>ENA-OVGB01002270-OVGB01002270.1-human-gut-metagenome-genome-assembly--contig:-NODE-2270-length-14304-cov-3.070461_pt1 | contig 14304 bp, 5 predicted proteins | sample MGYA00237767_ERZ505413 | MGnify/ENA primary metagenome ERZ505413 (study PRJEB26158, sample SAMN06016410) | human gut metagenome | biome: human gut; feature: ankylosing spondylitis patient; material...
ATCATCTTTTTGTCTTCCGATACTTTGGAGCCGAGTGTTGTCAATAGGTCGCCTACGATAGCCGAGTTAATTCCGATATATAATGCCTTGTGCATCGCTTCGGAAGAAAGTTGTGAACGTCCTCCGGCAAAACGCAGAAAAGCGGTCGGATTGATAAAACGAAAGAGTGCGATGGTTTTAAGTATTTCTTCTTCGCTTAGAGGCTGCTCGTTTTCCAGTGGAGTTCCCGGAATCGGACTAAGCAGGTTGATAGGTATGGATTGAACATTCAGTTCTGCCAATGTGAAAGCAAATTCAATCCGTTGTTCCATCGTTTCTCCCATGCCGATGATACCTCCGCAACAGATATCCATGCCTACACGACGGGCTGCATCGAGAGTAGCCAGTTTCTGTTCTTGCGTATGCGTAGAGCAGAGTTTGGAAAAATAAGACGGGGCAGTTTCCAGATTACAGTGATAACGGGTGATTCCCGCTTCATGCAGGGAACGCAATTCTTCTTCATTGAGCAGTCCCAGAGAAGCACAAAGTTGAATCGACGAATGTCGACGCATATAGTGGACTGTATCGCAAAGTTGGGTAATCTGTTTGGGAGATGGTTTTCGTCCGCTGGTAACGAGGGAGAATCGGTTGACGTCCTGGGCTTCGTTGTATTGGGCCTGTCGAAGACATTCTTCAGCGGGAAGGAGATCGTAAATCTCGGCTTTAGTCTGGTAGTGGGAGGATTGTGCACACCATTTGCAGTTTTCCGGACATCGGCCGGACTTGGCGTTGATGATGGAACACATGTCGAACTCGTGCGAAGCACGCGCGACGGTAATCTCATGCGCGGCGGCATAAAGCGCCTCGCTGTCAGCCATGTTGGCTAGCCAAGCAGCTTGGTCGGGTGATATGTCGATACCCGCCAACACTTGGTCTTTGATTTCCTGAAGTGTCATAAATGTATGATAAGGGATAGTTTGTGCAGCATTCTGCTTACGAAGAGCAACGTCTACTACATTGATATGCAGATGACCGATTTGGAATTCACGTCCCATACTTGCAAAGGCAGCATAGTTCTTTCTTCCCCAGTAGCGAAAGCGGGAAAGGAGCGTGCGTGTGGTCTGTATGTGGCGTTGTTGCTTCATTGATTTTTTTACTTTTGTTCGTTAGAACGTGGCAAATGTACAAAGATTCTTTGGATAAGCAAGTTGATGATTTCTAGTTTCTGTGGTATTATTTCTTTTTCCTGTATTCTTTGCGGGTGTTGAAGTTGAATCCGGCATATATTTGGAGAGTACCGAATCCATTGTCTACAGAGAAATTGTTGCGATGATAATTGTAGTTTTTCCCAACAAAAGAAGTACCTACATAATACTTTCCGGTGTTGTAGACAATCCCTGCACGAACCAGAAAATCCAGATTGAATTTACCGTACCATGCTTTTGCTTCATTTGTTTCTGCGTCCACATCGGAAGCTTTGTAGGCAATGGCAGGGGTGAGAGACAGGCATGCCAGACAGTTGCGGGCAAATACCCAGTTATAGGCATAACCGAAACTGATATTGGCATTGGTGTATTTTATATTGTTGACTTTCATGGCAGGATTCATCGCTTCCAGTATGAAAGCCGGAAGTTCTGCATAGTCGAACTCAAGATTATGTTTTGAAATGGAAAAGCCTGCGATAAACGAACCTGCATTCCTGCGCTGATTGGTTGACTGGCTGAAAGCGGCAGGGTAGGAGAATTTGCGGTTGTTGAAGATATAGTATAGGTTCAATCCCTTGATATCTACTTTTATTCCATTGAACTTTTCGGAGTAATTGGCGGGGACATCTTCCGGGAAACCGTTGATCTTATGAATCTTATAGTTGTTACCTGTGCGACGGTAGAAGATGTCCACTCCCAGTTTGGAACTGTATAGACTTAAATCGAACTCTGTTCCCTTGTTCCTTCGGTTGGTCTTCCGGTAAATGTCGTCCACGTCTACAGACCATCCCAGGAAGATCCATCGCCAGCCGAAGTACAATCCTATCTTGTTGTGCGGGTTGGGAGAAAAACTAAGTTTCTGTGGCTGCGGCAATTCACTGGTGATAGAATAATACTCAAAGTTGCTGAAATGAGTAACCATCAGCGCATAGTTATAACGGTTGGGACTGATATAGAGCGTATCGAAATCACTGAAGTTCATAAACTTCTTGATCGCTCTTTTAAAAGCACTTGGCTTGGTGGTTGTTGTGGAATCTACTTCTGTACTATCGTTGCCTAAAGAGACTTTCTCTTCAGTCTGCGCCTGTAAGGACAGTGAAAATAACAGAAAAAGATATAGAATAACCCGTTTCCCCATGTGGTTCTTTGTTGGTATAGATATTTTTAGTTTCACGAATGTACTATCTTTCGTTGATTTATACTAGCAATCTTCTAAAAAATGTTTCGTTTCCTAAACAAAAAAGTTCAATGTACTGTTAGTTACAACAAGCAAATAAATCTTAAGCCACAAAATTATGAGAATCTATTTACGTTTATTAGTGGCGTTTCTATTGCTTTCTGCCGGCAATGTAGTGTATGCAGAAGCACAACAAGAGAAACGCGTAACGGGTACTGTGACTTCTGAAGGAGAGCCTTTACCCGGTGTTTCCGTACAAGTGAAAGGGGCCTCTTCCGGCACCATTACCGATATCGATGGAAACTATTCAATTGAAGCCCCTGCCAATGGGACTATCGTGTTCCGCTTTGTAGGATTGCGGACAGTGGAACAAGCGGTGAACAACCGGAATGTGATCAATGTCACAATGGAATCGGAGAGCAAAGAACTGGAAGAAGTGATGGTTGTAGCTTATGCTACTGCCAAGAAATATAGTTTTACCGGAGCTGCCTCGACTATGAAGGCGGGAGAGATCGAGAAGTTACAGACTTCCAGCGTATCTCGTGTACTTGAAGGTACGGTATCCGGTGTGCAAGCCAGTGCCTCCAGCGGTCAACCCGGTACGGATGCCGAAATCCGTATTCGTGGTATCGGTTCGATCAATGCTTCCAGTGCCCCGTTGTATGTGGTTGATGGCGTACCTTTTGATGGCAGCGTCAACTCAATCAATCCTGACGACATCGCTTCCATGACTGTACTGAAAGATGCTGCATCTGCTGCTTTGTACGGTTCACGTGGTGCAAACGGTGTGATGCTGATTACAACAAAACGCGGTAAGGAACAGAAACCGACTGTCAGCCTGACCGCCAACTGGCAAATACAGTCCCCTACCCGCCAGGATACTTATCTGGATTCTTACAATTCGGTTGTATTGCTGGAAGAAGCGCTGGCTAACGACGGACTGCCTTCTCAATATTCGGCATCCGACATCGAAATGTATAAAAGAGCCTCAGCAGGACAACTCAGCGGAATCGATGCCCTCCTCTACCCGAATGTAGACTGGTATGACACCGTTTTGCGAAACAGTGCACCGGCACAACGCTACAATGTCAATATACAGGGCGGTACCAAACGTATGCGTTACTTTACTTCTGCCGAATATTATAACCAACAGGGATTGTTCAAGGAATTCAGTCAGGACGAATACGGAAACAAGTCAAACTCCAGCTTCAAGCGTTTCGCTTTCCGTGCCAATCTCGACTTCCTGATGACCAAAGACCTGACTCTTTCCGTCAACTTCGGGACACGTTTCGAAGAACGCAGAGGACCGAACTCGAATGAATCGAGAGACGGAACTTACAGTCAGGCATTTTATGAAATGAATCATACACCGGGATGGTTGTTTCCGGTATCCTATACCGTAGGTGAAGGTGAAGACCAGAAGACATTGTACAGTGGCAGTTCACAATACCAGAATAATATCGTGGCACGTTTTGCCAAAGCCGGTTTCTACCGCTCCACCAATACGATCAATGAAACAAATTTCATTGTGGATTATAAGATGAACTGGCTCACCAAAGGGCTGGCAGCAAAAGGAATGTTATCTTTCGACTACGACGCTTACTATAGGCGTGCTTTCAATGCCGACTTTGCCACTTATGAGCTGAATGACCGTACTAATTACAATTCAATAGACGCCTATACCCAGTTCAATACGGACACGGAACTTGCTTATCTGGGCAATGACCAGACTACCACTTATAAACTTTACATGGAATTCCAGCTGAACTGGGCACGAAAATTCGGCAAACATGACATTACCGCTATGGCACTGTACAACCAAAATGACTACCGTTATCAGGCAGACCTTGCCGAACGTTACCAAGGACTGGTAGGGCGTGCCACATACGGCTACGACGACCGTTACCTGGCAGAAGTCAACTTCGGCTATAACGGTTCGGAAAACTTCATGCGAGGCAGACGCTTCGGTTTCTTCCCTTCTTTCTCCGTAGGATGGAGAATCAGCAACGAAGCTTTCATGAAAGGAACGGAGGAGTGGCTGAACAATCTGAAGATCCGTGCATCCTATGGTGAAGTAGGTAACGATGTATACAAAGTGAATGGCGTAAAACAACGTTTCCTGTATCAGGCAGTGTGGACACAGATAGCCAACGACTATCACTTCGGAACAACCGGATATACCGGTATCTATGAAAGCCAGTACCCTAACTATGCAGTGACTTGGGAACGTGCTCACAAATACAACCTGGGACTGGAATTTGGTTTATGGAACGGACTGCTGAACGGTAATATCGACGTATTCTACGAAAAGAGAAACGATATCCTGACTCCTTATCTCACCCGTCCGCAATGGGTTGGCGTCAATATGGCTGCCGGCAATCTAGGAGAAACCAACAACAAGGGTTTCGAAATCGAACTGAAACATGCGAACCATATCGGAAAGGACTTTACCTATAATGCAAGTCTGACTTTCTCACACGCCCGCAATGAAATCCGGAACATGGACGAACCCGCCACAAAGACAGCTTATCGCAAACAGGAAGGTCATCCGATCAACCAATACTTCGGTCTGGTGTGCGATGGTTTTGTAACCCAAGCCGACTTGAACAATCCCGATTTTCCGGTTTCTACTTTCGGCAATGTACAGGTAGGCGACCTGAAATACCGTGATATGAACGGAGACGGATTTATCGATAGCCGTGATGAAACATTTATCGGCTATAGCGATGTTCCCGAAAACACTTACGCCTTGTCTCTGGGATGCGAATACAAAGGCATCGGATTCAGCATCATGTTTCAGGGAGTAGATCATGTTTCCAGATATTATGATGCGGAAGCAATGTACGCTTTCGTGAATGGCGGTAAGGTAAAAGAACATCATCTGAATCGCTGGAATCCCAACCAGTCGGAAGCATACAACCTTGCCAATGCCAGCTATCCGCTGCTCCATTATGACAGCTACGGCGACCATAATCAGCGTAAGAACTCGTTCTTCCTGAAAAACGGTAACTTCCTCCGTCTGAAGAATATCGAACTAAGCTACTCGCTTCCGGCTAAATGGATCAGAAAAGTAGCCATGAACGAATGCCGCGTCTACGTGAATGCAAACAATCTCATCACATGGGATAAGCTGGATGGTCTTTGCGATCCGGAAAGTGAAGGTTCCAACCGTTACCCGATTATGAAGACTGTGAACTTTGGTGTAAACATTAAATTCTAACAGATATAAGACATGAAAAAGACAATCATATATACCGCCTTTTGGTTGGCAACCGCCGGAATCGCCCTGACTTCCTGTGAAGATATATTCGGTGGTTTTCTGGACAAACAGCCCAGCAACGAACTGACAGAAGAAGAGGTATTCAGCCAATGGACTACTACCCGTGAGTTCCATTTCGATACTTACAACTTCCTGCGCCACGGTGCCTGCCGCATCAACAACTCATGGATGGATGCAGCTACCGACTTAGCCGAAACCAGCTACGCCAGCGGCGGCACGCGTACAAGTTTCAACATCGGCAACTATTATGCCAGCGGTGCCGCCACTGAACTCACCGGCACATGGGAACACTATTACCGGGGTATCCGCAAATGCAATATGCTGTTAAAGAACATCGACGACGTGCCCAAAGCTACGGATGACTCGGAAGAAGCACACGCTACCTATGTGAAACAATACAAGGCGGAAGCTCATTTCCTCCGTGCTTATTTCTACTGGGAAATGTTTCTCCGCTACGGTCCCGTCCCTCTGGTTACAGATGTACTCGATCCGGACGGAGACTTGCTCAGCAACTATACCACCCGCCCTTCCTTGAAAGAATATGTAGTTGACTTCATTCTGAAAGAACTGAAAGATTGCGAAGAAGGATTGATGGATAAAGCTACTTCTGCCGAATCGGGCAACCCCGGACGTATCAGCCAGCCAATGGCACGTGCACTGTATTCACGTGTCATGCTCTACATGGCAAGCGACCGTTTCAGAAGTGAATCGGGTATCAGCTGGCAGCAAGCCGCCGATGCAGCGCAAAGCTTCATGACGGATTACGGAACACTCTACGGACTCTACACGACTGATACCGATCCGAAGACATGCTATACCAACGCCATCCTGAAGAACGCACATGACGAGAAAAATAATGAAACGATCTTCTGGCGTAATGATGTAGCTGTAGGATGGGGAGCGATCTATAACGATACGCCGGTAGGCGAAGGCGGCAACGGAGGTTTGTGCCCGTCACAGAATTTAGTGGATATGTACGATATGGCGAACGGACAGTCTCCTTTCAGCAATTATGATGAAACCGGCGCCCCTGTTTATAATGGAACAGCCACTCCAGCCATCAACAATGCCAGCGGATACAAGAGCAATGATCCTTACAGCAACCGTGACCCGCGTCTGGCGGCTACCGTACTCTACAACGGTGTGAATTGGGGTAATGGTATAATTAATGTACTCAAAGGACAACGGGATAACCCGCAAGGAAATGCAAATGCAACGCCGACCGGATACTATACCCGCAAGTATATTCCGGAAGTGATCCTGAACAATAACCATACCGGCAGCAACTACCGTAACTGGATTATCATCCGCTATGCGGAAATCTTATTGAACTATGCAGAAGCCTTGAATGAAGCCGGCGGGTCACGTGCCGACGTACTGAATGCCATCCAGCCTCTCCGCGACCGTGTAGGGATGACTGCCAAACTCACAGACCGCAGCGATCTTCAGACCATTGCCGACCGCCGTAACTTCATCCGCAAGGAACGTACCGTCGAACTCGCTTTTGAAGATCATCGCGCATGGGACGTACGTCGCTGGAATGTAGCGGAAAAAGCATTGGCACGTCCTATCTACGGAATGGAGGTTACCAAGGAAAACGGAAAGTTTGTCTATACACGTAAAGTTGCCCAGAACCGGGTATTTACGGAGAAAATGTATCTCTACCCGATACCGGAAGGAGAAGTATGGAAAACGAATATCGAAAACAACCCGGGTTGGAACAATTAACTGAATGAATATGCAACCGATGAAATTAAATAACATACAGACAGGATTCAAAAGAATCCTACTCACCGTAGCCACAGCTTTCATGCTGGGCAACGGATGGGCGCAAGATGCTAAAGTCCTGAAAGGACGAATCGTAAATGCAGAGGGTGAACCTATCGCAGGTGCGGTGGTCAACGTAGCGGAAGCAAGCCGCATCGCACTCTCGGACAAGGACGGTTTCTTCACTTTGAAGAATGTAAAACCTGCCGACGAGCTTTATGTAAGCAGCGTAGGCTATCTGCCGGCAACAGCCATTGCCGACTTTGATGAGAACTTCAAGATTGTTATGGATGCCGACCTGGATGAATATGCTCATACGACTCCGCTTCCTTTCAACCGCAAACCCAAGAAGTTTGTGACAGAGTCCACTTCCATCGTCACCGGAGAAGAACTGGAAAAACATCCGGTAACCGTTTTGCAGAATGCGTTTACCTCCACTGTCACCGGTGTAGAGACGTATGAGGCGCAATCCGAACCGGGATGGAGTGAAACGGCTATGTATATCCGTGGCATCCGTACCATGAATGCCAGCGCACGCAGTCCGCTGATCATCGTTGACAATGTGGAACGTGACCTCTCATTCCTCGATGCCTACCCTATTGAATCGATTACGATATTGAAGGATGCCGCCGCCACCGCTATCTATGGAATGCGTGGAGCCAACGGCGCAGTACTCGTAACGACCAAACGCGGAGAAACCGGTAAGACTAAAATCAACTTCACACAAGAAGTCGGCTTCCAGACTATTGCCGGAATTCCCGAAAGCCAGAATTCTTATAACTATGCGCTGAGCCGTAATCAGGCACGATACCTGGACGGATTAAGTCCCGAATATTCCGATGAAGACCTGGAATACTACCGTCGTGTCTGCAACGGTGAGCAGTTGGAAGGAATGGCCAAATACAAATACTTCAATACGAACTGGCACGACACCATGCTGCGGGATGCAGCTCCGCAATACCGTACCAACCTGTCTGTCAGCGGTGGTAATGCACGTGCACGCTACTATGTCTCCTTCTCTTATCTCCGCCAGGAAGGTTTGTTCGACACCAAATGGACGGAATGGAACGAAGGATACAGCACACAGGAAGTATTGAACCGTTACAACCTGCGTTCGAACATCGACATCGATGTAAACAAGTTTCTGAATGTATCGATGGACTTGGGCGGACGTATCGACAATATCTCCCAACCGGGCATTGACGTATGGAACCTCTTTACCTGGGGAGCCGGCGAAAATCTTCCGGTGTATCCCGTATTCTGCCCGAACGGTGAATTCTTTATGCCGACCAGCAGCGACAGTAAAAACGGTGCCGCACAAATCGCCGGACGTGGTGTGGAACAGAACCGCCGCCGTAACCTCTATACAACCGTAACGGCTACCGGAAACCTGGATGCCCTCGTTCCCGGACTGAAAGCCAAGATGACGTTCAGTTTCGACTCTTACGAGACATTCCAGAAGGTGCAGCAAGCCGATGTCAATGTCTACTACTATAACTATATGGCTGATGTCAACGACCCGTCGGAATATACATACCAACGCATGAGAACGTACAAAGCATTGCCCAATGCCACCACTTCTCCACGTGACTATTACTATAATCTCAATATGAACGGCGGACTGGCATACGAACATACATTCGGCAAACATGCCGTCAATGCCCAGGCTTTTATCCGTACTTATCAGAATGTAGTACGCGGACAGGAATCATCCAACCGCTACCTCTCTTATAATGCACAGGCTACCTATGTATATAACAACCGGTATATCCTTTCCGGTAATATCTCCCGCATGGGCAGTGATAATTATGCCGACGGCGAACGCTTCGGAACATTCCCCGGCGGTTCCGTGGGATGGGTACTTTCCGAAGAATCATGGCTGAAGAACTCGTTCGTGAATCTCCTGAAACTCCGCGCATCCTATGGACGGGCAGGACAAGCCGTAACAGGCGTCAGCCGCTACCCGTACCAAGGTACATTCACCGAAGGAGGCGGATATAATTTCGGTACTTCCCAATCTTACACGGAAGGTGTATATGAATCGACAGCCGGCAACAAGAATATCAAATGGGAAATCTCAGATATGGCAAACTTCAGCGTTGACTTCGACTTGTGGAACAAGAAAATCTACGGTTCTGTGGACTTCTTCAAGGAATGGCGTTCCAACATTCTGGTATCCCGTTCCACCGTGCCCGGCTTATTCGGTGTAAACGCTCCGCAAGACTCTTACGGCAAGGCCGAAACGAAAGGTTTTGAGATCACTTTAGGACATAGCAACCGGATCGGTGATTTCGAATACTATATCGACGGTATGCTGACCTTCAACACCAACAAGATCACCGAAATGGATGAACTGACTCCCGATTACGCTTATCAGGCAAGAACCGGCAACCGGATCGACCAAAGCCAGCTCCTAATCTGGAAACAATGGGCCAGTAATCCCGACCTGATTCCGGAGTCGTATGAAGATGCCGTTGCCAATCCTCAGAAATATCCGTGGAACGCTGCCGGTAAATACAAGCTCGGCAATGCCGTATTCCAAGATACGAACGGCGACCGTAAAATAGACAGCTACGACAAAGTACCGACCGGATACACGAATATTCCGGAATTAATCCCGACCATCCGTTTAGGTTTCAGTTGGAAAGGTTTCGACGCACGTGCCGTGCTGACGGCTTATCTGAACCGCACCGTTCCCTGTCGCGAGAATATGGACTATGGTTTCGGCTGGGGAGGTACTTCCACTCATGAAATCACCAACACATGGGGATATTATACCGATGATCCGACAGACCCGCGCAATATCAACGCCAAATATCCGCGTTTGTCTACTTCCTTCAGTGACCTCGACCGGAACTATCCTTACAATGAGTCTACCATCTGGGTAGTCAATGGAGATTTCCTTTCATTGCGCAATGTGGAAGTCGGCTACTCACTTCCTGCACGATTGATTTCTAAAGTCAATATGACGAAATGCCGTCTTTACTTCAGCGGCTACAACCTGTGCAACTGGAGCCATCTGCCTAAAGGCTTTGATCCGGAAAACCCGACCAACTATATCTGGGCATATCCCAAGACACGTTCATTTACGTTCGGTGTGAATATCGGATTCTAATCATTCAATAAAACAGCAAAGAATTATGAAAAGAATATCAACTTATATAGTTACTCTGGTCCTCGCACTCGCAGGCAGTTCGTGCAGCGACTACCTCGACAAAGAGTACGATGCCTCCTTATCTGAAAAGAAAGTGTTCAATAACCAGAACCTGACACGCGAGTTCCTCGCCAACATCTACACGAATCTGCCGGACGGACTGGCGCCACTGTCGGACGACCAGTTCACAGGTGCTTCACGTGACTGTATGACGGATAATGCAGTGACCTGCTGGGGACTTCATTATTATACAAAGATCGGCAGCGACGGATACACCGCCGGCGACCATCCCCTGCTGGGCTTCTGGAACACCGACTTATACGGGATTCGGAAATGTAATATGTTTCTGAAGAACGCCAAGGCATCCGTAGTAGGAAATACGGAGAAAGACGGCGATGACAACCGCCTTTACGACCGTTACTGTGCAGAAGCCAGACTGCTTCGCGCTATCTTCCATTTCGACTTAATCTGCTGGTTCGGCGCTGCCCCTGTCATTGCGGAAGATGAATCCGGCGAACCGATCATCTTCGACTTGTCCGATCCTTCGGCAATGAACATGTTCCGTACTCCCGCTGCCGAAGCACTTGAATGGGTAGCCGACCAATGCGACCAGATCAAAAACCAGCTCCCTTTCCGCTACAGCGATGAAGCATCCAACTGGGGACGTGTCAACGGAGCCGCCGCTTATGCTTTAAAGGCAAGAGCCCTGCTCTACCGTGCTTCCAAACTGAACAATCCGGACGGCAACACCGCATACTGGGCGAATGCAGCGCAGGCAGCAGCCGATTTCATCACTCAGAATAACAAGCAAAGTTCCCCTTACCGACTGTACAATACGGGAAATCCGGAGAATGACTATTACGAATGTTTCACGACCAATCCGGTATACAACAATGAAATTATCCTTGCACGCTCCGTATGGAATACCAATCAGGTAGAAAAAGTATTCCTGCCGGTAGGCTTTACCGGTTCTTTCTCCGGAAACGGACGTACCAACCCGACACAGAATCTGGTGGACGCTTACGAAATGAGCAACGGCAAACGGATCGATGAGAACGGCAGTACCTACGATGCCGCCAATCCGTATAAAGACCGTGACCCGCGTCTGGCACAAACCATCTTCTATCAAGGCATGATGTGGGGACGTGCCGACAAAGAAGAAAGACGTGCCATCGATGTACGCTACAACTCGGATGCGGACAAAGGAGTGGATTACACCTCAGCCATGGGAGGCACCTACACCGGATACTATCTGAAAAAGTTCGTGAATAACATTTCCTGCAAAGAACCGGCCACCTATCCTCACGCATGGATGATTTTCCGTTATGGCGAAATTCTGCTGAATGCCGCCGAAGCCTATAATGAAGCGGAAGGTCCTGCCAAGGCATACAGTTACATCAATGAGGTACGCGCCCGTGCCGGTATGCCGGCCTACGCAGATATGTCGCAAAGTGAACTCCGCGAACGTATCCGCAACGAAAGACGCATCGAACTGGCTTTCGAAGATCATCGTTTCTTCGATGTACGCCGCTGGAAACTATATGACAATGTAACCTCTACGGGAGAAACTGGAAAGCCCCGTTACAACCAGTTGCTGAATCTTTATGGAGTGAAAGTGACCGGCAGCGCAGATACTCCCTCCTATACCTTCGGACTGGCAGAAACGGTCAATTCACGCACGTTTGTCAATCCCAAGAGTTATTACTTCCCGATACCTGCCAACGAAGTGAAACGGGCACCCAATCTGGGACAGAATCCGGGATGGGACACCGGAAGTGCTTCTAACGAATAAACATCAAAACGATCTAAAAAAAGAAAGACTGAGATATGAAATACTTAAAGACCATCTATCTTCTACTCTGTTGCATGCTCGCCCTGGCAGCGTGCAGCGACGACGATGAAAACTCCGCATCAGGAGCTTTAAGCATCACAACGCCGGCATATACGAATGTGGGTTACAACAAAGTTACCTTATCCGCCAATATCAGCGGAACGGAAGGAGTGAATATCGTCAAACGGGGATTCTGTTACGGCACGGCATCCCATCCGGACATTTATGACACGACCTCCGAAGTCAGAGGATCGGAAATCAGTACGACCCTGACCGGCCTGACTCCACAAACAAGGTACTACGTAAGAGCCTTTGTCACCCTTTACAACGAAGAGCCCAGATACTCGGAGGAAACTTCTTTCACGACTCCCGCCGAGACATTGAGCGATGAACTGGCAGCGTACGAAGCACCCACGTATGTAGACGACTACACAAGTTTCTCAGCCTGGAGCAACCGTTATGACTGGAACCTTGCCAACGTACACGACCCTACGGTAATGAAAGCCGATGACGGATATTACTATATGTATCAGACAGACGCTTCTTACGGCAACGCGCACAGCGGAAACGGACACTTCCACGCACGGCGTTCCAAAGACCTCGTCAACTGGGAGTACCTGGGAGCAACCATGAGTGAAACGCCCCCGACATGGATCAAAGAAAAGCTGAATGCCTACCGTCAGGAGATGGGACTGGAACCGATCGACAATCCGTCTTACGGATACTGGGCACCTGTTGCACGCAAGGTATCGAGCGGAAAATACCGCATGTATTATTCCATTGTAATCACGAACTACATCCAAACCGGAAAACCGGAGATTGAGAACAACGGCAACTTTGACGGTTCATGGACCGAACGCGCATTTATCGGACTGATGGAAACTTCCGATCCGGCAAGTAATATATGGGAAGACAAAGGATTCGTTGTCTGCTCTGCCAGCGATAAGGGAAAGACGGATTATGGGCGCAGCAGCATCAATAACTGGGAAGGGTATTTTAAAATCAATGCGATCGACCCTACTTATATAATAACGGAAAATGGCGAACACTGGCTGATCTATGGTTCATGGCACAGCGGTATCGCTGCCCTACAGGTAAATCCGGAAGACGGCAAGCCGCTGAATGCTTTGGGAAATCCCTGGGACATCACGGGGGAAGACAATTCGGGTTATGGAAAGATAATCGCCACACGTGGCACCAGCCGCTGGCAGGCATCCGAAGGTCCCGAAGTGATCTATCGTGACGGTTATTACTACCTGTTTCTGGCTTACGGTTCACTGTCGGTAGAATACAATACACGTGTCTGCCGTTCCAGAAACATCGACGGCCCTTATGTAGACATACACGGAAATTCCGCTATGGGAAGCGCGCAACTATATCCGATACTGACTGCTCCTTACCGGTTCGACAACAGCTACGGCTGGGTAGGAATTTCCCATTGCGGCATCTTCGATGACGGAGCCGGTAACTGGTTCTATACTTCACAAGGACGTTTCCCCGTGAACGTAGGCGGCAATGAATACTCCAACGCCATCATGATGGGACATGTACGCAGCATCCGCTGGGATGCCAACGGCTGGCCTCTCGTTATGCCCGAACGTTACGGAGCCGTTCCGCAAGCGCCTATCACGGAAAATGAAATAGCCGGAGACTGGGAACATCTGGCATTGACCAACAGTACGGGCACCCAACGAACGTCCGAAACGATGACTTATGATCTCGGTACGCATAAGATAACTTCCGGCAGCTGGAAGAATGCTACATGGACATTTGATGCAGCGACTCAGACCATCACGACAAGCGCCGGAGTAGTACTCTACCTGCAACGTGAAGTCGACTGGGAAGCCAGTCCGCGCACCCATACCATCGTCTATGCCGGCTATGCCAACAACAAGACGTATTGGGGAAAGA
>ENA-OVGB01002288-OVGB01002288.1-human-gut-metagenome-genome-assembly--contig:-NODE-2288-length-14189-cov-23.899321_pt1 | contig 14189 bp, 15 predicted proteins | sample MGYA00237767_ERZ505413 | MGnify/ENA primary metagenome ERZ505413 (study PRJEB26158, sample SAMN06016410) | human gut metagenome | biome: human gut; feature: ankylosing spondylitis patient; material...
CACCGGCAAGGCGGTCGGTCAGGGATTCAAATGCCATTGTGCGGTGCTCCTTTCAAAATTCGATCAGCTTTCGTTCGCTTCATCCATCGAGCGGATGATCTCCAGCATTTTTGTCAGCGTTTCCACATATTCCGTGGTGGTGATATTAGCGCGGGGGCCGGTGCACTCGAACCGGGTGTCGATGACCAGCTGTTCCAGCTGTTCCAGCTTTTGCTGCACCCGCCGGTAGCGGGCTGCAAAGCCTACCTTTTCTTCCAGTTCCTTCAGGGTGGTCTCGCCGTGCTTGATGGCGTCCCGTGCGCCCTGCCGGGTGATGCCGAAGTTTTCGCCGATCTCGCTCAGCGAAAGATCATCGTTGTAATACTGGCGCAGCATCTCGCGCTGCTTCTGGGTAAGCACCTCGCCATAAAAATCCAGCAGATACCCCATTTCCAGATCTTTTGCCATTGCTGTTGACCCCCGGTGTTCTGCTGTCTGTGCTTGCTGTGTTGTAAAGTTTTTTTGCTTTACGGATGGAGTATACCAGAACCCCTGCCCCTTGTCAAGGGGATTTTGGAGTTTTTTCTGAAATATCTGCCCAAAATTCGCTGTTTTTGCCAAAAGGCATCTTGACGCAGCCGGGGGCTTTGCGTTAGGATAATAGTGTTGTATCCCAAGAGAAAGGAGTGCCCTTGTGCCGATCTACTCTAATTTTTACCAGACCCTTACCACTGCCTGCCCCATTGTGGAGCTGCGGGGCTATGCCGCCGCCTGCGGGCTGAAGGGACATCTGTACGCGTATCTGGATTTTAACGGCCCCACCGGCACCGCCCGGGACGGTCTTGCCGAGGGGATGCTGGCCCTTGCCATTGAAAAAAAGCAGCTTGCCCCGGGGCAGCCCATCATTGAGGCGGCCTCCGGCCCCTTTGCCACCGCCCTTACGCTGGCCAGCCTGACCGCCGGGCACCCCATCGTACTGGTGATGCCGGAGGATGCCCCTGCCCTGCGGCAGGAGTATCTGCTGCGGCTGGGTGCGCAGATCCGGCACAGCCCCGCCCGCAGCGGTCTGGCCGGGGCACGGGCGCTGGCAGCGCAGACCGCCGCCGCGAACGGCTGGTACTATATGAACTGGCTTGCTAACGATGACAACCCGGAGTATCACCGCCGGGTCACCGGCCCTGCCATCGTGCAAAGCATTGCCCGGCAGAACAAGAGCCTTGTGGACGCCATTACCATCGGCGTGGGCAGCGCCGGCACAGTGACCGGCGTGGGCGAGACCATCAAGGCATGGACGAATGATGTGCGCATCGTGGCGGTGGAGCCGTATGAAAATCAGGTGCTGGGCGGCGGGCTTACCGGCCCCCACGGCATCCCGGATATCGGCTACGGCATCGTGCCGGAAAACTATAACAGCTATGTGGTGGATAACGTTTCCGCTGTGGCCAGCCGGGACGCCCAGCGGGCTGCCCAGCAGGTGCTGCGCACCGATGCCATCCCCGCTTCGGTCAGCGCCGGTGCTGCCCTGCACGCCGCCGCCCAGCTGCTGGCCAACTGCAACAGCCGCGCGGCGCTGGCCATTTTCAGCGGACGCGCCAGCATCGTGTAAGCGGCTGCTTCTATCAATAGGAAAGAGGACGTTTTTCATGACCAAGGACATGACCAGCGGTGCCATTACGCCGTTGCTGATCAAATTTACCATTCCGCTGGTGCTGGGCAACCTGTTCCAGCTTACCTACAACGCCGCCGACAGTATCATCGTGGGCAAGTTTGTGGGCGAGGATGCACTGGCTGCCGTGGGCACCTCCAACCCCCTGATGACCCTTGCCATCCTGTTCATCAACGGGATGTGTCTGGGCGCGGGTATCCTGGTCAGCACCGCCTTTGGCGCGGGGGATACCGAGCTGGTGGAGCGTCAGGTATCCACCACTGCCATTGCGGGCACGGTGTTCTCTTTGACCTTCTCTGCCCTGTGCGTGCTGCTGGCAGACCCGCTGCTGCGGCTGCTGCAGGTGCCTGCGACTATTCTGCCCATTGCGGTGAACTACCTGCGCATCGTGTTTGCGGGGCTGATCTTCACCTTCTTCTATAATTTCCTTGCCGCCACCATGCGTGCGCTGGGCGACAGCAAGAGCGCACTGTATTTTTTGATGATCAGCGCGGTGCTGAACATTGGTGGCGACCTGTTTTTTGTGGAGGCGCTGGGCTGGGGCAGCGATGGCTGCGCTCTTTCCACCGTGCTCAGCGAGGCTGCCTGCTGCCTGCTGTGCGTGGTGTACATCCGTTACAAAGTGCCGGTCCTGCAGCTGGGCAAACGGTGGCTGGTGTATGACGGCAAACTGCTGCGCAAAACCGTGAGCTACGGCTGGGCCAGCGCGATGCAGCAGGCCACGGTGCAGCTGGGCAAAATTGCGGTGCAGGCCATCGTAAACACCATGGGCGTCAACGCCATGGCGGCTTTTACCGCCGCCTCCCGCATCGACGACTTTGCCTACACCCCGCAGCAGAACATTGGCCACGCCATGACCACCCTGATGGCGCAGAACCGGGGCGCGGGCAAGACCGACCGGGTACGGCAGGGCTACCACTGCGGTATGCGCATCGAATTCGTCTATGCGCTGTTACTTACCGGTGTCTGCCTGCTGTTTGCCGAGCCCATCATCCGGCTGTTTGCCGCCGACCCTGCTGTGGTGGACCTTGGCGTGCGGTTTTTGCGCACCATCTCGCTGTTTTATCTGATGCCCGCCGCCACCAACGGCATTCAGGGCTTTTTCCGGGGCATGGGCGATTTGAAGGTCACCCTGAACAGCAGTATGCTGAACATGGGCGGTCGTGTGGCTGCCGCCGCCCTGTTTGTGCTGGTGCTGAAGATGGACATTGAAGCCTTGCCCTTCAGCTACGCGGTGGGCTGGCTGCTGATGCTGCTGTACGAGCTGCCCCTGCTGGTGCGTTTTCTGCGCAACAGCGAAGTATAACGCCGGACGATTTTAATGGCCTCCGCTTTGCTCTGGCCATAAATCAAGGAATTATCGTTTTATTCAGGAACTCGGAGCGCCTGCGGGCGCTCCGAGTTCCTCTTTTCACGGAAGGGGTCGTGGAGGGAAACGGCAGACGCAAAAAGCCGCCGTCTCCGGGCGGGAGGCGGCGGCGAAAAGCTTTATGTTGTTTTTACTTGGTGCCGTAGATACGGTCGCCTGCATCGCCCAGACCGGGCACGATGTAGCCATTCTCGTTCAGGCGGTCGTCCTGTGCGCCCAGATAGATGTCCACATCGGGGTGTGCCTCGTGCAGAGCCTTGATGCCCTCCGGTGCGCCCAGCAGACCGATGAACTTGATGCGCTTTGCGCCGTGCTTCTTGATCTGGGTGATGGCGTCGATGGCGCTGCCGCCGGTAGCCAGCATGGGATCCAGCACCAGAACGTCACGCTCGGCGATATCCTGCGGCAGCTTGCAGAAGTACTCCACGGGCTGCAGGGTCTTTTCGTCGCGGTACAGGCCGATGAAGCCGACCTTGGCAGCGGGCAGCAGGGTCAGCATACCGTCCAGCATACCCATGCCGGCGCGCAGGATGGGCACCAGAGCCAGTTTGCGGCCTGCCAGCACCTTGGTCTTTGCCATGGTGATGGGGGTCTCGATCTCCACCTCTTCCAGCGGCAGATCGCGGGTAGCCTCGTAGCACAGCAGCGTTGCGATCTCGCCAACGAGGTCACGGAACTCCTTGGTGCCGGTCTGTTTGTTGCGCAGCAGGCTGATCTTGTGCTGCAGCAGCGGATGTTCAACGATCATCGGGGTCATAAAAACACGCTCCTTAATTTATATAGAACATTCTATCGGGTACTGATCTGTGGTCTTGCCCGCCCGGTGGGCGCACAAATAGCTTTTTTCACAGAGAAGCTTGCAGTGCAAGCTTCTCTGTGAAATTACAAAAATTTCAATCAGCGGTTTTCCAGTGCGGTCAGCTTGTCGATGCGGCGCTGATGGCGGCCGCCCTCAAACTCGGTGTTCAGGAAGATGTCCACCAGCTGGCAGGCAAGGCCTGCACCCACTACACGGCCGCCCATGCACAGGGCGTTGGCGTCGTTGTGGCGGCGGGTATACTCGCCGCTGAAGCTGTCGGAGCAGCAGCAGGCGCGGATGCCCTTGATCTTGTTGGCTGCCATGCTGATGCCCACACCGGTGCCGCAGAACAGCAGTGCTTTCTCGCACTGGCCGCTCACCACTGCGTCACAGGCGGGCACAGCCATATCGGGGTAGTCCACGCTGTCGGTGCTGTGGGTGCCAAAGTCGATATACTCCAGACCAAGCTCTTCCAGATGTGCCTTGACAGCCTCTTTCAGTTCAAATCCGCCGTGGTCGGCGGCAAGTGCGATGGGTTTTGCCATGGAAAAACGTCCTTTCCCTGTGAGTGGTCACAGTTCCGCTTTTATTGTTTGTTTGCTGCGGCTTCGGCAGCCAAACGCTCCGCCCGCTCCCGCTCCGCCTGACTGAGACGGTGGTAGTCCGGCAGCAGCGCCTCCGGCAGCACAGCCTGCCCGGCTGCGGCCATCTGCTTTGCCACAAGTGCTACGGCAGCGGCACGGCCGCCCCGCAGCGCCGGGGGTGTTTGCAGCACGCCCGGCACATCGCTGTATTTATTATAGCACAGACCCGCGCCATCACCAACAAAAAACAGAGGCTTTTTGCAATTTTCTACAAAATCCGCCAGATCTGTCACCGCCCGGGCGTCATCGTCCAGCAGGCGGGTGTGGGTGGCAAGGTCAAATGCAGCACTGTACACCTGTGCGCGGCGGGCGTCCAGTGCACAGAGCACCGTGCCCTCGCCGGTGTGGGCAGCAGCCAGCGCTTCCAAGGTGGACACCGGGGCGCACAACGTCTCGCGCGGGAAGGCCAACCCCTTGACGGCGGCCAGCCCGATGCGCAGGCCGGTAAAGCTGCCCGGGCCTGCGTTGACGGCGTACAGGTCGATGTCCGCGCAGGTCAGCCCGCACATCTTTAAGCAGCTGTCGATCATGGGCATCAGCGTTTCGCTGTGGGTCATGCCGCCGTCCAGATATACCTCGTACAGCAGGCGATCACCCTGCAGCAGAGCCACACCGGCGGTCTTGCCCGCCGTATCCACGGCCAGAATATTCATACCGTCACCCCCTCAATGGTGATCTTGCGGGTGGTATCGTCCAGACGTTCGATGTTCACCCGGATGGGGTTTTCCAGCGCCAGCAGGTCGGCAAAGTTTTCGCTCCACTCTGCCGCCACCACAGCGCCCTGATCCAGATAATCGTAGAAGCCTGCCGCGCACAGATCGTTCTCGGTAGAAATGCGGTACAGGTCAAAGTGCGCCAGCGGGCGCGGGCCCCGGTAGTAGTTCACAATAGCAAAGGTGGGGCTGGACACCGGGTCGGTGCAGCCCAGACCCTCGGCAAGACCCTCGGTAAAGGCGGTCTTGCCAGCGCCCAGACCGCCGGTAAAGGCGATCAGCGCCCCGGGAGCCAGCACAGCGGCCATCCGCTTGCCCAGCGCCACCGTTTCGGTGCGGGAATGGGTGATATATTCTGACATGAAGGTTACCTCATCGTTTCAAAAAAGGGATGGCAGACACTCTGCCATCCCTAAGTATAATATAAAACACACAAAAGTGCAATGGTCAGGCGGCGGCAGGGGTCTGCTGCTCCGCAGCGCCGTTCGTCAACGTGCCGGGCGCGGTGAGCCGGGCAGCGGCATCGCCCTGAATGATGGGATAGGACGCCGCCGAGTGGGGATGCCGCCCGGTGTTCTGGTTGAGATACCACACGATGTCGTTTTCGCCATAGACCTCAAGGCCGTAATCAATGGCCTGCTGCAACGTCTCGCCCTCAATCATGCGGTTCACGGTCGCCCACAGCATACTGCGGGAGTACACACTGTATACGTTATTCACAAAGCCTGCCACGGCCTTTGCCCCGCCGGAGAGCAGCCCGTCCGAAAGAGCGGTGTCCACATGGCCGCTGCGTCCGTAGAACTCGCAGGTCTCCGAAAGTACGATGGTGCCGTTCAGCTTACCGCCCCGGTAGGCATTGCCGAAAAAGTCCCCGGTGACGGCGTAGCAGCCGTTCACCTTGATGACCCGGTGGCTAAGCAGCTCCAAGCCGTAGCGCAGGTCGTTCCAGAAATCCGATTTTTCCAGCAGCAGGATGATGGGCGCGGTGGCCTGTTTTTTCCACAGCCAGCCGTACTCATAGGTATAGTACGCGCCGTGGGCGCTGAGGATGGCAAGGTCGTAGTCTGCCATCCGCTTCAGGTCGGAGACAGTCACCATCATGTCCAGATGGGTGTCCAGCCCGTAGCCGTTCCAGTAGTCCTTCATATAAGAATAGTAGGGGTAGCGGTTACTGTTGACTCCATTATCAAAGGCATAGTAGATGACCGCATTGCCCACCGTGCCGTTCTCGGCAGCGAGCAGGGCGGGCGCATCCTCCATCTCCGGCCCGGGCAGGGCGGCGTCCGCCTCGCTCTCGGTATCGGTGAGCAGAATACCGCCCAGTGCGCCGCAGCTGTAAGTAAAGCTTACCATGCCGTTTTTCGCATCCACATAGATGCTGTCCTTTTTTATAAGCCCCTGTGCCGCCAGCGCGTCCAGCTGTGCCAGCGCAGCGGCCTGACGTTCTTCCTCCGACATTCCGGCGTAGGCGGCACTGTCGGTCAGGGCGGTGACGGCGGCATCCGTCTGCTGCATCTCCTTTACCTCGGAAGCGGTCAGGGTCTGGGGGGTGCCGGTGGTTTCCTCCGGCGCGGCAGCCACTGCCGGGCACACTGCCGCAAAGGCCAGCGCAATGGCACACACCGCGCTGAGCAGACGGCGATAAACTGTATGTTCCATTTCTTCTTTTCCGTTCCTCTCCCCCGGCACACCGCCGGGGCTGTTGTGCGCAAGGCTGCGCCCACAGGTTCATTGTAGGCTGCTGCCGGAGCTTTGTCAAGCATCCCGGCAATGTTTTACCATTCCGTCACACCCGGCGCATTGCATTGGCGCAAAGGTTTGTGTATAATAGCAGTATGCTGGGTTTTTATCGCCTGTACGCAGGCACGTCCCGGCAGACTGTTCTGACGAAAGGCGGTGCTTTCTTTGGATAGCATTCGACAATATTTTAAGCGCACCGATAAGATGTATCTGCTGCTGTGCATTTTCAGCAGCGTGATGGCGGTGCTGGCACTGTCCTCCTGGGCAGCCAAGCAGGGCAACGGCTTTGCCACCGATGAGGTGACCGGTGCCATCATCGGCATTGGCGACTACCGCCGGGCGCTGGTGCAGGCGGGCGCTGCCGCCATTGGCATCGTGATTGCGCTGCTGCTCTCCTGCGTGGACTACCGCAGCCTTGTAAAGGTGTGGCCGGTGCACGTTGTGCTGACGTGGGGTCTGGTGCTGCCCACGCTGGTCATCCGCAACGTGTCCATCGGCCCGCTGACCATCGGCTACAACGCCGGTGATACCGACAACTACTCCTGGTATAAACTGGGCGGCTTTACCTTTCAGCCCACAGAGCTGGCAAAGATCAGCTTTATCCTGACCTTTGCCATGCACCTGAACAACGTGCGCAGCCGCATCAATGAGCCAAAAGAGCTGGCAAAGCTGCTGCTGCACCTGCTGGTGCCCATTGCTATCATCCATGTGCAGGGCGACGACGGCACCGCCATCATCTACGGCATCATCGGCTGCTGCATGATGTTTGCGGCGGGGCTGAGCTGGAAGTATATCTTTGCAGCCTTTGCGGCGGCGGGCACCGCCGTGGCGGTGGCCTTTGCCTTTTTCAGCGATAAGATTGGCAAGGGATACCAGTGGTACCGCATTCTGGCGGTGCTGGACCCGGAAAACACCACCGGCTGGGCCCCCAGCGAGACAGTATGGAAGAACATCATCTACCAGCAGCAGCGCGGCGAGATCGCGCTGGGCTCCGGCGGCATCTTTGGCAACGGTCTATTCACCGGCCGGTATTACAGCGTGCCCAACGCCCACAATGACTTCATCCTCAGCTGGATCGGCAACGTGGTGGGCTTTGTGGGCTGCTGCGTAGTGCTGGGCGTTCTGCTGGCGCTGGTGATCAAGACCTTTGCCACCGGTGCCCGCAGCGAGGATCTGCTGGGCAGCTACATCTGCGCCGGTATCGGCGGTGCCCTGATGGCGCAGATCGCCGTGAACGTGGGCATGAACCTGCGGGTTCTGCCGGTCATCGGCGTTACCCTCCCCTTCTACTCCGCAGGCGGCAGCTCGGTGCTTATGCTGTATATCTGTGTCGGTTTAGTACTATCCGTATATTCTCACAACACTAAAAGCCTGTTCAGTTAAAGAATGTTCTATAAGCAAGGACGTGCAGCCCGCGGGCTGCACGTCCTTGCTTTTTAGGTAATTTTAAAACAAGCAGCTTTTGTCGCGCTCCGCAGAGCGCGACAAAAGCTATATTGAACAAACAAAAATTCCATAAATCATGCCCAGAGCAAAGCGGAGGGCATTCAAGAGCGTCCCAGCTTTTCCAGTTCCACCACCGGCCAGCCAAGAACGCGGATGGCGCTTTCGTCGTGGGTAGCCAGCAGCACCGGCTTGCCCGCGCAGCGCTGCCGCAGCAGCGCCGCCGCCCGCTGCAAGGTGTCCGGGTCCATGCCGGTAAAGGGCTCGTCCAATAGCAGGGTGTCGCTGGATGCCCACAGCGCCCGCAGCAGCGCCACCCGCCGCTTTTGCCCGCCGGAAAGCCTGCGAGCAGGCAGCTGCAAGGCGGCAGTATCCATTCCAAGCTGTTGAAAATCGCTTGTGATTTGCTCTTTGTACTGGCTTTCCGCCCCCGGAAGCACCAAGGTGACGTTCTGCACCGCGTTCAGCTGGGGGCAAAGGCGGTCTTCCTGAAAGACCGCCGCCACCCGGCCTACGCCCTCCACGCTGCCGGTGGTGGGGCGTTCCAGCCCCATCAGGATGCGCAGCAGGGTGGTCTTGCCCCAGCCGCTGGGTGCCCACAGCACCATGGGGGCATCCACCTCCATGCACAGGTCGGTGAAGAGCGGTACCGCGCCGAACTGTTTTGTCAGGTGTTGAATCTTCAGCATTTTGCCCCCTCCTCTCCCAGCACTGCGCCCACGGCCTTATCCAGTGCAAACAGGAACAGCTTTTCAAAGCCTGCGCTCAGCAGAATGATGACAAAGGTCCACGCAAACAGTTCCCCGGTGGAAAGGGTGATCTTGGCACGGTACAGCGCATCGCCGATGCTGCCGTTGGGCAAGCCGATGACCTCGGCCGCCACGCCGCTTTTCCAGCAGATGCCCAGCGCCACGCTGCACCCCTGCCGGAAGGCCGGCAACACCGCAGGCAGCCAGATCGCCCGCAGGCGGCGGCCTGCAGGCAGGCGGAACACCTCTGCCATTTCCAGCAGCTGCACGTCTGCCCCGGCAATACCGGTGCGCACCGCACCGTACAGCACCGGCAGCACCATCAGTAAGCTGATAAGCACCGAAAGGGCGCTGCCCCGCACCCAGACCAGTGCCAGAATGATAAAGCTTGCCACCGGCGTAGCCTTGACCAGCTGCATCACCGGAGCCAGCAGCGCATCGGCGGCGCTCCACCAGGCGGCGCACACCGCCAGCACCACGCTGACCACTGCGCCCAGCAAAAAGCCCAGCAAAATGCGCCCGGAGCTGAAGCACACCCGCTGCCAGAAATCTGCCCTTGGCAGCAGCTGTACCAAGGTGCGCAGTGCCTGCACCGGCGATACCAAAAACACCTCCTGCCCGATGGCCATAGCTGCGGCCTGCCAAACCGCCAGCCAGAACGCCACCGCCAGCAGACGGCGAAAAAATTGCTTGTTCTGCTTCATAAACTGCCCTCTTCCCCTGCCTATTATAAGGTATAGTATACCATACCGCCCCGCAAAGGGGAATGACCTGTGCACCATCTGCGGCGGGTCGGCTCACGCTGTATATACTTTTATTTAATCATCGTATGCTTGACATGAATTTGTATCCAGTGTAAACTGGAAACAATATGCGGTGCAACTTTGGCACCGGCGTAGGAAAGAGGGGACAGTTTTGACGCAAGCGCTCAAGGGCCGCAAGCTGTTGCTTGTCGGTTTTACGTTGTTTTCCATGTTTTTCGGGGCAGGCAACCTGATCTTCCCGCCCGATTTAGGCGCAAAGGCAGGGGCAAACCTCTGGCCCGCCTTTCTGGGGCTTGCTATCAGCGCCGTAGGTCTGCCAGTCGCGGGAGTTATCGCGGTGGCGCGGGCAGACGGTCTGGATAAACTGGCCGGGCGGGTGCATCCGGTGTTCGCGCAGGTGTTCATGATTTTGATCTACCTGTCCATCGGGCCGTGTCTGGCTATTCCGCGCACCGCAAGCACCTCCTTTGCCATGCTCACCCCGCTGCTGGGCAGCAGTGCCGGGCTTCAACTGGGGTACTCCGTGCTGTTCTTCGGGGCAGCCTTTCTGGTAGCGTTGCACCCGGACAGGCTCACCCGCTGGCTGGGCAGGCTGCTCTGCCCCTGCCTGCTGGTTCTAATTCTGATCCTGTTCGGCGGCTGTCTGCTGCACCCGCTGGCGGCGCAGTACGCTGCGCCCACCGAGACGTATCGTTCCGCAGTCGTATTACAGGGCGTATTGTACGGCTACCAGACCATGGACGCCCTTGCGGCGCTGAACTTTGGTGCGGTCATCGCCATGAACATCCGGGCGCAAGGCGTTGCCCGGGAGCAGGACGTGCAGCGCAGTGCCATCCGTGCAGGGCTTGTGGCGGGCGGGCTGCTGCTGGCGGTCTACGCCATGCTGGGGCACGCCGGAGCGCTGACCGGTGCCGCCGCGCCCGGCCTTGCCACCGGTGCCGAGGTGCTGACCGTGCTGGCCGAGCGGCTGTTCGGAAAAGCTGGACTGGCGCTCCTTGCTGCCATCTTTATGCTGGCCTGCTTCAACACCTGTGTGGGGCTGATTGCCTGTGTGGGAGAGTATTTCCACACCCTGCTTCCCCGCATCCCCTACCCTGCTCTTGCCGCCTTTTTTGCCGCTGCCAGTATGCTGATCGCAAATCTGGGGCTGGCAGATATCCTACGGTTATCCGTCCCGGTGCTCAACGCCCTGTACCCGGTAGCCATTGTGCTGATTACGCTTTCCTTCGTGCCCGGGTTGGAACAGCGCCGCCGGGTCTATCCGCTGTGCATCGGCTGCACTGCCGTGCAGAGCATTGCCGCCGCGCTGCCGCTTGGCCCGCTTTCTGCTCTTGCCAACGCCCTGCCGCTGGCGGCGTTGGGCTTTGGCTGGGTGCTCCCGGCGGTCATCGGGCTGCTGGCAGGCATCTTTTTAAGCTGCACTGAAGAATAAAGGAGATATTACTATGATCCAGCCTATCATGCACGACCCGCTGTTTCTGGCGCAGAAGTCCGCCCCTGCCACCCCGAAGGACGCCCCTGTTGCGCGGGACTTACTGGAGACCCTGACCGCCCACGCCGATGGCTGTGTAGGCATGGCTGCCAACATGATCGGCGTGCTCAAGCGCATCATTGCAGTGGAAGCTGAGGACGGGTATCTGGTGCTGTTCAACCCGGTCATCCTGAAAAAATCCGGCCAGTACGAAGCCGAGGAGGGCTGTCTTTCGCTGGAAGGTGTGCGGAAAACAAAGCGCTGGCAGAGCATCAAGGTGCAGTATCAGACTATGGACGGCAAACCCCGCATCAAGACCTTCACCGGCTGGACGGCGCAGATCATCCAGCACGAGATCGACCATTGCGATGGGATCTTGATTTAAGTTTTTTACCACGCACAAAGCCCCCGAGGGTGTGACCCCCGGGGGCTTTGCTATGCTGTAACAGAGATGTCGGAATTTTAGCCCTTGACGCCACCAAGCGCAACGCCACGGACGATAAACTTGGACAGCAGCAGGTAGACGACGATGACCGGCAGAATGGCGATGGCCACCATCATGTACACCTTGCCCATATCGAACTTCAGGAAGTCCGCGCTGCGCAGCTGAGCGATCAGGATCGGCAGGGTCTTTTTGTCGGCAGTGTCCAACACCAGAGCCGGGATGAAATAGTTGTTCCAGCTGGCCACGAAGGAGAAGATGGCCTGCACAGCCAGAGCCGGCTTCATGATGGGCAGCACGATCTTATTAAAGGTATAGAACTCGCCTGCACCGTCAATGCGGGCGGCCTCCACGATCTCCATGGGAAGGGAGGCATCCAGATACTGCTTCATGAAGAAGAACACGGTGGGTGCTGCAATGCTGGGGATGATCAGCGGGATGAAGCTGTTTTTCAGCCCCATCTTGGAGATCAGCTGCAAAAAGCCCAGTGCGGACACCTGTGTGGGCATGGTCATGATGAGCAAAATCAGGGCAAAGGCAGCCTTTTTGAATTTGAAGTTATAGGCGTAGATGCCGTAGGCCGTCAGTGCCGAGAAGTAGACGCTGAGCGCTGCCGAGCAGGCAGACACCAGCAGGCTGTTGCGGATGCCGCTCATCACGGGGATGTTGGCATCCGTAAGCACGTTGCGGAAGTTTGTGATGATGGACTTGCCCGGCATCAGCGAGAAGCCCTTCTGAATCTCGAAGTGGGTGCGGGTGGAGTTGATGATCAGCACATAGAAGAAGAACAGGCACAGAAAGCTGATCAGCACCAGCACCAGATAGCACCACGCACGGCGGGCGGTCAGGATCGCCTTTTCGGACTGGTTTTTAGGCGTATGTGCCATACTTATTTCCCTCCTTTGGCAGCAGCCTTCTTGGCTGCTTTCAGTTCCTTGCGCTGAGCCTTGGTCAGGCCGTCATCCTCCTTGGTCAGCGAGAAGTACACGACGACGCACAGCACTGCACACACAAGGAACAGCACCACAGATACTGCACCGGCCATGCCGTAGTTCTTGCTGAACAGGTGGTTGTTCAGGTACATGATCATGGTGGTGGAGGTACGGTCGGGGCCGCCCTTGCCGTTGGTCAGGATCTGCGGCACATCGAACATCTGCAGGCCGCCGATCATGGAGGTGATCATTACATAGACCAGAATGGGGCGGATCAGGGGCAGGGTGATCTTCCAGAACATCTGGTTCGGGGTGCAGCCGTCCAGCTCTGCAGCCTCGTACAGGGTGGGATCCACGCCCATAATGGCTGCCATCAGCATGATGGTGGTGTTGCCGAACCACATCAGGAAGTTCATCAGGCCCACCAGACCACGGTTGCCCCACACAGTATTCAAAAAGCTGATGGGGGTCTTGATCCAGCCCATGCTCAGCAGCACTGCGTTCACCGGGCCGTTATCCGAGAACAGGGCGAAGAACAGCATGGCAAAAGCCGAGGCCATGATCAGGTTGGGCATGTAGATGACCGTCTTGAAGAAGGTCTGTCCTTTCAGCTTCAGCCGCAGGTCGGTGAACCATGCCGCCAGCAGCAGCGAGACGATGATCTGCGGGATAAAACCGATGATCCAGAGGATCAGCGTGTTGCTGAAATACTTGGGCAGATCGGTCGCGAACAGGGTGATGTAGTTTTTCAGACCCACAAAGTTGGGTCCGATGATCTTCAGACCGCTGCGGTAATACTCAAAAAAGCTGTAATAGATGGTGGATGCCAGAGGGATCAGCTGGAATACCGCGAAGATGATAAAGAACGGTGCAATGAAGATATAGCCCCATTTCGCGTAGCTGATCGACCCTTTCTTCTTTGTTTTTTCTCCCATGAGATCTCCCTCCTGCCGGGTCACAGCAAAACCAAAGGGGCGGGCGAGATACGCCGCCCGCCCCTTTGCTTCAATTTTCAGTTCGGAGTAAAACCGCTTATGCGGGCCAGACCACATCGGTCAGCTCGGGGTACTTCTCCTTGATGGCGGTCTCGAAGTTTGCCTTGGCGGCATCCTCCTCCACGTTGCCGGTGAAGTAATCCTTGAAAGCGTTCTGGAAGCTCTCGTTCAGGCCCTGATCGTACGGGCCAGCATTGGACATATCGATCTTGGTTGCAGCCTCTGCAAACAGAGCGATGTGGTTCTGGCCGCCGAGGAAGTCGGACTTGTAATCGCTCTTGGCGATCTCGTTCATGGCCTTCTCGTTGTTGGTGTAGTCCTGCGTATCCATGGTGATCTGCTTCATGATGGCTTCATCGCAGGTCAGCTTCAGCATAACGTCCTTGATGGTCTCAAGGTTGTCGCTGCCGGCTGCGCCGCAGATCCAAGTGCCGCCCCAGTAGTAGGGCTGAGGGCCTTCGCACACAGCGTAGTCGCCGTAGA
>ENA-OVGB01002317-OVGB01002317.1-human-gut-metagenome-genome-assembly--contig:-NODE-2317-length-14006-cov-24.800014_pt1 | contig 14006 bp, 1 predicted proteins | sample MGYA00237767_ERZ505413 | MGnify/ENA primary metagenome ERZ505413 (study PRJEB26158, sample SAMN06016410) | human gut metagenome | biome: human gut; feature: ankylosing spondylitis patient; material...
CTGCCAGAACTTCTTCCATCACTTCCTGCACGGGTCTGTACTCGTCTGTTTCAACAATGCCACCGTCCATTACTGTGAAGTCCTTACTATATAAGGTATAGTCGTAGCCGTCCTCGCTGGTCTGGATGTGAAAATAGCCATCGTTGATCTCATAGGCTACCGCCACATCCTGCACTTTCAATGCTTCTGCCACCAATGCAACAACATGATTCTGGATGTACGGATTATCCCAGCCCGGAACTTTCTTGTAGTCCTCCACGATCGTGTCGATACCGTTCTTGCACTGCACAATGTCCAGACTGCCCGGAAGTGGGTCAGGCGTTTTCTCTACGCCAAGGGCTTTTAGATGAAAATTCGGAACCTGCTGATAGCAGGACATTGCATCATCGAGATCCCCGAACTTCTCAATTTGCATCGGATTGGTCTGCAAATCTGTCACAACATAGAACTGCTGAACAAAAGGCTTTTCCGGCTCCCTCTGCTGTTCAGCCTCAAGTTCTTTGCGGTACATATCCACAAATCCGTTCAGCACAGCCGGGTGACTGCGCACGATCCAGTCAGGACGAATGTTGTTACCGCGTTCTCCTTTACAGGTGGTGTCTGCCCATTCCTTATTGCTGTGCGAATACCGTCCGTCGTGATTGTTATAATTCAGCGTATACGCCAGAATATAGCCCATACGCTCCATGCCGAACTGTTCAACAACGGATTTCATAGCATCGTCTGCAAGGTGCATTCCATCGAAATTGTCTGCAATCGCTTCTTCAATGGCATTTCTGCAATCTTCATTGAGCTGTCTGGAAATGCGGTACAAATCCACCTCGCCATTCTCTGCTGCATAGGCAAAAGATTCGTAATAAACCGGAACATCCGAATTATCCGTGCGGCTTTCCTCTGCCACAGGCACAGCCTGTTCTTCTTTTTGTGAAGTCGGATTCTTTTCTGCAAAATACTCCTTTATGGCATCCTGAAAGTCCTCATCAAAGCCGTTCCACAAATTTTCTGCCACCAGTTTTCCCTGCTCATTGACCGCAACGCAGGCAGCTTCATCCCCGTATTCCTCATGCTCCAGCAGGAAGAACTTCTCGCCACCGACCTCCGTTTCATCAATCGCATACCATGTGCCAATATGACCCTCGACTGCAATCTGGTCGGAGTCACCGTGTATTAAGCCATCCTTTTTATGCTCTTGTTCTTCCATAAACTCACGCACAGTCAGCAATCCACCCGTGAAGTTCAGACCTTCCGCGCCCAGTTCCAGCCGACCGTCTGCGCCAAGGTCAAGTTCTTCTGCCATCAGAACAGATGCCGCATGGTTTACGATCACCGTTTTCTCCACCAGAATCGGCTGTCCCGGATCATAGTCCGACCCACGCAGGTCATAGCGGTACAACCCCTCCGGCACATCCTCATCCCGCAGTCTGCTGTTGCTGAAAAGACCGGGCTTATCAAAGATTTCAATTTCCTGCAACTGTTCATCCAGAATCGTTTCTTTCTTCAAATCCATCTTCCTTTCCTTGAAAAAATCCGGCAGCTCTGCAAAGCCGATGCTGTCCACATAGCAGGCTTTGATCGACTTGCCATCGTTCAGCACCACAACATCACTGACGGAAAGCGAATGCCCGGTAAAATCCGCTGGACGCTGGATATTGAAGCGTTCGTAAATAGCTTCCAGCGTATCATTTTCCGTAAGTGGTGCGGTATAGACCAGTTCATAGTCTGCACAGTTTACTTCCATCCCGTGCCGCTTTACAAAATCCAGATTCATAAAGCGGTAGTCGTGTTCCGGGTCACGGGCAGTGATCTGGTAGATGCCAAACTGCTTTTCGCTGCCGGAAAGCAGCTTCTGCTCCTTAACTACTGCATCCATACGAGTTATCAGTTCTGCCGCCTTTTCTGCGGACTCTCCCTCTGATTCCTCCACTGCGGCTTGCAGCCATTCCCGGATCAGCTGAACATCCCCAGCCTGAATCTGTTCTTTCAGTGCTTCAACTGCCTGTTCCCGATCCTCCACGCTATCTTTATAGTGGTAGAAATCGAAGTCAAAGGCGAAATTATCAAGGTCTTCCGCCAGCTTTTCAACGGGTGTTTTTTCGCTGTTTTCCATTACTTTCTGCTTGTCCTTTTCCAAATCCTCCTTGGCAATCTGGAAATAGTCACTTCCACGCTCGATTTCTTCACGCCCTGTAACAAGAACCGGCCACGGGCTGATACGGATAAGATAAATCTGCTTGCCCTCATCAAACAGCCGCAGAGCCTGCTCCCGACTTATCACCGTCAGTGCGGCATCCGGGCGGGCATACTCATCTTCCAGATACTCTTCGTTCTTTTCCAGCAAAATTGCACTCCATGCGTCAGCCTTGATTCCGAAAATGCCATCATGCTGTTCGATCTCTTCCTGACTGGCGAAATCTCCTGCCGTGCCATCCTGAAACAGCGGGTAAATCCGTTCGCCCAGCCGATGCCACTCCCGTGCGCCTTCCTTTGTCAGCGGCAGAACATCATCTTTCAGATACCCATATTCGTGCATTTCCGAAAGACCGATCATGCCATCCGGCAGATTTTCGATTTTCTCTTCTGCTTCCCACATCAGGCGGTTGACTTCTTCCGTGTTTTCTGCCGCAATCGCAGCCGCCAGATTATTCGCCAGTTCTTCCGTTGCCGCCCGATCATCCAGCTTGTAAGCAAAGTTCACAATGAGATTTCGCTGGTTGTTGTCAAAAATGGTTTTATCCTGTTCCTTGTCCGCAATCAGCTTTTCTGCATATTCCATCGCTGTCATGCGCTCCACGCTCCTTTCTGCTACCGCCGTTTCCAGCTTTTCAAGAAAATCAGCAGCGGTCAATCGAATCGTATCCATCGAATCTTTCAATTCTTTCAGTTCCTTGCCGCTTGCCCAGCTTGCTACATACGGGAACGAGTAGTCCGAAGTATCAATGCCAAGTGCCGAGCAAACCGTAAATGCAATGCTTTCCGCTTCTGTTTCTTTGGTAAGCTGGTCTTTTTTCTCGCCGCGCTGTTTCATCTGGTCGCTGTCATGCAGCATGGCATGAGCAACCTCATGGATCATCGTCTTGATGGTCTGGCTCTCACCCATATCGGCACGAACACAGATTTCTTTGTCCATGTGGCTGTAATAACCTTTTGCGCTGCCCTCGATCTCTCCAAAACGAATTGGCACAGGAGATACCTGTTCGATTGCATCTTTCAGCAGGGTATAATCCTTGACACGGGCAGTCAGTTCATTCACTTCCAGCGTAGGCAGCGGTTCTCCGTCTGTCTGGGCATAATCGAAAACCGTTGTTACCCGGAACCGGGGAATCACCCTCTCCACCACTTCGATTTCCGGCTTCCCGCTCTCATTCAGCACCGTAAGCCCGGTGTCCTTGTCGATTTTCTCCCTCTCTTCCCGTTCCTTTACCGGGGCAGGCGCGATGATCTGGATGCCCTTTTCACCCTTTTTCACATAGCGGTTAAACTTATTTTTCCAAGCGTTATACCCAGCCACCAACGTAGCATCTGGACGCTGCATTGCGATTAGCAGTGTATTATTGAAGCTGTAATTGTGGAATTTCGACATTGTAAGCAGGTACTTCGTATACATTTCCGAAGTAAAAATGTCCTTTACGCCCTGCTCCAACCGTTCCGTGATTTCTTTGAGCTGGTCTGCCCGTTTATCTGCCATTCGTGCCCTCCTTTACAAAATCTGCCCCATCAGATTCCCTTTCGGAGATCTGACGGGGCATTCTCAGTTATAGTTCCATATCGTGACTTTTCTTTTTCTGCGGTTTCGGCTCTGCCATGCGTTCTGCCTGCTTTTCGTGAAGCTGTGCAAGGATCGACGGACGTTTTACGCTGTCTGCACTCCGCTCAATCTCACGTTTCGGCGCAGGAAGTTCGCTATCCGTTACTTCCTCATCCATGCCAAGAGCCGCATCATCCCCCTTTTCGTCCATATCCAGCAGGGCATTCAATTCTGCAAGCCGTGCAGATTTTTCGTTTAATTCCGACTCCTGCGGGAACGGACGCTGCACTTCTTCCTTTGCTTCTGCCAACTGCTGCTGTAAGGTTTCCAATCTGCGCTCCACCTGCGGCAGTGTCTTTTCGATAGATGCCAGCGCATTGAGAATACGCTGGATATTGCCAGCCGGATCACTGCCAAGTTCAATCGTATAACTGCTCTGCCGCTTGATGGTCAGCTTGAATGTCTGGGCGAACGCATCAAACCGGGAACTGATTGCAAACCCTCCCAAATCTGCGATTTGCCCCTCTGTCTTAGCGATCTTCATTGCGGCACAGGCTGCAAGAATTGCCGAGCCTGCTTCCTTGCGGTCGGTATAAACCCTGTCCTCCACCGTGATGGAGAACTTCTCCTTGTCCTGTTCCAGCAACGGCTTTGCCACTGCAAGGTCAGCTTTCAGACCTGCTATGCGCTCTTTCGCTGCCGTGATTTCTGCCGGATACCGCCGTGCAATATCCGATTCCAGGCTGTAAATCTGGCTGGTGTGGTTGGCCCGCATCAGCTTCAGCTTGCTGACCTGAATATCCAAATCCATCTTTTCCTTGATGTAGGGATTTCCCGTTGCCAATGCTTTGATTTCTGCATAGGTCAGCGCGGTATCGTCCACATCATCGCAGGCACGAACAGGAGATTTCGAGGTCATGATCTGAGAGATGAACTTCTGTTTATTTTCCAGAATTTGCCACATATACGAATCGAACGTATTCTCTGTGACGTAACGGAAAATCTTCACTTTTTGGTTGCGGTTTCCCTGACGAAGAATGCGTCCTTCCTGCTGTTCCAGATCAGAGGGCTTCCACGGGCAGTCCAGATGATGCAGGGCGATCAGTCTGTCCTGAATGTTTGTACCAGCACCAAGTTTCGGGGTCGAACCAAGCAGGATACGCACCTGACCGGAGCGCACCTTTGCAAACAGTTCTGCCTTTTTGGTTTCGGTATTTGCCTCATGGATAAAAGCAATCTCCTCACGAGGGATTCCCTTTGCCACCAGTTTTTCCCGGACATCATCGTACACATTGAATGTTCCGTCTGCTTTCGGGGTCGATAAGTCGCAGAAAATCAACTGGGTGGATTTGTCGGGCGTGGATTCTTCCCATACCTGATAGGCATTCTCCACGCAGAGGTTGACCTTACTTTCCGGCTCATCCGGCAGCAGGTCATTGATAAGCCGCTGATCCAAGGCCAGTTTTCTGCCGTCGTTCGTGATTTTGAGCATATTATCGGTTCTCGGATCGACATTTCCGTTCCGCACACGCTCTGCACGGTCGGCAAAGCTGCTCACCATTTCCTGCTGCGTTTCACTGGGTTTCAGCACCTCATTGATGTACTCTGCTTCTGGCACAGGCAGATTCAGCATATCTGCCGTCTGTACGTCTGCGGACTCCTTGAACAGTGAAATCAATTCAGGGAGATTGAAAAACCGGGCGAACCGCGTCTTTGCACGGTAGCCCGTTCCCTCTGGGGACAATTCGATTGCCGTTACGGTTTCGCCAAACGAAGCCGCCCAGCTATCGAAATGTCCGAGATGAAGTTTCTGCAAGGTGTCATACTGCAAGTAGCGCATAATGGTATACAGCTCTACCATGCTGTTCGATACAGGCGTACCTGTTGCAAAGGTCACACCCTTGCCGCCAGTGATTTCATCGAGATACTGACATTTTGCAAACATATCCGAGGACTTCTGTGCATCGGTCTGAGCAATACCAGCGATGTTCCGCATTTTTGTGTAGAGGAACATATTTTTATAAAAATGGCTCTCGTCCACAAACAGGCGGTCAACACCAAGCTGCTCAAATGTAACTACATCATCCTTGCGGCTCTGGTCGTTCAGCTTCTGAAGTTTTGCCTGCAAGGTTTTCTTTGTTTTCTCCATCTGCTTGACCGTGAAACTCTTGCCATCGTCCTCTGCCTTTGCTTCTGCAATCGCAAAGGTAATGTCCTGAATCTGCCGCTCAATCATGGATTTCTGCCGTTCCGGAGAAAGCGGAATCCGTTCAAACTGCGAATGTCCGATAATGATGGCATCATAATCGCCCGTAGCAATCCGGGAACAGAACTTCTTTCGGTTGGATGGCTCGAAATCCTTTTTCGTTGCCACCAGCACATTGGCATTCGGATACAGCCGCAGGAAATCCGCGCCCCACTGCTCCGTCAGATGGTTCGGCACAACGTAGAGATTCTTCTGTGCCAGACCCAGACGGCGGCTTTCCATGCCGGCAGCAATCATCTGAAAGGTCTTGCCAGCACCCACACAATGCGCCAGCAGCGTATTATTGCCATACAGGATATGCGCCACTGCATTTTTCTGGTGCGGCATCAGGCTGATTTCCGGGGTCATGCCCACGAACTTGATGTGACTGCCATCGTATTCACGGGGACGAATCGCATTGAACCGCTCATTGTAGACCTTGCAAAGTTCCTCTCTGCGGTCTAAATCCTTGAAAATCCACTGCTTGAACGCATCCCGAATCGCTTCCTGTGCCTGCTGCGCCAGCATGGTTTCTTTTTTGTTCAGCACTCTCCTTTCTTTTCCATCCTCATAGATGGTATCGTAAATTTTGGTATCCCGGAGATTCAGCGCATCTTCCAGCAGTCGATAGCCGTTGACCCGCATTGTGCCATAGGTGTTCGTCACACGGGGATTACTCCGGTCAAGTGACTTTCCGCTGATGTTCCATGCGCCGCTGATTTCCGAATAGGTTGCCTTGATGGAACTTCCGATATAGTAACTCGGCGTTTTGAACACCCGCTCCATGAAGTCCGTAATGTACTCTGCCTTGATCCAGTTTGCACCAAGCCGCACTTCAATCTCCGAAGCATTCAAATCTTTCGGCTGTACCCGCTTGAGATACTCGACATTGACCTGATACTCCAGGTGGTTTGCGGCAAAGGTTTCTGCCGTTGCCAGCTTTTCCCGGACGTTGCCGGACAGATATTCGTCCGCCGTCACCCACGCCTGTGTGACAGGATTTCGGAAGATAACACCTGCCAGTTCTTCGGTCACTTCCTGCTCTGTCTTTCCGCAAAGTTCTGCCATAAACGGCACATCGACCTTTGCTTTTTCTCCAATGGAGAGTGCCAGGGCTTCACTCGGAGTATCCACAGAGGTGACGGGTTCCGGCTTGCGAATAGTGCGTTTCGTGAAAATATCTGCCAGCCGCTTGAGGTTTTTATCCTCGTCCAGAATCTCAAGAGATGCCAGCAGACAATAGCTGCTATCCTGCCGGAATGCCCGTTTGTTGGCGGTGCTGTTGATCAGACCATACTGCGCTGTGAACCGCTTATACTGGTCTTTCAGCTTTCCTTGCAGCAGTTCCACTTCGGCATCCGTACCATCGTGCAACTGGCAGTCCAGCAATTTCTGTGTGGTTTCCCGCAGGGCAATCATCCCCAGCACACGCTCTGCCGTGAACGCAGGCAGGTCAACCTTGTTCATATAGGAGTTTTCACGGTAATAGACCTGTCCGTCCACATTGGTGTAACTGAAATTCTTCACGTTTGGGTCTGCCGGAAGTGGTTCTGCGTTCTGGTCAAGTTCATCGTCCGTGATTTCCGGCTCAGTGATTTCCGCATGGATGTTCTCAACGGCTGCTTTCAACTGTTGTGCAAGGTCTGCGCCCTCGATGGGCTTGACCGTGGTTTCCTGTTTGCCGTACTGTGTACTTTCAGTCGTGATCTCACCCAGCACCATTTCAGGATGCTGCGCAAAATACTGGTTGATGGGGTATCCCTCCGGCGTTGTGCCAAGGTCTACCCACTCTGCCCGCTCCACTGCCGCCCGGTCACGCTTTTGCAGGAACAAAATGTCAGCTACAACACTTGTGTTCGCATTGCGCTGGAACGCATTGTTTGGCAGGCGAATTGCACCGACCAGATCGGCACGGTTGGCAAGATACTCTCGGACAGAGGAATCCTTTTTATCCATCGTACCGCTGGAAGTGACTACCGCCACCACGCCGCCCGGACGAACAAGGTCAAGACTTTTTGCAATAAAGTAATCATGGATGAGGAAGTTGTGGCGGTCATACCGCTTATCCGGCACTTTGTAATTGCCGAACGGCACATTACCCACCACACAATCAAAGAAACTGTCCGGGAACTGCATTGTTTCAAAGCCCTGCACTGCAATTTTGTTCTTCTGATAAAGCTGCTGTGCAATGCGTCCTGATACGTTGTCCAGCTCCACACCATACATCTTGATGTTCTCCATGCTTTCAGGCACAAGACCCATGAAGTTACCGACACCGCAGGACGGTTCCAGTACATTGCCTTTGCTCAGACCCATGTTGGAAAGGGCTTCATACATTGCCTTGATTACCGTAGGCGAAGTGTAGAAAGCATTCAGCGTGGATGCCCGCGCTTCGCTGTACTCATCTGCCGGGAGCAGAGATTTCAGTTCCGCATACTCCTTTGCCCAGTCCGCATTCTTCTCGTCGAACGCCTGCGGAATGCCGCCCCAGCCGACATACCGGGAGAGAACTTCCTGTTCTTCTGCGGTTGCCTGCCGCTGTTCTGCATCCAGCGTTTGCAGCAGCCGGATGGCTTCGATGTTTGCTTTGAATTTTGTCTTGGCTCCTCCTGCGCCGAGATCATCGTCCGTAATACGGAAGTTCATAGGCTCCTGTTTGGGCTGTACAGGCTGTTCCGTTTCGGCTCCACTGTCCAGCGGAAGGTTGTGCTGCCGCCGTGCATGGTTGACCTCTTCCGGGGTCATAGGCTTGCTGGTAAGAGGCTTCACAGCATCATCTGCCGCTGAACGATGGATGGCATCTGTCCGGGTCTGCACATCCGCGATCAGCTGCATCTGTTCCGGCGAGAAGTCGGGATTCAGCAGTTCTTCTAACTCGCCGCCCGATTCTGCCACCGAATAGATCACATCCATCTGCTCCGGGGAAAAATCCTCGTAAGCCACACCAGCATTGTGTAGAGCAGTAAAGACTGTGGTTTCTATCGCTTCTTTCATCGGCACATCGGCCTGTTCGTACAGATGCCGAATGTACTCCAGCGGTTCCGTTCGGAAGATCGGATACCGGGCTTCTTTCGCAAGGGTCATGTCCTGCAAGCTGACCGTCCCCTGCTCAAAGTTGACCGAATCCACACGGAACTCTCTATCGTCCAGTTCAATGATGGTATTGACTGGCAGATATTCCTCTCTGCGGAAATACTTTGTCTGCGCATGGGTTCCATCTTCCTGCTGGCCGGACAGATAGACGCTCTCCCCCTGCTTCCAGAGCTTCATTGCCTGAGAAGCCCACTGTTCACGTGGAAAACCAGACACCTCAACCTTGCCGAGTGCGGTTTCCTTTTCCAACAGCTTGCTGCCAAGAAGTTCTGAAACGCGCTTTGCATCCTCGCCGTAGAACTCAAAGTTGCCGTACTGCTCATAGCCGACCAGAGCATCCGGGTAACGCTCTTTCAGCGCGTTATACTCGTTGGCGGCATCCAGTGGCAGGGGCTGCAGTGTCTGCTCCGAATACTTTTCATCTGCAAGAGGCGCATCTTTTTTGGGTTTCTCAACCGCTGCGGCGGTTGACTGCTCTTTCGATTGCGGCTCCTGCTCCATGAAGTCAAACATGGAAATTTGCCCCTGTTCAGGAACCGCAATCTCAACAGCCCTTTTCTTTTCCGGGAAAATCGTGTACGTCCCCTCAACATACTGGTGCAGGATAGAGAGGGATTCTGCCTTGCGCTCATATTCTTCGGAATCCAGCGGCACGAACAACAACGCATTGTCCATCTGCTCCAGCAGTTCCACCGCCTGTTCAGGGTCTGTCAGCTTTGCAGCAAGAGCCTTTCGACCTTCTTCATGGTAAAGGTCTTGCGGATAAGGCCGTTCCACTTCGTTCGGCAGGTGATGATAGAAGCCCATCACCCGCATTGCCATCTTCTCTCGCTCATAAGAAGGCATTCGGGAGTAGTCTACCGGCTTCAAATATTCACTGTCACGGATAAGCTGGTCGATCCGGCCTGCAGCCTGATTCCAGTTCAGATGAACACTTGCATCCGGGTTCCCGTATGGGCCACGTTCCAAAGCAATGCCTCTGCCATCGTGATCTTCGTGAGAATCGTCTGCCCCGCAGAGTGCATGGCTGCTGCCGCCGATCCCGTAATGCTCTTTCAGGAAGTTAGCCCGTTCTTTTTTGTCCTCATGATTCAGGAAGAACGAATAGATTGCCAGCCGACTGTCCGAATAATTGCTGCCCCGTGTGAAGTAAGCGTTTATTTCATCTTCCGTAATGAACTTCTTATGTTCATTACAGTGAAATCCATCTCGCGCCGAGTAGTTCTGATAAGGCTTTGCAAACTGCTGGAACAGAGCCGCTACTTTATCCGGCTTATAAAAGTGCATCCGCATCAGGTCTTTATCTTCGACGTAGGCTTCCCTCAGCGCAGATAATCTCTCGTTTAGGTCAGTCAGAAAATCCGTATCATCCAGCAATCCAGCCAGCCTGTCCGTCATTTCCGGGAAACCGCCCCTGAAGATTGCTGTATCCTGAAACACCGCTTCGGCAACACCATCTGCCAAGTCACGTTCCATGTAAGCCAATGTCTGCGCGTATTCCTGCAAAGCATTCTGCCGCGCAGCATCCAGAACCGCCTGCGGAGCATACTCACCCTGCCGGAGCAGTTCATGGATACGATTGCTCACATCTTCCCAGGATAAAAACGCATTGGCAATCGTGCCGCCCTTTGCCGTGCTGCCTACTGCAATACGCAGCCCTAAATCATCGAACCAGACTGCATACTTTGAACCGTCAATTTCAAAGCCTTTGCCACCCGTGCCATATTCGTTTTTCACGAACTCCGTGTATTCTTCCGGGGTTTTCTCGACCATGAAATTGTAGATCAGACGAAGCTGACCTTTACTGCGGTTGCTGCCCGTGCGCAGAATTTCATCGACCACTTCGGAATCAAGTGCAATTTCATCCGCATACCGCGCCTGGATCGGTGCTTCAATGGCGCGGATCTGCTGTTCCACGGTGGGCAGATCGGGAAAAGAAAAAGCAGAGGCAATTTCTTCCTCTGCTTCGCTCAAATCCTGTTCCGTTGTCGTTTCGGTTAATTGTACACCAATTCCTTCAAGACGATCTCTTCTGCCATCGCCGTCAGGTTGTTCTGGTGCGCTGCCCATGCCATCGGGTCCTGCTCCTTGCTCGGTGCCGGGAACTTCTCGTTCAGGCTGTCCAGCAGGGTTTCCACCCGGCTCTCCGCTGCTTCCTCGATCTGCGCCAGATGCTGGTTCAGTCTGCCGCTCATCAGCATACTCTGATACCAGTTCTTGTGGTTCTCTTTCAGGTACGTCCTGCGCAGCATCCCGTACTTTCCGATGGTCTGGGGCTCGTCCTTCACGGCCAGATTCGGGAACAGATAATCTCCCTTGCGGTAATACGTCAACTCCATTTTCTTGTCCTCCTTTGGTCGTGTTTTCTTCAGTTTCGTGCTTTAATGCATTAAAGTCCGTATTGGTATTATACAAGCTGTCAACGGATTTTTCAAGCTGCTGCGTGATTTCTTTTTTGTAAATTTTCCGCATCTCTCGGCCAATGTCAAAAAGAACCGCTTCGCACTGTTCGGAAACCGCGTTGCCAAGGAACGACAGCACCGGCAGCTTGTTGAAATCCACGATGCGGATAAAGTCATCATCGTCCAGCACATCCATAGGCTCCTGCCCGCAGCGGCGAGAAAGCGTATAGAAAATACTGTTGGTCATCAGTTCCCGGAAGCGGACGCGGATGTTATCTTCGTCCAGTTCTTCCAGAAACGTATCCGCCACCTCATAGGCCAGACCGTCCATCGCTTCATCCAGATTGTCGGCAGTCAACTGCTGTGCCAGCTCCATCAGGGCGGTGTTCATGCTGTCTGTCTGGGATAAACCATAGGTATCTTCCAGATGGTCTAATATAGCCTGCTCATGCTCGTGGCTGTCCAGATTCCATAAGAGCGGTGTTTTTCCGCCGCGCACCAGATGGGTGTCAGCAATATCGAACACATACCGCAGCTTGGTACGCGGTCCGGTATCATCCAGAAGCGCGATGCCTTTTGCGCCACGGTTGACCCAACGGCTCATTTTCTGATTCCAGAGTTCCAGTTCTGCGCAGGCGGTTGCATCGGGCCGCTGCGCGTGGATCAGGAGCGTATCGGTGAACGAATAGCGGTACAGCCGCGCCGCCACATCCAGATAACTCATCCAGTCCTGTGGCGAGTTACTGACATACCGGGCGTTCTGCTGCGCCAATTCTCGAATATCGTTAATCTGTGGCAAGGGTCAAACCTCCTTTACGTTTTCGTTTTCATCGGTGTTTTGGGAAATTCCAGGCTGTACTGTGCGCGGCCATCTTCGACGCGCATCACAAGGTCAGCGGCGAATGTCTTATCCTTCTTTGTGGAATAAAAGTCTTTTACATGGGTGCGGCCTTTCTTCAAAAGGTCTACCGCCATCTTCTTGTCCAGCGTCTTTCTCATATTGGACAAGTATCTGCTTTCTTTCCAGAGGGCAAATTTGCAGCTGCGGTCTGCACAACAAAAGCTGAGCTTACTCTCATGTACAGGGTTTCCGCAAACCGGACAGCTTCCTACGCTTACCTTATTATGATGAGGAGCTGCCGCGACGGTAGGAATCTGCCGGAGGTCGGCCAGCATCCTATCGAGCAGTCCGTGGATGCCCTGCATAAAATCATGGGGCTTGATCTCACCGCGCTCCATCCGCAGCAGGTCATTTTCCCACTCAGCTGTCATGCTGGCAGATTTCAGGTAGTCCGGGATATTGTGGATTGCGGCTACACCGTCCTCCGTGGGAATCATCTGCTTGCCTTTACGCTGCACATAGCCGGAGGATACCAGCTTTTCCAGAATTGCGGCGCGCGTTGCAGGGGTTCCCAGACCTTTCTTCTCGGTGTCCTTATCAAATTCCTTGTTGCCTGCCGTTTCCATGGCCGACAGCAGGGTATCTTCGGTGTAGACTTTCGGCGGTGAAGTAAAGCCATGCTTTTTCTCTGCCCGTACCACCGGAAGAACCATCCCCTGTTCCAGATCGTTCGGAAGTGACGCATCCTTGTTCTTCTCCGGCTCCACAAGCGGAACAGGTTTTGCAGTATAACCGGGCTGCAGAACGTTCTTATACTTTGCTGTAAAATTCTGTTCCTGACAGCATACCGTCACAAGCACATCCTCATAGATGAACGGCGGCTGCACAGCCTGCACCAGTTTCCAGATGATAAGCGAAAGAATCTTTTGTTTGGTTTCGGACAACTTTTCCTTATTACACTTTGCGCCCTGCATCGTCGGCAGGATCGCGTGGTGGTCTGTGACTTTGCTGTTATTGATAACGCAGCTCACATCCACAGTCTGGCCATCCAGAGCCAGTACCAGAGATTCCACTGTCTTGCGCATATCCTCGGTCACAAACTGGCTGTCCGTTCTGGGATATGTCACCAGCTTTTCTTCATACAACTCCTGCAACGCCTGCAAGGTCTGGCTGGCGGTCAGACTGTAATAGCGGTTTGCTTCTCGCTGCAAGGTCGTCAGGTCATACAGCTTCGGGGGCTTCTTTTCTACCCTCTTGCGCTCGATGCTGCCGACCACCGCGCACTGACCATCACAAGCGGCCTGCATAGCATCCGCATCCTGCTCCTGCGCCATCTGTTCCGATACAGCCACGACACCTGCGCCAAACAGTTCCACTTTATAATAAGGTTCTTTTACAAAGTTCTGGATTTTGGTCTGCCGTTCGGTCAGCATCGCCAGCGTCGGGGTCTGCACCCGGCCAATGGTCTGTTTTCTACCGTACTTTTTCGTAAAGGCACGGGTTCCGTTCATGCCAATCAGCCAGTCCGCTTTTGCTCTGCACTCGGACGCTGCAAACAGATTATCATACGCCGCACCATCTTTCAGGTTTTCAAAGCCCTGCTGGATGGCGGCATCCTCCATGCTGCTGATCCACAACCGGCGTATGGGCTTGGTGCAGCCCGCCAGACAGTAAACGATG
>ENA-OVGB01002318-OVGB01002318.1-human-gut-metagenome-genome-assembly--contig:-NODE-2318-length-14003-cov-8.526097_pt1 | contig 14003 bp, 10 predicted proteins | sample MGYA00237767_ERZ505413 | MGnify/ENA primary metagenome ERZ505413 (study PRJEB26158, sample SAMN06016410) | human gut metagenome | biome: human gut; feature: ankylosing spondylitis patient; material...
AAGACATTTCTGATACGTGGATCAGACCTTCTACGCCTGTAGCGATTTCGATGAATGCACCGTAGTCAGCCATAACGACAACTTTACCTTTCACCTTGTCACCTACCTTCAAGTCAGTGTCAAGAGCATCCCATGGGTGCGGAGTCAGTTGCTTCAAGCCAAGAGCGATACGTTTCTTTTCGTCATCGAAGTCAAGGATAACAACGTTGAGCTTCTGATCCAGTTCAACCACTTCTTTCGGATCGCTAACGCGGCCCCAAGAAAGGTCTGTGATGTGGATCAAACCGTCTACGCCACCCAAGTCGATGAACACACCGTAAGAGGTGATATTCTTAACAGTTCCTTCAAGAACCTGTCCTTTTTCGAGCTTGCCGATAATTTCTTTCTTCTGTTGTTCCAGTTCAGCTTCGATAAGAGCCTTGTGAGATACAACAACGTTTTTGAATTCCTGGTTGATTTTAACCACTTTGAATTCCATTGTTTTGCCAACGAATACATCATAGTCGCGGATCGGTTTAACGTCGATCTGAGAACCCGGCAAGAATGCTTCGATTCCGAATACGTCTACGATCATACCACCCTTAGTGCGGCACTTGATGTAACCCTTGATAATTTCTTCATTTTCCAGAGCAGCATTCACGCGATCCCAAGAACGAGTAGCGCGGGCTTTTCTGTGTGACAGAACGAGCTGTCCTTTTTTGTCTTCCTGATTTTCGATGTATACTTCTACTGTATCACCTACTTTCAGGTCAGGATTATAACGGAATTCATTCAAAGGGATGATACCGTCTGATTTGTAACCGATGTTCACAACTACTTCACGCTTGTTCATTGCGATTACGGTTCCATCAACTACCTCGCGGTCGTTAACCTTGTTCAACGTATTGTCATACGCCTTTTCCAGTTCTTCGTGGCTTGCACTGGCTACTGATTCGCCGTTCTCATAAGCATCCCAGTTGAAGTCTTCAATAGGAGCTACATTCTTTAAATTTTCCATTAATAAATAAATTGTTTAACTCGTTAATTAAGTGAGACTTTATGTTGACTCATTGTAAATCGGGCGCAAAGATAGAAGTATTTTCTTGAACTACAAAACAAAAAGCATTCAAAACAGCAGTGGAATAATCAATTAAAGAATAAAAAAAATGTTACCTTTGCATCGTTTCATTTATACATAATCTCAATAATTTATCATGAAAAAGATAATCGCATGCATTTCCATCATTTGCTATACATTATTATGTTATAGCCAAAATCAGACAACGGACAACAACTACCGTACGCAAAAGAACATTTCCTATCTTCATCCCGGCGAAAAGGACAGTTATAAGCTGGAGCGTTGTAAGCTCGACCTCCATTATCCTACTGATAAAAAAGGATTTGCCACCCTTATCTGGTTCCACGGCGGAGGACTGGAAGCCGGAGAAAAACATTTTCCGAAGGAGTTCCTGGAGCAAGGCTACGCCGTGATAGCCGTAAACTACCGACTCAGCCCGCGTGCCCAAAACCCTGCCTACACGGAAGATGCCGCAGAGGCCGTTGCTTGGACTTTCGAGAATATAGAAGAATTCGGAGGAGATAAAGACAAAATATACATAGCCGGTCATTCAGCCGGTGGTTATCTCTGTCTGATGCTCAATCTGGACAAGAGTTACCTGGCAAAGTGGAATATTGACGCCAACAGCCTGGCAGGCGCTTTCCCCATCAGCGGACAGACCACTACCCACTACACCATCCGCAAAGAACGCGGGCTGCCTTCCGACACTCCGATTATAGATAAATATGCTCCTTCCAATAACGTAAGAAAAGACGCTTCACCCATGATACTTATCACTGGCGACAAAGAGTTGGAGATGCTGGCACGCTATGAGGAAAACGCCCATTTGTATGCTCTCCTCAAAGCATTGGGACAAAAAACCACCCTCTATCAGATGGAGGGATTTGACCACGGTACGGTGGCCGCTCCCGCATGTACCTTGATAAACAGCTATATGAAGAAGGCAGGCAAGAAGTAACCACTACCCTTGCCTTTCTTTTACGTATGCCAATGCCGCTCCTATTGCTGTTCTATATTCAGCATAGGGCGGTATATGAAAATGTACATGATAGATGGCTTCCATTTTAGAAAACACCTCCCGGCACTGGGGCAGTTGGGTGAGATTTCCTATCAGAACGAAATCCTTGATAGGACTGTTCAAAGCTGACAGTACAGCAGCTCCTCCAATGGTTTGAAGTACCGTATAAATTATACCGCAGGCAATATCTTCTTGAGAAGCATTGCTATCTGCTTTCCCGAAAAGAGAGGCGGTAGCACTCACTGGCAAGTCAGGCAAAGCAGTGTTGCAAATATCACCTATCTGCAAGTTGACACGAGTTACATCCCCTTTCTCAGCCAACTCGGACACCTGATGAATATCATGAGTTTTCAACAGCAACCTCGATAATCCCTGCAAAGTACCTCCACCAATCCCCAAGCCGCCAATATGCTGCACCTTGTCTCCGTCTATTTTCACAAAAGAAGTGCCGGTACCCATGCTGACTACAATCAGTTGGTCTATATCCGTTGCATGTCTGGCTCCCAAACCATTGGCAATAAACTCATCCGTTTTGCGAGTAGGCAGTCCATATAGAGGGCTGTTGACAAATGCGCTTCCCACTCCCGTCAGCATCACCTGCTCCACATCGGCCAGCTGTATACCATTGTCATAAATATACTTACCGAATGCTCCGAATAAGGAAGTCACCGGGTCGGTAGCCGTAATAAACATTGGAGACTGTATCTGTTCTCCATTGATTCCAACGATTTTCGTGGTACTTCCACCCACATCTATTCCTATTACTATACCCATAGCTCCAAGTAATTTGCAGCAAAGTTACAAAAGAATCAATAATTGACAATTGATTAATGTGATAATGTGCCAATATGCTAATTGGCTAATTGGCTGCGCTATGTTTATGCTACGCCATCACGTCCTGGTCATTGACACATTGGCACATTAATCACATTACCACATTGCTATCTGTTAAACAGTTCGAAGGTAAATTTGCAACCTATTTCCTGATACTTCCAGTTTGCAAAGCTGGCAAACAAGCCAAAGTCAAATATATGTGTACCAATGCCATATCCTACTTCCAGATAAGGTTTCAAGTGAGGAACCACCAATGCATTCAGATACAGACGTTCATTCAATACATATTGGGTATATTTCATCAGATGGCGGAGCAGGAGGAAAGGAGCTTCATAGGTAAGGTGTCCGCGGATATATTTACGGGAAGAGTTATACCAGCGGCCGTCCAGCAACTGGAACACCCCGCCAATATCATCACTCCAACCCATAGGAAGATTGGAACGCCGCAAATTGGCAAAGTCCACAAAGTACAGTTCCTTCTGATTGGTAAACTCTCCCCAACCAAAACGCCAATAAATATCACGCATCAAGCCCAAAGAAACCTGATGCTGCAAATCAATCTCTACACGCTCGTACGAACCACTGCTCTGCAACACTCCACTGAGTCCCCGCTCCCAATCTACTGAGATGGAAGGATACTTGGAATGAAGATTTACTTTACGGTCGCCATTCATATAATAGTATTGTCCCGGAGTCCAGGTGAGGCGGACGCGGGGAGCAAAACTATTATAGGTATGGCGGAACTTGTTCAGGATATTCGGGTCAAAATTCGGAAAGAAGGATGAACCTCCGGAACCGGCACGGGTGGCCGACTTGGTAGGCGGCATGCTCGGGTAGTTCAGTTCAAACCGGGAGCGGTTCACTTCCGTACGTCTGTGCATGGATACACCCACTTCCAGCGACAGACCGTTTACTATTTCCCAGCTATGACGCAGATTCAGATACAAATCCTTGAAATAATCCAAGTGTATCTGGTTGAAGTCAAAAATACTGTCGGGGATGGCTTTCAGGTCGTCCAGCACATCACTGCTGTAAATCCGGTTACCGTTACCAAACTCCAGATGCAATGCTGCACGCTTACGGGGCCAATAATCAAAATCGGACCTCACCCTCCAGTAAAACTCTTTTTCCTTAAAATTATAACCTATCCGGGGAACGATGCGCAGCAGGCGATCACCGGTAAAAATACGGTTGTACTTGAACTCCTGCCGATACGAAATTCCATGCTTGCCGCTATAGCTCAAAAGAAAAGGATTGATTAGTGGTGAACAGCGCACACTCCCCAATTTATCAAGGTCTACCGTATAGCGACTGATCAATGCATCTCCAATCTGCCCCCAAAACTCCAAGTTCTTATTCACCGGTTTCTTTTTCCGGGCGAGCGTATCCCGACGCAAGAAGAAATCCTGATACAGTGTCTCCTCATGCGGAGTCAAAGGAATGGGACGCAAAGTTTTAAAGTAAGCAGTATCACGTAGATAAGCATTCGTATCAGTACGCAACGTGTATGAATCGGACAAGTCATATTTACTTTTCTTCACCGACCTCCGTATATCACTGCCAGAAGTTTTCTGAATGATGTTCTTATAATCGAGTACAGCTTCATAAGTGCCATCTACCACATTTCCCAAAAAACGAAACGTTGCATCCACATCATACTGCAACGGAAGAAATTCGTCCGAATCGCCCACATTACCCATCTTCACCAGATTATTGAACCGCACCATCTCATTACGTCCGGAAAAACGCATCTCGCGTACACTCCACACGTTATCACTCACAATCAGATAACCGCCCACCAGCTGAAAGCTTTTGCTTTTTGGCATAAAACGGATTTTATACTGAAGGGCATGCCGTTCCCCCATCACCGTATCAATCCGATAGGTATAATATTTTTTGGCATTGGGTGCTAAAGGAGAGAGTAGTTTGTCATATAATAAGGTAGAAGAATAGATGTTGATGTGAAAATATTCCGGCAGCCGTCCGTCCATTTCCCAAAACTCGGAAGCAGTACCGACACTTGCCTTTACCTTCTGGTCATAGATGTCGGGAGCAGTAAAATGCAAATCGCTATAAGTTTCCATCATATATTCCCGCACCCCTTTCTTGGGCCGGAACATGGAAGGGATGTAGCGGAGAATATGATTCTTCTTACGGATATTCACCCAGCCCTTTATGTAAAGCTCAGCCTTGTAACTTTCAATAATACGTTCATAAAGGGGGGCAAAGAAGATGACTTTCTCCATGATGGAGTCTGCCGAACTCACATGTTTGTCAACCGGATAAGATACACGCTCCGCCCCTGCCTTCTGTACAAAAGAAAACAAGAAGCAAATCCAAATCCATATAAACAACAAACGTTTCAACCGCAATTTCTCCTTATAGAATCGGGACAAATATACGGAAGAATTTGTGTAATGCAAAAACATGTTCCATAAAGAAGCGGGAATGACACTTGTGACACCCTTTATTATAAAACATATGTTACGCGCGAGAGACAATAATACACAAGCACACATAGTTTGTGCGAGATAAATACGAACCTATATTAATTGTTATAAAAAGGGTGCCACAAGTGTCATGTACAGAATGATTCGTAATTGTGACACATGAAAATTACTAATCACGACGCACTAAGATTACTAATCGTGATGCGGAAAGATTACTAATCATGGCATGTAACAAACGCAAGCTTTTGGTCGTTTTTCCATAACAAGCAGACTTTTTTAGGGGGTCTATTCTCAAAAAACACTAATATTTTCGAGAATACCCCCTAAAAAAGAGGGGGTAGTTCAGAAAAAACATGTATTTTTGCGCCCAACAACCAATAAAAGGAGAGACTTATATGTCAAAAATGCGATTTTTTGCTTTGCAAGAACTTGCCAATCGGCAACCTCTTGAAGTGACCACCCCTTCAAACAAACTGTCCGACTACTACGGCAGCCATGTCTTCGACCGTAAGAAAATGCAGGAATACCTGCCTCGTGAAGCCTACAAAGCCGTGACCGACGCCATCGAAAAAGGCACTCCCATCAACCGCGAAATGGCAGACCTGATTGCCAACGGCATGAAAAGTTGGGCAAAGTCCCTCAACGTCACCCACTACACGCACTGGTTCCAGCCTCTGACGGACGGAACAGCCGAGAAACATGACGGCTTCATCGAATTCGGAGAAGGAACGGAAGTGATTGAACGTTTTTCCGGCAAACTGCTCATCCAGCAGGAACCGGATGCATCCTCTTTCCCCAACGGGGGTATCAGAAACACATTCGAAGCACGAGGATATACTGCTTGGGATGTTTCCTCACCTGCCTTTGTGGTAGATACCACACTTTGCATCCCCACTATCTTCATCTCTTATACCGGCGAAGCGCTCGACTACAAGACTCCATTGCTCAAAGCCTTGGCAGCCGTAGACAAAGCAGCGACAGACGTATGCCAGTTGTTCGACAAGAATATCACACGCGTTTATACCAATTTAGGCTGGGAACAAGAATATTTCCTCGTCGACTCGGCACTGTACAATGCCCGCCCGGACCTTTGTCTGACCGGACGTACCCTGATGGGACACTCCTCGGCCAAAGACCAGCAGCTGGAGGACCACTATTTCGGCTCCATCCCCCCACGTGTCACAGCTTTTATGAAAGAACTGGAAATCGAATGTCACAAACTGGGTATCCCGGTCAAGACCCGCCATAACGAAGTAGCTCCCAACCAGTTTGAGCTGGCGCCTATCTTTGAGAATGCCAACCTTGCCAACGACCACAACCAGCTTGTGATGGATCTGATGAAACGCATCGCACGCAAGCATCACTTCGCCGTACTGCTTCACGAAAAACCCTACAACGGCGTGAACGGCTCCGGCAAGCACAACAACTGGTCGCTTTGCACCGATACGGGTATCAATTTGTTTGCACCGGGCAAGAATCCGAAAGGAAACATGCTGTTCCTTACCTTCCTGGTAAACGTACTGATGATGGTATACAAAAACCAGAACTTGCTGCGCGCCTCCATCATGAGTGCCGGAAACAGCCACCGTCTGGGAGCCAATGAAGCACCTCCCGCCATTCTGTCCATCTTCCTGGGCAAACAGCTGTCTTCCATCCTCGACGAGATAGCTCGCCAGATAAGCAGCAGCAAGATGACATCGGAAGAAAAGACAACACTGAAATTAGGCATCGGACGTATTCCCGAAATATTACTGGATACCACCGACCGTAACCGTACTTCTCCATTCGCCTTTACCGGCAACCGCTTTGAGTTCCGTGCCGCAGGTTCGTCCGCCAACTGTGCCGCCGCCATGATTGCCATCAATGCAGCTATGGCAAACCAGTTGAACGAATTCAAAGTCTCCATCGACAAACTGATGGAAGAAGGAGTCGGCAAGGATGAAGCCATCTTCCGCATTATGAAAGAGACCATCATCGCCTCCGAGCCTATCCGCTTTGAGGGTGACGGCTACTCCGAACAATGGAAGCAGGAAGCCGCCCGCCGTGGGCTGACCAACATCTGCCACGTTCCCGAAGCCCTGATGCACTACATGGATAACCAGTCCCGTTCCGTACTCATCGGCGAACGTATCTTCAACGAAACGGAGCTTGCCTGCCGCCTGGAAGTAGAACTGGAGAAATACACCATGAAGGTACAGATAGAAAGCCGTGTGCTGGGCGACCTTGCCATCAACCACATCGTACCGACTGCCGTTATCTACCAAAACCGTCTGCTGGAAAATCTCCGTGGCCTGCGCGAGACCTTCTCTCCCGAAGAATACGAAGTCCTCAGTGCCGACCGGAAAGAGCTTGTACGCGAAATTTCCAAGCGCGTAACAGCCATCAAGGTACAAGTACGCGAAATGACCGAAGCCCGCAAAGTAGCCAACCACATGGATAACTACAAAGACAAGGCTTTCGCTTACGAAGAAACCGTACGCCCTTATCTGGAAAGTATCCGTGACCACATCGACCACCTTGAGATGGAAATTGATGATGAAATCTGGCCGCTTCCGAAATATAGGGAGCTGCTGTTTACAAAGTAGGCCTCTCCCTAGCCCCTCCCCCGTAGGGAGGGGGATAGAGATACTACGATAAACAATTAAGTTACTACGATTTACGATTTGACGGTTTACGGTTGGAGTTACTCATACAATCATAAACCCACCTGCTAATGAGTAGTTGTTTAACAATACAAACTTCAATCGTAAATCGTCTAATCGTAAATATATAGATTTTCCTTCATCTCCCCCCCTACGACATCTTTTTGTCATATTTGTGCAATATTTAATTTTTTCTTTTTACATTTGTGCTGTATAACACAGTTTTGCAGCAGTTATGGTAAAAGTAAACTTGTCTGATATTAATGTTCCGGAGTTGATTGCAGATATATGGTCTCCCTTGAATGACGAACAACGGGAATTCCTCGCCAACCACTTCACACTCCAGAACTACAAAAAAAACGAAGTCATCCATTGCGAAGGCGAGACACCTACGCATTTGATGTGTCTGCTGAGTGGAAAGGTCAAAATCTATAAAGACGGAGTCGGTGGTAGAAGCCAGATTATCCGTATGATTAAACCTGTCGAATATTTCGGTTACCGCCCTTACTTTGCAAAAACAGACTATGTCACGGCAGCATCTGCATTCGAGCCGTCTCTTGTTTGCCAAATCCCCATGACTGCCTTGATGACTCTGCTCACACAAAACAACGACCTTGCCATGTTCTTCATCAAGCAATTGTCCGTTGACTTGGGCATTGCCGATGAACGCACTGTAAACCTGACGCAGAAACATATCCGCGGAAGACTCGCAGAATCCCTACTATTCCTCAAAGAAAGTTATGGTTTGGAGGAAGACGGCTCCACCTTGAGTATCTATCTCTCGCGTGAAGATCTGGCCAATTTGTCAAACATGACCACTTCCAACGCCATACGTACGTTGTCACAGTTTGCCACAGAACGGTTAATCACCATCGACGGGCGTAAAATCAAAATCATAGACGAAGAAAAGCTGAAGAAAATCAGCAAGATAGGATAAGGAATAAGTGACAAGGGATAAGCGATTAGGGGTTAGCATAATAAAAACACATTGTTGCCATCCTAACCCCTAATCACTAATCACTAAATCAGTCCTTTCGCAGACAAATATCTTTCCGCTTCAATGGCTGCCTGGCAACCAGTTCCGGCAGCGGTGATGGCTTGACGATAGTGAGGATCAGCAACGTCTCCGGCGGCGAATACGCCCGGCACTTTCGTACGCGGTGTTCCCGGCTCGGTGACGATATAACCTACTTCGTCCGTATCTACATAAGGTTTGAAAATATCCGAGTTGGGTTTATGGCCGATGGCAAGGAAGAAACCGTCAATAGCTACATCATAGCGCTTCTCATCCGGTTCACCCATACGCTGTACCAAATGTACACCTTCCACACCGTTCTCTCCAAACAAGCCTACGGCATTATGTTCGAACAGTACTTCAATCTTGTCATGCTTCATCACACGCTCCTGCATAATCTTGGAAGCGCGAAGATAAGGTTTGCGGACAATCAGATAAACCTTGGCAGCCAGTCCGGCAAGGTAAACAGCTTCCTCGCAGGCAGTATCTCCACCCCCTACAACAGCTACCGTTTTCTTGCGGTAGAAGAAACCGTCACAAGTGGCACAAGCGCTGACACCCATTCCCGCATATTTCTTTTCATCCTCCAGCCCCAGATACTTCGCAGCGGCACCTGTAGCAATAATCAGCGTTTCAGCCTCAATCATCTTTTCGTCATCAATCGTAATCTTGTAAGGTGCTTCAGCAAGATTGGCTGCGGTAGCAACTCCATAACGCAAATCTGCGCCAAAACGTTCGGCTTGCTTCCGCAGGTCTTCCATTAATTCCGGACCTCCGATACCTTGGGGATAACCGGGGAAATTCTCCACATCAGTAGTGGTTGTCAACTGGCCACCGGGCTGCAATCCTGCATAAAGTACCGGTGAAAGATTGGCACGGCCTGCATAAATAGCGGCAGTATAGCCGGCAGGACCCGAACCGATAATCAGACATTTTACTTTTTCTGTTTCCATCATTATATTATTTACTATTTGACTATTTACAATTTACTATTTAGCGCATGTCGATGACTTCAGCTGTAGGATAGGCTTTTTTGTCAAAGACAAAGAAACTATCCGGATAGGATTGTCCTGTCTGGTAGCTATCAATAAGGATAGTAGTCATATACTTACTCCCCCGTGGTGCCAAGTCCACTTGATGCAGACGATACGTATCCTTTGTCACAAACAGATAGACACTTTCAGGGTCTTTTCTCTTGTCGGCAGCAGTCATGGTGATGTAATAAACAGACTTGTCTTGCTTACCACCGACACTGCTCAACTTCAATCTGTATCCCTGCTTGTAGAGGGACAACCAAGCATACGGATTAAGAGTCTGCAATTCCTCCTGCGTAGGTTCCGATACATTCACCTCATCTGCCGAAGCCACATAGCTCCACTGCGTATGTCCGTCAAACCAAGTCTTCATTCCCTCGGTCTCAACCACAAACTTCTCACCTTCCAGATAGAGAACTCCCGCATAAGAGCCTTGTTGTTCGTTCACGGTAAACGCCAGCTTCACCCCTCCCGCTTTCCGAAAGGCTTCGGCTGTACGCTCCAATATATTCTTGGCATCCGGTTGTTGTGCCGACATCGGCACAGCAAACAACAGCAATAGCACACCAAGTAAAAGCTTATCAAATTTCATCATTCTATAAATAACCATTCCTTATTGCAAATTGTTTAACCGCATTTCCAGGTCGCTCTCATCTATACAGAACACCTCACGCGCCTTACTACCTTGCGCCGGTCCCACAATCCCCGCTTTCTCCAACTGGTCCATGATGCGGCCGGCACGATTATAACCGATGGCAAACTTACGCTGAATGAGCGATGTGGAACCCTGCTGGTGAATAACAACGAGACGGGCTGCATCCTCGAACAAAGGATCGAGACGTCCCATATCCACATCCCCCAAATCACCTCCTGCATTTTCATCCACATATTCGGGCAGATAGAAAGCAGTGGGGTAACTCTGCTGGCGGGCGATAAACTTCGTAATCTCCGCCACTTCGGGCGTATCGATAAAGGCACACTGCACACGCACCGGGTCAGCTCCCTGCAGGAATAACATATCACCGCGGCCTATCAGCTGGTTGGCTCCCGGACGGTCGAGGATGGTACGCGAATCGACCATTGCCGATACACGGAAGGCGATACGCGCCGGGAAGTTGGCCTTAATCGTACCCGTAATGATGTTTGTTGTCGGTCGCTGTGTAGCGATAATCATATGTATACCCACGGCACGCGCCAACTGGGCGATACGTGCGATGGGCAGTTCCACATCCTTACCGGCTGTCATAATCAAGTCACCGAACTCGTCGATAACGACTACGATATAAGGCATGAACTTATGCCCCTTTTCCGGATTCAGACGACGGTTGATGAACTTCTCGTTATACTCCTTGATATTGCGCACATGGGCAGCTTTCAGCAAGTCATAGCGAGTATCCATCTCCACACAGATGGAGTTCAAAGTCTGCACCACCTTCGTGACGTCCGTAATGATGGCATCTTCCCCGTCGGGTAATTTCGCGAGGAAGTGATGCTCAATCACGGAGTAGATGCTGAATTCTACTTTTTTGGGGTCTACCAGCACAAACTTCAGCTCTGCCGGATGCTTCTTATATAATAAGGAGGTGATGATGGCATTCAACCCCACGGACTTACCCTGACCGGTAGCACCGGCAACGAGCACGTGCGGCATCTTGCACAAATCCACCATAAACACTTCATTCGTAATCGTCTTACCCAGTGCGATGGGCAAGTCGTAAGTAGACTCCTGGAACTTCTTGCTGCCGATAATGCTCTGACCGGATACAATCTTCGGATTGGAGTTGGGCACTTCGATACCAATCGTACCCTTTCCCGGAATGGGAGCGATGATACGGATGCCGAGCGCCGAAAGGCTGAGGGCAATATCATCTTCCAGACCGCGTATCTTCGAAATGCGGACGCCCTGCTCGGGAGTGATTTCATACAGCGTCACCGTAGGACCTACCGTCGCCTTAATGGTACTGATTTCTATACCGAAACTACGCAGAGTATTGATAATCTTATCCTTGTTCGCGTTCTGCTCTACCATGTCAATGGTCGGACCATTGTCATCGTAATGCTTCATCAAGTCTATTGTGGGGTAATGATAGTTTTCCAAATCCAGACGGGGATTGTACGGCTCCTTCTCCGTTCCCACATACTCCTCCTCTTCGGCCTTTTCAACCTGGAATGCCGGCTCCTTCTCTACCGGCTGTTCCCGAAAAGGGGGCACCGGCTCCGGTGCAGGAGTCTCAAAAGTCATGGTAACATCCTCATCCGCAGACTTGGCTGGCTTTACCTTTCCATCACTTCCACCCAAGTCAAGGGTGATTTCATTCAGCGGTTCGTCCTCTTCTTCCTCTGTAGCAACCTCCTCCTCCTTTTCAAGAACCTTTTCCGGCTCCGCAGCTTCCGGTGTCGGAGCAGTAGTCTTTTCCTTTGCACCCCAAGAGGTCTTGAACTCTTCCGGCGTTTCACCCTGCACACTTTCCGCCTTCTCCTTACGCTTCAAGAAGCTGAGACTAAACAATCTGCGCAACCAGATGACAGTCCGTGCACTCAGATAGATGAGGAAGCAGATGGCAGTTACCAACAATAGCAGCCATACTCCCGGCACACCGACTTGAGACACAAGCCAGTTGCTGACATTGTATCCGTGCATACCGCCCAGATAGAGGAAAGAGTCCTTATATTGGTCCACAAACACGAACCCGAAGAATATCGAAAACCAAATCAGCAGCAGGGAGCATCCTATGAACCACTTCCACAAACGTACCACGCGGACACGCATCAGCTTTAATCCGGCTACAGCCAGAAACACCAAGATGAAAAAGGAAGAGATGCCGAAGCAATCGTTTATCAAATAACTGGCAAGCTGCGCCCCACGCGAACCGGCATAGTTCTTCACATGATTGTTGACTGCCGACAGGTCTGCCGGATTTCCACTGTCGATAATACTCTGGTCGGCAGCTCCCGTGAAAAAGAAAGAGGAAAAAGCCAAAAGTAAATAAACAGAAAAGATAACCAACATCAGTCCAATCACAAAATGGACAGTCTCATTCTTGAATATTGCAATAATTTTGCTAGGGGAAGAGGGAGTACGTTCCGTCTCCTTATCTAATTTCTTCTTTGCCATGAGTCTTTTTATTCTTTTTATAAAACCGGGATCATAATCTAAGCTGCAAAAATAATAAAAAAATAACGAGCGCTACGCTCATTCAATCCTTTTTCTTACCTTTGCGTTTCAAATCAATATAGATCATGGAAAAAGAAAGCCAAACGATATTTGATAAAAACGTAATTGAGTTCGTAACGGTAGCTGCCGAATTTTGTGCATTTCTCGAACGTGCCGAACGCATGAAGCGTAGCACTTTCGTTGATACATCATTAAAAATACTTCCACTACTCTATCTCAAAGCATCTATGCTGCCCAAATGTGAGACTATCGGGGACGAAGCACTTGAAACGTATGTCACAGAAGAGATTTACGAAATTCTGCGTATCAACCTTTCCGGATTGATGGCTGACAAGGATGATTATCTGGACGTATTCGTGCAAGATATGGTGTATAGCGACCAACCTATCAAGAAGTCTATATCGGAAGACCTGGCCGACATTTATCAGGATATTAAAGATTTCATATTTGTCTTCCAACTGGGACTGAACGAAACAATGAATGATTCATTGGCCATCTGCCAGGAAAACTTCGGTACACTGTGGGGACAGAAACTGGTAAACACACTTCGCGCCCTTCATGACGTGAAATACAACCAGGAGGAAGAAGAAGAGGAAGTAGGTAATGAAGAAGGATTTTACGAACCAAGCGACGACACCGATTGTTGTGAAGAAGATGGCTGTCATTGCCACGATGATGATTGCCACTGTCACGAAGACGGTTGCCATTGCCACGATGATGAATTAAAATAAAAATGATTGTAAGAAGAACCATAGATAAAGATGAACTAAAAGAACTC
>ENA-OVGB01002330-OVGB01002330.1-human-gut-metagenome-genome-assembly--contig:-NODE-2330-length-13954-cov-6.177998_pt1 | contig 13954 bp, 8 predicted proteins | sample MGYA00237767_ERZ505413 | MGnify/ENA primary metagenome ERZ505413 (study PRJEB26158, sample SAMN06016410) | human gut metagenome | biome: human gut; feature: ankylosing spondylitis patient; material...
TTCTTTGCCTTGGACTTGTTTTTTTCTGATTGGGGACGGTTCTTTTCGCGAAAGGAACCGTCCCCATTTCAAAAAAATTACAACTTTTGACTTTCTTGCTCTCCTGTCAACATATTTTTCAAACTATAACTTCCGCTTTCCACCTCATCATCACCAATAACAACAGTATAAGGAATTTCTAACTTATCAGCATACTTAAATTTAGCTTTAACCTTTTTATCCTCATAATAAACTTGAACATTCTTGCCTTCGTCTCTTAGTTTTTTCGCAACCTTAGAAACATATTCAAAATTATCAGTCATCGAAATTACAAGAACATCTGAAATAGCTTTTTTATCTGATTTTATTAGGCCTATTTCGCTTAATTGATAAAATAGTCTAGTAAGTCCTATAGATATTCCAACACCTGGAAGTTTTTTATCTGTATAATATTCTGCTAAATTTTCATATCTTCCACCAGAGCAAACACTTCCAATTTCTCTATAATCATTTAAGAAAGTTTCATATACGGTTCCAGTATAGTAATCTAAACCTCTTGCTATTGTAAGGTCGACTGTGAAGTTTTTATCTGGCACTCCAAATAGTCTAATATTTTCAACTACTTCTTTTAACTCATTTACACCTTTTGTAAATGTAGCATTTGTCATATTATCTGCACCAACATCTGTATTTTGAGACTCGTTTTCCACAATATTTGCACTATATAAGTCCATTTTTTCAAGCTTTTCTATCTTTTCATCTGCACTTCCGTCTATTCTTATAAAATCTATTATTGTATTTACTATTTTTTCGCCTACTCCAAGCTCTGCTATTTCTTTTCTTACAGCTTGCTCTCCAATTTTATCTATTTTATCGATTATTCTTAAGATTTCTACAGATTTATCTTTTTGGCCAATCCCTTCAAATAAACCATTTAAAATTTTTCTGTTATTTATTTTTATTGTAAAATTTTCAAATCCTAAAGTTCTAAAAGTTGAGTAAATTACAGCCGGAAGCTCTGCGTCATTTATTATGTCTAAAGTTTCGTCTCCAATTATATCTATATCACATTGATAAAATTCTCTATATCTTCCTTTTTGTGCTTTTTCTCCTCTATATACTTTTCCTATTTGGTATCTTCTAAATGGAAAACTTAAATTTCCATAATTTTTTGCTACATATTTTGCAAGTGGTACAGTCAAATCAAATCTTAAAGCTAAATCCGTATCACCTTTTTCAAATCTGTATATTTGCTTTTCTGTTTCTCCACCAGCTTTTGCAAGCAATACTTCAGCATATTCAATTATAGGCGTATCTATTGGCAAAAATCCAAATTTTTGATATGATTTTTCAATTTTTTGCTTCATATCATCAAATAGAATTTGCTCACTTGGCAATAGTTCCATAAAACCCGGTAGAGTTCTTGGTTCTGTCTTTCCCATATTCTTCTCCTTTCATTTTTCGTCCAAAAAGGGGCGTCCCCATTGGGCGAAAATTTTAACATTCTGGTCGAGGTTTTAGTTCTAAGTAAATTGGCTTTTCTTCCTTTATTAATGTAGATTTTCCATGCCCCGGATATACTATTGTTTCGTCTGGTAATATAAGTAATTTTTTTGTAATCGAGTCTATTATTTGTACGAACGAACTGGTTGGTAAATCTGTTCTTCCCCAAGTTCCTCTAAATAATGTGTCTCCCGAAAATAATAATCCTTCCTTTTCACAATATAACGAAGTAGAACCTTTTGTGTGTCCTGGAGTGTGTATTACTCTAAATTCTAGGCTTCCAACATGAATTAAATCTCCGTCGTCCACTCTTGAATCTGGTTCTAGCTCTATGTCTCCCATGTTAATGCAGGCGCTTAGATTTATGTTTTCGTCATCTAAGCCTTCTGCATCGTCTCTATGGATTAATATTTTGCCACCTTTTTTACTCTTTACCTCTGAAACGGCTCCAATGTGGTCTCCATGGCAATGTGTTAAATAAATGTATTTTACATTTGCCTCTAATATATCTAGCATTTCTAAAATTTTATCTGCTTCCCCACCCGGATCTATAACCATCGTTTCTTTTGTTTCTTCGTCTTCTACTATGTAACAATTTGTTGCTTCTCCCAAAGTTGTCTGTACTTTTAATCTTTTTAAAATCATCTGTTGCTCCTATTTATTCCTTGGCTTCGTTTTTTACGCAAGTCATATTTTTTTCATATATGTTTTATTTATTTCTTCTTACTTCATATACGCTATCTACTTTTCTTATTGCTTTTAAAACGCTGTTCAATTGTGCTATATTGCTTACTTCTAGTGTTAATTCTGTTAATACTATTCTTTCTTTAGATACTTTTGATGATACCGCCATTATAGGTGTTTTTTCTGCAGTTATTGTTGCAATTATGTCTGCAAGCAATCCATCTCTATCGTTTGAAAATACTACAACATCAACATTATAGCTCGATGGTTTGTCTGTGTACCACGAAACATCTATCATTCTGTTTTCTTCAGATACCAAGTCTTTTACGTTCTTGCAGTCTTTTCTATGTACAGAAACGCCTCTTCCTTTTGTAATATATCCAACAATTTCGTCTCCTGGTACTGGGTTACAACATTTTGATAGTTTTACTAGACAGTTGTCTATTCCTTTTACAATTACACCACTTGTTGATGGCTTGTTGTTTGTCTTTTCCTTTGTAAGTTCTTCTATTTTTTCTTCTAGATTTTCTTCTTTATGAACTTTTCTGTATTCTTCAAGTACTCTTGAAACTATTTTATTTGCTGTAATTGTTCCAAATCCAACACTTGCAAACATGTCATCTGCACTATTATATTTGTATCTTTCAAGTGCAGCTTCAACAAACTCCGGTCTAAACAACTCTGGGTAGCTCATTCCAATTTTCTTTACTTCTTTTTCTAAAGAGTCTTTTCCTCTTGCAATGTTTTCTACTCTTTCATTCTTCTTGAACCATTGTTGAATTCTAGTCTTTGCTGTACTACTCTTTATAAATTTAAGCCAGTCTCTACTTGGTCCTTTAGATTTATCTGATGTAATAATCTCTACAATATCACCATTTTTTAGTTTTGTTACAATAGGCATCATCTTGCTATTTATTTTACAGCCAGTCATATGGTTTCCTATTTCTTCATGAATACTGTAAGCAAAATCAATTGGTGTAGCTCCTCTTGGTAATACTTGAATTTTTCCCTTTGGAGTAAACACATAAACCTCATCTTCAAATAATTCAGTTTTTAATGTATTTAAGAACTCTTGTGGGTCTTGCATGTCTTTTTGCCATTCAAGTGTTTCTCTTAGCCAAGATAATTTATCTTGATTTACTACTACATTTGCCTTCTTGCCTCCCATGAAGCTTGCCTCTTTGTAGGCCCAGTGTGCAGCAATACCATATTCGGCTATTCTATGCATATCCCAAGTACGAATCTGTACCTCGAATGGAGTTCCCTTTGGTCCTATCAAAGTAGTATGTAAAGATTGATACATGTTAGGTTTTGGAACCGAAATATAATCCTTAAATCTTCCTGGCATTGGGTTATAAAGCTCATGCACAACACCTAATGCCGCATAACAATCCTTTACAGAATTTACAATAATTCTTAATGCGAATAAGTCGTAAATCTGGTCCAGAGTCTTATTGTCTCTCTGCATTTTTCTAAAAATACTATATAAATGCTTTGCTCTACCAGTTATTTCAGCTTCTATTTTTTGTTTCTTTAATTGAACTCTTATTTCGTCCATAATCTGGTCGATAAATTTCAGTCTTTCTTCTCTCTTCTTGTCTATTCCTTCAACAAGCTCTCTATATTCCTCTGGGTATAGGTATTTAAAAGATAAATCTTCTAGTTCCCATTTTAAAGAATACATACCAAGTCTATTTGCAAGTGGAGCATACAAGTCCATTGTCTCCCTTGCATTTGCAATTTGACGGTCTCTGGCCAAATATTTTAATGTTCTCATGTTATGAAGTCTATCAGCTAATTTAATAAGAATTACTCTTATGTCTTTTCCCATTGCCAAGAACATTTTTCTATAATTTTCAACTTGTTGCTCTTGCTCACTCGTATAATTTAATTTTCCAAGTTTTGTAACACCATCAACCATTTCTGCAATCTCTGGTGAAAATTCCTTAGACAAATCTTGCAAAGTTACATCTGTATCTTCAATTACATCATGTAAAAGAGCAGCACAAATAGTGCTCTCATCGAGTCCAAGTGTAGACAATATATATGCAACTTGAACCGGATGGATTATGTATGGTTCTCCAGACCTTCTCAATTGTTCCCCATGCTTAGATTTTGCAAAATCATATGCTCTTCTTATTAATTTTAAATCTGCTCTTCTATTAGATTTTTTTGCATTTTCTAATACTTCTTCTATGGTGTGATTTACGTTTTCCGACATACTACCATCTCCCTTTACCTCTAAAAGACTTTAGCTTATGCTATGTCTCATGTCTTTTAGATTAATTTGTATATTTTCCATTCCCTTATAACTATTTATCTCTAAGTTTCCTACAACATCTACTTTTGAACCTATCGCATATTCAGAAGATATATTTCCTAAATTAAATCCTATTGTGTCTATGTATTTGTTTTCGTCTTGAAGCATTGCTTTCAAGTGCTTTCCTTCCGAAAGTGTTCTGATTGATGTTATTTTCAAATTACTAATTTGGAATAATGGCATCTTGTTGCCTTCTCCAAATGGCTCTAGCAATTCTAAGTCTTTTATATCTTTTATGCTGATATCTTGTAATTGTACCTTTTCATCTATTTTGATTACTGGAACAATAGATGAAATATTAGATTTTTCAGCATATTCTTCAAATTCTTGTTTAAATTTTTTAAAATTATCTTTTTCTATTGTAATTCCAATCGCCATGCTGTGTCCACCAAATTGCTTGATGTACATACTGCATTTTTCTAATGCCTCATGCAAGTCAAACCCAGGAATACTTCTTCCAGAACCACGAGCTAAATCGTCTTCGTAGCAAAGTAACACACTTGGCTTAAAATACATTTCTGTAATTTTTGATGAAACAATTCCTATAACACCATGGTGCCAATTTTCTCCACCTAATACTATACATGGAAGTTTCTGTTGTTCTGGGTCTTCCATCATCTTTTGGGCTTCATTAAAAATTCTCTTTTCAATTTCTTGGCGCTCTTGGTTATATTCATTTAAATTATGTGTTATTCTCTCTGCCTCATCTTTACTATCTGTTAAAAATAGCTCTAAAGCTTCTTTTTCATGCCCCATTCTTCCACACGCATTTATTCTTGGAGCAACTCCAAAAGATATTGCCATAGAATCTATTTTTTTATAACCAATACTATCTAATAATACTTTTAAACCAATATTTCGTGTCTGTCTAACTAGTTTCAAGCCTAATTTTGATATAGTTCTATTTTCATCTACAAGTGGAACAATATCAGAAATTGTTCCAACACATACTAAGTCTAAGTATTTTAAATATTCCTCTTCTCTTACTCCCAGCCTCATCGAAATAGCCTGAGTTAATTTAAATGCAACTCCTACACCAGCTAACCCATTAAATGGGTATTTGTTGTCTTTTCTCTTACAATCAACCACTGCAATCGCATCTGGCAATGTTTCGGTTGGTTCGTGGTGGTCAGTCACAACAGTATCTATTCCAAATGACTTTGCAAGTTCAATCTCTTTGTTTCCAGTAATTCCACAATCAACCGTTATAATCAATGTGTGTTTAGTATCTGCAATTTCTCTTATTGCATTCTCATTTAATCCATACCCCTCATGCAATCTATTTGGAATATACACATCTGTTTCAAGTCCTCTCTCGGCTAAAAATCTCTTCAAAACAGTGCTACTCGTAATTCCATCAACATCGTAATCTCCATAAATTGCAACCTTCTCGTGAGTCTCAATCGCCTTAACGACTCTATCTACCGCCTTCTCCATGTCTGGCATCATGAACGGATCATGAAAATCTGTCCTTCTTGGATGCAAAAAAACTTCTATTTCATCACTGTTTGTTAATCCCTTATTTGCAATAATATTTGCAACCAATTTACTTACGTTAAATTCTTCTGATATCTTGTTAATCAGTGCATCATTTGCTTCGTTTAATTCCCATTTTTTATTCAAATTTGTCTCCTTATCTTTTTAACATAATATTGACAATATTTTATAACATATGGGGTAAAAATACAAGCATTTAGGGCAAAAAAATTATTCTACAAGAGCTTCCCCTCTACGTTTGAAACATTGACAATATTATGAAAACAGGAGGCGAAAACTTCGCCTCCTGTCTCTTTGCTATGGAGTTTAGCAGATTTCCAGAATAAAATCTTGTACTTTCTACTTTTTTAATTTTTTCTCTTCTTCTGTCTATTAGAGAATGTCAAGTGCCTCCTGGGCCAACTTGCTTCTAACAGACTTCTTGCTGTTAAGCGTGATCTGGAAGGTATGCGGGTTGCCCTTCATCTTTTCACTTAGGTACACCAAACCGTTGTAGCGCGAATTAAGCGCAGGATTGTTAACCTGGTCAGCGTCTCCCAAAAAGATGAACTTCGAACCTTCGGCAGAACGCGTAACAATGTCCTTGATATCGCACGGCTTTATATTCTGCGTTTCATCAATGATAAACACCGTGTTCGGAATTGTACGACCACGCAGGAATCCAATCGGCTGAATTTCGATGTCTCCTCTCTCGAAGAATTCCATTGCCTTCTTCTTCAGCTCAGCATTTGTGAAATCCGGAAATTTCTGTCTGAGAATCTCCTTCAAATTATCAACAATACCGCCAAGATACGGGCCCACCTTATCGTCGATTTCACCAGGCAAAAAGCCAAGTTCTTCGTTTGCCACCGTAACAGTGGGAGTTGCAACGATTATCTGCTTATATGTCTGCTTTTTCTTGTCCCCTTTCTTTTCAATCGCATTCAATGCCATTGCCAAAGAACAATAGGTTTTTCCGGTACCTGCAACACCTTTCGTAACAACCAATGGTGCTATATCAGGTGGCATAAGCAAGGATTCCCAGAATACAACCTGCTCCACATTGAGAGCCTTATGTCCTCCCGGTATGCTCTTGTCATATTTAAGGCGAACAATTCGTCCATTGGTATAACGTCCTATGGCCTTAGAAGTGTCACTGACAATCTCGACGAACTCGTTTTCAATCCAGTCGAAATTTTCATACTGGTACACTTCCTCTACAGGAACTCCTCTTTCATCGGTAAACATTTTTTCCAGTGAACTCCCAGGCATGAAAACTTCAACTATCCCTTTATATTGATCACAAGGTTTAGGGAAAATCTCGTCCTTAAACAGCTCAGTATCAATTCCAAGCTGATTGCCCTTCAGACGAATGTTCGGATTTCTAGAAATCAAGATAACCTTTTGGCTCTTTTTCTTCAAATCCTTACAAACCTGGAAAACTCTATGGTCAAGCCGCGAAAAATCTGCCAAATTAGCAATTTCCTGCTCAATAGGTCCATTATCCACAATGCGCAGGTAGCTTCCGTTTTCCTGCTTGAAGCCTCCCTCGGAAAGCAAATCATTCTGGGGAAGGCTGTCGATATACTCTACGAACCTACTCGCCATGCTCATCTTTTCCGGCACACCCTTGTACCGATAAAGGTTCTGGAGAATTGCCATAGGCACAACAATGGTATTGTCATCGCCAAATCTCAAAGTCGGATCCTTAGATGCCAACAAAGCTTCCGTCCTCAAAACGAATACCTTTTTCATTTGTATATAACTCCTTTGCAAATTGCGTTCTGAAAATAGTGTGTTTCAGAACTGTGTGTATTCGAACTTTTTATATTATATCATTTATAATTACATTTTTCAATGAATCCTTTCAAATTTTAATAGATATTTACATAATATTTTTCTTATATAGATATAGCACAAACTGAGGCTCCCACCAAGGGAGCCCCAGCACGTTGTATGAATTATTTTATTCGAATTTTGTCGACAGGCTCTTTATAAGGCCTTCGTGATTCACACGGAAAAAGTAACCACTTCCAAGAATTCCGACCCTTTCAGTGTCAACTTCGTTGATAATCCTTTCTGCAAATATTTGCTTTGTATTAGCCTCTCCGTGGTTCACAAGTACTAGCTTAAGTTTTTTGAACTTCTTGAGGAAGTCAATCATCTCATCTGCCTTTGCGTGAGCAGAATATTCGGTGGTGTATTCAACCTGTGCATACTTCTTTACAAGTGTACCACCAATCTGAACAGCCGTACCGACTTCAGCCTCTTTGAGTCTTGCACCAAGCGTACCTTCTGTGGTATAGCCCGTGAAGTGGATAAGCGAATTTCTCCTGGTCAAATACTCTGGAATATACACCTGTGCAGGACCATACGATCCCATGCCAGAAGTGGTAAGGATAATCTTAGGCATAGTACTCGTCAAGACTTCGTCGCGATTAGCCTTGTCCACAAAGGTAAGGTTCTTCGGAAGAAAGTTTTTCATATCTTCCTTTATGTCCAGTCCATCCTTCAAGTAAAGCATGGTATATCTGATACCAAGCTTTCCATCGAAATAAATCGGGACATTTACGTCCAAAGAACCATCGTCCTGCATGCATTTAACCTCATACAGAATTTCCTGCGAACGTCCCAGCGAAAAGACTGGTGCAACAACCGTACCTCCATGCTCGAGGCACTTCAGCACATTCTGCTTAAAGCAGCTAGTAACCTCATAGGAGTCCATGTCTCCATAAGTGGATTCCTGAACCACCGTAAGCGGAAGTTCAAGCACCCAATCCGGAAGGTCTGGTACATCGAAGAACATGTTCTTGTTGCTGTAGTCGCCAGAGAAAAACAAATTAATTGTTTCGTATCCCTCCCAACTGATTTGAACGAGAATGCTAGAAGCTCCCATCAAGTGACCATTCATAAAGAATGTTGCCTTGATATTCGGGCGAATCTGGATAGTCTCATTATACTTGCAAGGATGAATCAGTCTCATGGTCTGAGACACATCGGCCTCGCTGTACAACGGCGAATGATTCTGCCGTTTTGCAACATCTCGTAGCACCTTATGGCTATCCTCCAAAGCCAAAGGCAAGAGCTTTGCAGTTGTCTCAGTCATATAGATTTCTTTGGCGAACCCCTTGTTCACCATAAAAGGCAGGCGACCAACATGATCCACATGATTATGCGTAACCAAACAGAAATCGATGTTAGCAGGGATGAAAGGCAAACTCTCATTGTTCTTGCTGTACTGCCTCTCTTGAAAGAGGCCACAATCAACAACAAATTTGACCGTACTATTATCTGGCTGTTTTACAATAACCAGATTGCATGAGCCAGTTACCTCTGGATGCACAGCCATAATGTCTGCGTAGAGCCGGTCTTTTGAACCCATAATAATCCTCCAATCAAAAAATAATAAAGTTAATTAGCTTTAAAATGTTTTTGCAAACATTTCATGTTTTTATTTTACAACATTATGTTGCCATAGTCAATAATTCCAAACAGATACTTTATTTTTTCAACAATATTTCTATGATATATATTTAACAATTATACCACACAAAAAGAGCAACTTTAAATTAAGTCACTCTTTCAATCTATTATTCTTCACTTTCTTCTGCTGCTCTTGGTTTCATTAATGGGTATAGAACTACATCTCTTATGTTATCACTGTTTGTTAAGAATTGTAAGAATCTATCTATTCCAAGTCCCCAACCAGAAATTGGTGGCATACCATATTGCATAGCTCTTATATATTCTGTATCTATGCTCATAGCTTCTTCATCACCATTAGCCTTTAATTCAGCCTGCTCTATAAATCTTTTTTCTTGTTCGTCACAGTCTACAAGCTCTGAATATCCATTTATTATTTCTTGTCCATTTACTACTAATTGGAATCTGTCTGTCAATTTTGGATTTTCATCATTGCTTCTAGCAAGTGGAGATAAATCTATTGGGTGTTCAATTAGATATGTTGGGTTTATTATGTTTGGTCTACTTACCTTTTTGTATAATGTATCTATTAAATTTCCTCTTCCTAATTGTTCTAAGTTGTCTGCCTCTAGTTTTATTCCTTTTGCTTTTATTTCCGCAAGTAAGCTTTCTGCTGTTTCGAATTTGTCAATATCTATTCCACAGTCTTTAAGTATTAAATCTCTGAATGATACTACTTTCCATTCTCCACCAAAGTCAATTTCTTGTTCTCCAATTTTGATGTTTAAGTTTCCATCGAATAATTTTGATAATATGTATATAATCATTTCTCTTAAGAATTTCATATTATCTCTGTAGCACCAATAAGCGCTGTATCCTTCGACCATTGTGAAGTCTTGTAAATGGTTTGCATCCATTCCCTCATTTCTGAAGTCTCTTGCAATTTCATACACATTTGAAAATCCACCAATTATAAGTTTTTTCAATGTTAATTCTGGAGATATTCTTAAATATACGTCCATATCTAATGCATTATGGTGTGTTATGAATGGTTTTGCAGTTGCTCCAGAAACTGTATTTTGAAGAACTGGTGTATCTACCTCTAAAAATTCATGTGTATCTAAGAACTCTCTCATTAATCTGATAAACTTTGTTCTTAATACAAATCTCTTTTTAGCATCATCGTTCATGATTAAATCAAGATGTCTCTCTCTATATACTGCATCTTGGTCTGTTAAACCATGGAATTTTTCTGGAAGTGGACGTATTGCCTTTCCCAAGAATGTGTATTCATAAACTTGAAGTGATTTTTCTCCTGCTTGAGTTGTAAATATCTCTCCTTTTACTCCAATGAAATCACCGATATCAACTGTTTCGTGTAAGAATTTATATACATCTTCTCCTAAATCTTCTTTTTTAATCACTAATTGAAGATGTCCCTCTAAATCTCTTAGATCTAAGAAACTTATTTTTCCTAATTTTCTCTTAGACATTACTCTTCCAGCAATCGAAACATCTTTTGTTCCGTCTGGTAATTCTCTTGCTTCTTTAATTTGATGTGTTCTTTCATATCTCTCTGGATGTACGTTTACACCATTATCTATTAGCTTTTGCATTTTATCTCTACGTACTTGCATTAATTCTTTTATGTCTGCCATATTTAACAACCCTTTCTAAAAAGCAAAGTTCTTATATTTACAAAACTTTGCATTTTCTCTTTAAAATTATGTAACCATTATATTACAAAAAGCCTTGTGCGTCAAGGCTTTTCTTTTTGTCTAATTATTTTGTTATCCATTTTACTAAATCCAAGTTTGCTGGGTCTAATAACATTTCATTTTTAGGCATTACTCTAAATGTATAACCATAATTTCCGCCAGTTGTAAGTTCAACTGTTGCTTCATACTCATATTCTTTCTTTTCATCATCACTGCCTATTAAATTCATTGGTATTATTTGAATTTTATCTACTATACCATTTTCCATTATTTGTCCATAGTAAACTTGTGCTTCTATGGAGTTTTTATCAATGTTTGGTAGATATACTTTACATCTAACTGTAATGTTGTTTCCAGCATCTACTGTGATATTATCTAAGTTACCCTTTTCTTGTTTTATTGTTATATCATTCCAGTTCAAATATAAATTGTTTTTCCAACTATTAAATTCTGCAACTGATGATAAATCTGTGTAATATTTGTTGTACAAATTACAAAGTGGCATATAGAATTTATTTGTATAATCTATAAGCATTCTAGCTGTGCTGTATCTTCCAGCATTCGACATTATAGATTGTTTCATTATTTCCATCCATCTCTTTGATATTCCGTTTTCATCTTTATCGAAGAATGTTGGAATTATTTTATTTTCTAATGTTTGGTAAATGCTCTCGCTATCAGCATTATCTTGTTCTTCATAAGAAGAATATTCGGCATTGGTTCCTATTGTCCAACCATTTTTCTGGTTGTATCCTTCTGCCCACCAGCCATCAAGCACGCTAAAGTTTATAACGCCATTTACAGCAGCCTTTTGCCCTGATGTACCAGATGCTTCCATTGGTCTTCTTGGAGTATTTAGCCATACATCAACACCACTTACTAAATATTTAGATATACCTATGTTGTAGTTTTCAAGTAAGAAAATCTTACCTTTAAATTGAGGCTTCATAGATAATTCGTGAATATATCTTATTAAATCTTTTCCTCCATTGTCTGATGGATGTGCCTTTCCTGCAAATATTATTTGAACTGGTTTTCCAGCCTCGTTTAATATTTGTGTTATTCTCTCTAAATCTTTGAATATTAAAGTAGCTCTCTTATATGTAGCAAATCTTCTAGAAAATCCTATTGTTAAAGCATTTGGATCTAATTTTGATGTGATATCATTTATATCACTATAACGATATCCTTCTCTTTTTAATCTATTTGTTATATTTTCCTTTACCAATTTTAAAAGTTTAACTTTTCTTTCCATATGAGCATTCCATAATTCTTGGTCTGGAATATCTGCAATCTTCTGCCAAGTTGCATCATTTTTAATATCATCTTGCCAATATGGTTTTAAATATTCGTTATATAATCTTTTTAAATTTGGTGCAAGCCATGTACAAGTGTGAATTCCATTTGTTACATAATCTATTGGAGCCTCATTTGGAGCTATATTTGGCCATACCTCTCCAAATAATTCTCTAGAAACCGCACCATGTAATTTACTTACTCCATTCTTCTTTCCAGAGAATTTTAGTGCAAGAATTCCCATGTTAAATCCAGTGTTAGATAAATCTGCATTTGGCTTCATTCCTAATCTGAAAAATTCTTCTTTGGTAATAGAAAATCTATTCCAATAATCTTTAAAATAAGTTTCAACTAAAGATAATGGGAATATATCATTTCCTGCTGGAACTGGTGTATGAGTTGTAAATACTGTTTTTGCAGCAACAATCTCCTCTGCCATATCGAAACTTATTTGTTTTTCTTTAATGATATTCTTCATTAATTCTAATATTAAGAATGCTGAATGTCCTTCATTCATATGATATACAGTAGGATTTAATCCTAAGGTTTTTAGAAGACTTGTTCCAGCCATTCCAAGAACAATTTCTTGTTGAATTCTCATTTCTTGGTTTCCACCATATAAATGAGCTGTTATATCTCTGTATTCAGGAATGTTTGCATCTATGTCAGAATCCATCAAATACAATTTAACTCTTCCAACATTAACTTGCCAAACCTTTAGATAAACTCTTTTTTTAGGCATATTTACATACACTAATAAATCTTTACCTTCTACATCTTTTACAGGATATATTGGTAGAGTATCTATATCATTTTCTCTATCTTCTTCATATTGTTGACCATATCCATTTATAATTTGATGGAAGAATCCTTTTTTATATAATAATCCAACAGCCACAAGTGGTATACCTAAATCACTTGCTGACTTCAAGTGGTCTCCCGACAAAATTCCAAGTCCCCCAGAATATATTGATAAAATTTGGTCTAATCCATATTCTGCTGAAAAATATGCAATCAAATCATTCTTATTATCTGGATAATTTTTCTTAAACCATGTTGATTTACTATTCATGTAGTCATAAAAATCATTTGCAATTTTATCATATTCCTTCAAAAATTCTGGATTTTCGGCTACATTTTCCAATCTCTCCTGTGAAACAAGTTTTAAAAACTTAACAGGATTCTTTCCAACAGTCTCCCATAAATCACCATCAATTATCTTAAATAATTTTAAGAAATCTGTATTCCAAGCCCACCATAGGTTACCAGCAATTTCAGACAATTTGTTAATTCTTTCTGGTAGTTGTGGAGTTACTGTTATTTTATTAAATACGTACATTAAAATTCCTCCTTCGTAACTTATCAAATTCATCTCATCGTTTAATATCATCATTCTATATTATGTATTAACAAACAGAAATTGTCAAACCTTTTTGACAATTTTTTTAAATTTAACGAAAAAATTTTTTCTTAATTTTTAGACTCTAAATTAGTTCTAATTATATTTACTAAACTTTATTTTTTAAAGTCACTTTAAATTCATATTCTATATGTT
>ENA-OVGB01002338-OVGB01002338.1-human-gut-metagenome-genome-assembly--contig:-NODE-2338-length-13897-cov-11.632206_pt1 | contig 13897 bp, 8 predicted proteins | sample MGYA00237767_ERZ505413 | MGnify/ENA primary metagenome ERZ505413 (study PRJEB26158, sample SAMN06016410) | human gut metagenome | biome: human gut; feature: ankylosing spondylitis patient; material...
TGGGACTTATGATTTATAAGGAACCGGGACAGAACTATATCCGGTTTGAAACCGGCAACTGCTCAGTACACGACCACAAAGCTGGATCGGACTTATTTGCCATTCCCCGACTGCTCACCGGGCACTTCGCCTTACATCCTGAAGGTACAATCGTAAATGGAACGATGCATCTTGACATCTGGAATGCCGAAACAAAAGCAGAGATAACCACCACAAAAGGAATCATCCGTCTGCACGCCTATGTACACGCCAATGATATGGTAATGCTGGTTCAGACTAACGCCACCGATGGAGAGAAAAACTTCCGTTGGGAATGGATACCTGCCTCCGCCCAAAGCCCGCGATATCTTTATGCAAAAGGAGAAGGAAAATGGATAAAGGTGCCTGAAGACTACTCTCTTAACCCGGCACCGGAGGTAAAACCGGAAGTATCCGTTCAGAAATTGCGGGCAGGAGGTGAAACAGCCGTTGCATGGAAAGAAACCCGAACTAAAAAAAATGAACGCACATACTGGATTACCGTAACTCATTCGTATCCCGAAGCCACGGCCGAAAAGGATGCCGCTCAAATTTTGGATAAGGCATTAGCAACAGGAACCGGAAAATTACAGAAACAACACCGTACCTGGTGGAATCATTACTATCCGAGCAGTTTCCTTACGTTACCGGATGGTATGAAAGAGAATTTCTATTGGATACAGATGTATAAGCTTGCCAGTGCCACGCGCGGCGACCGTGCACTAATAGACAACACCGGCCCATGGCTGACCGTCACTCCATGGCCCAATGCATGGTGGAACTTGAACGTACAACTGACCTATTGGGCACTCAATGCATCCAATCATCTCGATTTGGCAGCCTCTCTGGAGAATGCTATTTACAACAATATAGAAAACCTTAAGAAAAACGTACCGGAAGCCTATCGCAAAGACGCATTGGCAATAGGACGCTCGTCAAATCTGGTATGCGAATCCGGCGAAATCGGAATCCCCGGTGTGGACAAAGCAGCGGAAGTCGGGCTTTTGCCTTGGGTATGCCATAGCTTATGGTTGATTTATCGCCACAAAATGGATGACGAGCTATTACGCAACAAACTCTTTCCTGTACTTAAACAAGCTATCAACTACTACCTGCACTTTACCTACAAAGGAAAAGACGGCAAGATACATCTGCCCCAAACATATTCTCCGGAATATGGCAGTGCGGAAGATTGTAACTTCGACCTGGCATTATTATCTTGGGGTTGCCGGACATTACTTGAGATTACCGGCCGGCTGAACATAGACGATCCGCTTATCCCGCGTTGGAGAACGACTTTGGAGGAACTTACACCGTTCCCCACAGACCCGGCCAACGGGCTTATGATAGGACGGGATGTTCCTTATGCTTTCTCGCACCGCCATTATTCGCATCTATTGGCTGCCTATCCTCTATATCTTATCAATAAGGAAAATCCCGAAGAATACGACCTCATAGAGAAATCACTCCTCTATTGGCAAGGCAAATCCGGGGCACATCAGGGATATTCATGTACGGGAGCATCCTCTATATCATCCGCTTTGGGTAAAGGCAATGAAGCGCTTACATACCTTGACAAGTTGTTTACTAAATTCTTATCTGTCAATACACTTTATCGTGAATCGGGCCCGGTCATAGAAACACCATTATCTGCCGCCCAGTCTATCCATGATATGTTGCTTCAAAGTTGGGGAGGAAAGCTGCGCATCTTCCCTGCCGTTCCCGACAGTTGGAAAGACATTGCTTATAAAGACTTCCGTGCTGAAGGTGCTTTTCTTATCACTGCCAACCGGAAAAACGGTAAGACTGAGTTTATCACTATCAAAAGCCTTGCAGGCGAACCTTGCATTGTAGTGACTGACATATCCTCACCTGTCTTCAAAGGAAAACGCCAATTTGAGGCCACAGCTTTATCCGAATCTATGTACAAAATAGATTTACAGAAAGGCGAAGAAGTAATCATTTACTCCAAAGGTACTCAGCCGGACTTCACCATTCGTCCTGTGAATAATAGCAGAACGAATTGTTTCGGAAAAAAGAAACAGTCCTGAATCAGTCTGCCTGTTTCTTTTCTTTCCGGTAATTCTGAGGTGTACATCCGAACTGGTTTTTGAAGCAACGGCTGAAATATACGGGCGCATTGAACCCACTACGGTCACTAACCTCTGCAATGGGAAGATCAGGGTATTGCTTCAATAAAGTGGCTGCGTGCTTCAGGCGGTAATTTAGCAAGAAGTTATTGGGTGTCATGCCGGTTAATGCTTTGAACTTAGTATAAAGCAATGACCGACCGACACCTACTTCTTTACAAAGAGCCGGAATATCAAATTCCGTATCGTCATAACGTGAATTCGATATAAGTAGCTAAATATTTGTTTGATAATTAGTAACATAGTGATAAAAGTATTAAATTTATAGTGTTCAATTATAACATTTAAACGATTATCACTATGTTTCCAGAGTCTAAAGTTACAGAGATTTATTGTATGGCCGATGATTTCTGCAAAGAATTTACATTTCAACAGGAAAAATATATGGTTGAAGACAAGAAACAGAAGCATCGCAACAAGCCCAACCGAATGAGTGATGCTGAGATTATGGTGATTCTTATCCTGTTCCACTCCGGCGGTTTCCGCTGCTTCAAGCATTATTACAAGGAATATGTCTGCAAACATCTGAAACATCATTTCCCGAAACAGGTTGCCTATAACTGTTTTGTGGAACTGGAGAAGGAAGTACTGTTGCCCCTGACTATTTTTATCAAGAAAGTCCTGTTGGGGACCTGTACCGGCATCAGTTTTGTAGACTCCACTCCTTTGCGTGTCTGTCGTAACCAGAGGATTCTGATTCATAAGACATTTGAAGGACTTGCCGAGCGTGGAAAATGTTCTATGGGATGGTTCTTCGGATTCAAGTTGCATTTGATAATCAATGATAAAGGAGAGATTCTCAATTTTTGTTTACTCCCGCAAACGTGGATGACCGCGAGCCTCTGAAGCAGGGTAAGTTCCTGAAGAACATTAAAGGAAAACTGTGTGCCGACAAGGGATATATCGGCCAGGCTCTGTTTGAGAACCTTTTCCTTAATGGCATACAACTTGTCACTAAAGTTAAAAACAATATGAAGAACTCACTGATGAGCATCGCCGACAAGATCCTGATCAGAAAAAGAGCCTTGATTGAAACAGTGAATGACGAGCTGAAGAACATTGCACAGATAGAACACTCCAGGCATCGTTCATTCAATAACTTTATAGCCAACTCTTTGTCGGCTATTGCAGCATACTGCTTTTTTGAGAAGAAACCCGACATTGATGTAAACTTTATCAATGACGGGCAACTTACTATCTTTTGATTTTATGTCGAACTCACGTTAGTTTAATGAGTTTAGAATAATTGTAATTTCCTTGTCCATTCGTGGTACTTCATACTTGACATATCTTTCATATTCGTAATGAAGAACAATCAAATACATCTTATTTATTTTTATACCATAGTTGCTTTCAAGGATATATTTATATAGATTTTGCTGTAAAGCATATTTGTAAAACGATATATCAGGAATATGTTCCAAACCATTTATTCCATGTTGCCAAACTGTTTCATTTGGAGAGGCTTTAGTCGAGCGTTTCCAATCGTAGATGTCAAACAGAGAACCATTTCTGCAAATCAAGTCTATTGTTCCCGCAATCTTGTTCTTTTCATCGAAGATTCTCCATTCACTGCGGAACGGCTTTACTTCAGAATCTCGCATAAAGTCTAAAAAATAGCCAAATTCCTTTTCTATAGAAATAGCCTTCTTATAATTAACAATTTCGCCATTATATTCAAAAGAATAATCAAACAACGCTTTTTCCCCCTTCAGATAGTTTTCTATTTGTTCGTGCAAAAATGTTCCAACATTACGAGATTCAACTCCCTTTGCATCCCATATTTCAATCACTTCTGTTTGACTCATTCCATTTTTGTAGGCATACAACTTCGACTGTTCCAGAATATTAAAAGAACGGAAGAAATGAGCGATGACATCACTAACTGCCTTAAGCTGAAGAATTCCGTCGAGAACATAAATATGCTCCTTTGGCTCAAACCTAATGCGATTGTCTAAACTATATTTTGTTGCAGAGTCATCAATATTTAGAATTTTATTTTGTGGTAAAGCGACTGTTTGCACATGTTTAGCTGCTTCTTTTTCAAGTTTTGTTTGCTTAATATCCGATGTTGTCAATTTCGCATTATCAGCATCTTCTAGCCCGTTGAACTGGTGATGCAAGTAAGCCTCGCGATATCCTTTTGCTGCCATTATAACAGCCTCTGTCGAAGTCCATTTTTTATCCTCTTGTGGCGAAACAAAGTTTGAGCATGATAAAGAACTGTCAATTAAGGACAAAACATGCTTTATATAACCAATACATTTTTCCGCTTCTGTATATACCTGCTTCTCGGAAAAGCGAATAACAATCCAACCAAGATTGCACAGATTGGCATCTCTATATTCATCGCCACAGCCTATAAAGTGTATGGCTTTCTGCTCATATCCAGTGTATGGTTCATCAATTTCTATATCAATTCGAATTCCTAAATGATGTTCTTTCTCAATGATGGCAATATCAGGTTCGTATGGATGAGCGTCCTCCACCGGCAAGATACAAACATCGCCAAGTACTTTATAATTAATAAATTCAACAAGGCCAGCTCTTAGTTTTGTCTCAAAGCCCGTTTCTGTATAACCACGCTTTTCAATTCTTCGTCTTCTGTATGGAAATACAGTTGTTCCTGTCTTCGGGAATAGTACAAAGCAATAATATCCTTCCTTTTGTTTTACATTCGGCACAGGATAATTAGTTTGAAAGATTTTCTGTTCTGGGATTATTCCCGGTTGATGCCCATCGTTTATAACAGATAAAATCTGACCTTTATTATTAGGCTTAGAAAAGCAAGAATTTATTTGTGAAGATTTGTCTGCAGCTGATGAACACGAACTTGCCAAATTTGTATTTTTCTGAGTTTCTGTGAGTAGTTGGGCTTTGGAATGATTGGGAGAAACTGACGGTTTGACAGTTTCGTTAGATTTCTTCATAGTGCCACTAGTCGGTCTGACTTGAGAAGAGGCTGATTCGGGAATAACCTTCCCCTTAGAGTCTTCGGCTTGTTTACATGGAATGGGAGTATTTTTTAGTGCCTTACGTTTTTTCCTATTTTTTCTAACTAGAAAAGTAATAGAAAAAATAAAGACGATAATGATTAGTATTATTAGCCATAAATACGAAGTGGCAGATTCCTGTTCATAATCAACAATATTCCATTTGCCCCAATCAGATTTTGGCTTGGAGTTATCCTCTCGATTTAGGGAAATTTGATTGTATTCAGTATTTTGCCAAACAATCTTATTGTTCCGGTCAATGTAAGAAGTAATCTTAACTTTATCTTGAGATTGATAAACTTTGGAAAGATTTCTACCGGCCTGACAGCAAGAATCATATTGACATGGTATTACGAAATCGAATTTATCGTCAATATATCCCCATTGACTATTCTTTTTTACAGCCGCAATACCGTTAGAAAACGGTCCAGCATCCTGAAATACTTCCTCACCCTCTTTACCATACACAATGAGGTGTCTGTCAACAAAAGCCCAAGCTTCATCACCGAGTTTCACGGCAGCAAATCCGTTAGTAAACCTTGTGGCATCAAGAATGTTATTTTTTTGTGGTAAAGCAGCCCTTACCAAATCAAGTTGAGAAAGACTGTCGAGCTGTTCATTTGATAATCCAGCTAATGGTTTCAAATTGTTACCATTTTTATCAATAAAATCAAATCCAACACAAAAAAAATCACCTAAAAGATTTGGGATAGCGACAGCGATATCATCATCACTGAAATTAGAGTACGATTGAAGCATACTTAACTGTTTTATGATATTACTATTCTCGTCTACGAGGTAAATAGACCACCCCAATTCAGGAGAACCATCGCCTTCAATTTTTCTCCTTTTAGACTTATCGATTGTAATACTTCCGTCCGCATTTTTTTCAAGGGCTCCTTCAATTTCATATCCATCGTCATTATACGATGTATATCCAATAACGCCAATTGACCTATTACGTCGTAATGTGTTAAGAGAAATGAAATTAAATTTAGAAACTTCTTTTCCGTTATTATCTATAAATCCATATTTATTTGAGTCTGGATTTACCCTATTTTTAATGGTGTCCCATAAAAATGGTTTTTGAACAACTGCTCTATTTTCTGAAAATATTTTAGCGTCAGAATAGATACATGGTATAATAGTATCGCCTTTAAGATTTCTATATCCGCATAGAAATGTTTTGTTTTCTACAACGGCCAAACCGTTCGAGAATGAATGGTTTTCACAAAAGTCTAAAAGGAGATGATCTTTATTAGACTTAGCCGGAACTTTAATTTCTGAAAAGGATGGTTCTTGAAACAAGAATTTATCTGAACCATTGACATAGCCATATTTAACTTTGATAACCTCATAAGTATTGCTCAATATGGTAGTATCACATCTATGCATCATTATTGTATCTATAACAACAGTCGCATATCCGTTTCTCATAATAGGGGTTATTTCAACGAAACGAGGTTCGACAATAACGTTGCCAAGAGAGTCTATTAAACCCTTTTTTCCGTCAACCTCAATAACATAGCTATCCTGAAACTTGTTCCTTTGAGTACAGCTTGCTAAAAGCAATAATAAGGTAAAGAAAATTGCAAATAGATTTTTTATGCGAAGAGATTCAATTAGTTGTTTCATAATAAATGATATTAATTTAAACGAATACGTGGAACTGTATGCCACACTTCTTAATGTACAGGCCCTGAGAAAACCTTTAGAAACAGATGTGGGAATAACAGCCCCACGCATATGTGTGAAGACCATTATATCATCTCTTGTTTCCATTGTTTGAAGGTTCTCAGACTTCGTACATACAAGAGAAGACATAATACCTCTTATTTTCAATATGCCTTGGAAAGAGTTGCCTCAATCCGATTACAAAGGTAGAGGATTTTTGTGATAATCCCCTATCTTCTAATACTTTTATTTGTTTTGGAAGTGATTTTAGAGTGCATTCTACATTTTCAGTCCTTTATCTTGCTTTGTAGGCTCAATTCCTAAACCGTTTCTCCATTCATTTACTTTCTGTCTGAACCATTGCACAAGCGGAATGTCATTCACATATATTTAGTAGTGCCCTTTCCTGTTCTTGTCCTCTTCGAACGAGAAAGCCGTATTCTCGTCATGGAACTTTCGGCTGAACTCAGAAGAATAGAAATCACCTTTCAACCTTACTTCCTTCAACTTGCACAACTCTTGAATTACCCTTTTCAAAGAACTTCAATGTGTTTCGGCAGAAGTCAATTAACGATAACAACTTTTCTACATGAGGGAAGTATCGTTGTATCTTATCCACATATTCATTGAACTTGGTACGTTCTTCTTTATGTTCCTGTTCCATTGTTTTGATATGTTGCATCAATTCTTTGTTCTGACTTTCAAGGGCAGATATACGTTGCAGTAATTCCTCCCTTTCCGCTTTCAACTTATTGCTACCGAAAAGAGAACCGACCTTTGCCACGAGTGTAGCTTTCAACTCGGTCTTGGCGGCTTCCAGCTTCTCCGACTTGATTTCTTTCTGCACCTCGTCAAGCTGTTGCTCTGCCTGTTGCTACTCTGTCTGTAACTGTTGCACATTGGCTTCGAGTTTACTTGTCTGTCGTATCAAATCACGGTAGTATTGAGCTGTTGTCGTATGCCGTGCTTCTGAGCCACGTACGCCTCGTTGCAAACCGTATTTTTCCATTGCTTTTGCGTAACTGTCGTGGTAGGTAACGAGTTTCTTACATGTTAGCACACAGACGTACGGTATTGGCTTTCTTGTATTCTCACGTCACTATCCGTAGATGTGTGGTGTATGTTAGTCCAAATACTGGATATGAAATTTAATTTTCCACTTACACAAGCAATAAAAAAACTAACCTGAAGCCGAGTTTAAAACTATTATTGATAACATAACTATATACAGAATAACCGATTGATGCTACATCATATCAACTTTGACATCAAGACTTTTAGCATCATTTCCCCCGTTTCACAAGGTTATTCCACAGATTTTCCGTAAGTTTGTCCCTCAACATAAAAACTTACATTATGAAACGATTTTTTCTTGCATATATCTGCCTGTTGCTTTGTGTTTCAGGTAATTTGTCGGCTCAAAGCTTGGAAAAAAATATTGAACAACGCTTGACGGACTATTTCATTAATTACCAGACGAGTTATGCAAATATCGGTACATGCAAACTCGACCACTTTACAGTCGATCATGAGCACAAGACTTTGCAAGTATATGCCAATGATAATTTTGGTTACCAGCCTTTTACAGAAGAAAACACACAGGCTATTTACCGCTCTCTGAAACAGTTATTGCCTGGACCCGTAAATTACTATCGGATAACTCTGTATGCTGACGGTCAGCCTATAGAAAATCTGATCCCTAACTTTCTGCGCAAGAAGGGAAAGGACAAGGAACGTCTGTATGGAAAAATAGAATATAAAGGTGATGCATGGACGCAGAATATCTCGAAACCGTTCAAAATCAGTCAGGGATTACAGGACCGGCATATTGCCGTATGGCAAAGTCACGGAAAATTTTATAAGAACGACCGTAACGAATGGCGCTGGCAGCGTCCACGCTTGTTCGGTACTACCGAAGATTTGTATACTCAGTCTATCGTAGTACCTTATCTTATTCCGATGCTCGAAAACGCCGGAGCAGTTGTTTTTACACCACGTGAGCGCGACTGGCAAAAGAATGAGGTGATAGTGGACAATAATACATGTACTCCCGGCAGCCGGTACTTCGAAAAGAATTACAAAAAAAATGTATGGAAGACCACCTCGCAACCGGGGTTTGCTCAGAAATATCTCCGATATCCTGACAACTATAATCCGTTCCGCGACGGTACGGCACGCTTTATCTCTACCCTCTCAAAACCAGAAAAAGCTTTTGCTGAATGGATTCCCAATATTCCTGAAACAGGAAAATATGCTGTATATGTAAGTTATCAAACTTTGCCTCAGAGTGTTTCGGATGCCAAATATCTGGTATTCCATAAAGGAGGCGTCACCGAATTTAAAGTCAACCAGCAAATGGGTGGCGGAACGTGGGTGTATCTGGGTACATTCGAATTCGACAAAGGGGTGAACGATTACGGTATGGTAGTACTGAGTAACGAAAGTTCGCAAAAAGGTGTAGTTTGCGCCGACGCTGTCCGCTTTGGAGGTGGTATGGGAAATATCATTCGCGGCGGAAACGTCAGCGGAGTACCACGTTACCTGGAAGGAGCACGTTACTGGGGGCAATGGGCAGGAATGCCATACGAGGTATACAGCAAGAGTCAGGGGGAAAACGATTATAATGATGATATCAATGCACGTTCACTGATGACCAACTACCTAAGTGGAGGTTCGGTGTTCAATTCCACGGAAAAAGGTCTGAAAGTTCCTTTCGAACTGACTTTTGCCATGCATAGTGATGCCGGATTCAAAACTGACGATGCGCTGGTTGGCTCACTGGGTATCTATACAACCAATTTCAACGACGGAAAGGTAAACAGCGGGATTTCACGTTATGCATCACGCGACTTGACAGACATGGTACTGACCGGATTGCAAAAAGATATCAGTTCACGCTTTGGCATACAGTGGGCACGACGCAGCATGTGGAACCGGAACTATAGCGAAACTCGCCTGCCGGCTGTACCTTCGATGATACTCGAAACACTTTCGCATCAGAATTTCACCGATTTGAAATTGGGCTATGAACCGGAATTTAAATTTACGGTAGCACGTTCTGTTTACAAATCGATATTGAAATACCTCGCAGAAATGCATCATAGCAACTATACAGTTCAGCCGTTGCCAGTCAGCCATTTTGCAGTGACTGAAGGAAAGAAGAAAAATACATTCGAACTGCGCTGGATTCCAACAGAAGACCCGTTGGAACCAACAGCAAAAGCTCAGGGATATGTGGTTTATACGCGTATCGGATATGGTGGATTCGACAACGGAACATACGTAAAAGGGACCAGTTTTACTGTAAAAGCAGAACCTGGGCTGGTTTATAGTTTCAAGGTTACCGCTGTAAATAAGGGAGGTGAAAGTTTCCCTTCAGAAATTTTGTCGGCTTACAAGGCAAAGAGAAGTAAAGGTACAGTACTCATTGTAAATGCATTTCACCGCACAAGTGGACCGGAATCAATGAATAACCTTATGATGCAAGGTTTTGATATTCAGTCCGACCCGGGATTGCCATACATCAGCACGACAGCATTTTGCGGCTACCAGCAGAATTTTAACCGCACAAAAGCCGGTATTGAAACTGAAGATGGTTTAGGTTATAGCGGCAATGAGCTGGAAGGAATGCAGATTGCCGGAAATACATTCGATTATCCGTTTGTGCACGGTAAGGCTATCCAGACAGCCGGACGCTATTCGTTTGTGTCATGCAGCAGCGAAACTGTTGAGAGTGGTTCTACTGATTTAAGTCCGTATTACATGGTAGATATTATTTATGGAGCAGAAAACAGCACTTTGAGCAACCGTATGCAACAGGCTCTTACCAATTATTGTCGAGGTGGAGGAAAATTGTTTATCAGCGGTTCTTATATCGGTAATAAGCTGGGCGATACAAACTTCACCGCAAATGTTTTGAAATACACATACGGAGGAAGCATGAAACATGTACGCTCGGGAGAGATTTTCGGAACGAATATCAGGTTTCAGATTCCACGTGGTGCCAATGAGCAGACGTATGCTGTCCCTGCCCCCGACTGTATTCTTCCAGCTGAACAAGCTTTCCCTGTATTTTGTTATACAGAAGGAAACCAGTGTGCCGGAGTGGCTTATAAAGGAGCGTACCGTACTTTTGTTTTGGGCTTCCCTTTCGAAAGTATCGTGAATGCTGACCAGCGGACACATGTCATGAAAGCCATGCTGCACTTTTTTGAGGAGAAATAATGCTCTCTATTCATTTAATTTTTTATCTTTGCTCATGTAAACGTTAAAAATAATCAAGACTATGTACACAATACAAACAAACGTATCTGGCACACGCAGCATGGAGATATCGGAAGAACATCTGAAAACAATTCAAAAATATGCCTTGTTCCAACAACTGATAGACAGCAACGGTATTGTTGATGAATCGGTTCTTGACAAGCTGAAACTGAATGTCCGTTCGCTTATCGCATCCATGACAGAGAATTGTAAAGATTTATTAGATCTTTGCATTGATGTTATTTACCACAATAATATGAAGGCATTCGGACTTCATCAGTTGATTCTGCTTTACATTAAGTGGGAAAACGAACAACAGACAACAGAAGAAGAAACAGAAGAAGTTTCTGAAGATACTTTCAAAGAAGTTGCAGAATAAAATATAACATTAAGATTAAGGCACCTGCAGTTTTCCTGCAGGTGTTTTCAAACAAAAAGGAGTTTATATGAAATTTACGATCAAACATGAGATTCGAGGCAGAATTCGTATTCATAACTGCCAGAAGACAATGAGTGCTGATCAGGCAGATGAACTTCAATATTATCTTATAACAAAAGATTTTGTAACATCTGTAAAAATCTATGACCGCACAAATGACATCGTGATCTGTTATGATGCCAGCCGCAGCGAAATTCTTACTGCTTTAAAGGAATTTTATCATGGAATCATCACAGTCCCTGATAATTATCAAGAAAGTCAGAGCAGACAATTAAACCAGACATATCAGGAGAAACTTATAAGTAAAGTCTTATTTCATTATGGAAACAAATTATTATTTCCATATCCATTAAGAGCAGGGATCACAGTGATCAAATCTGTGAAATATATATATGAAGGAATTCATACACTTGCTCAGGGTAAGATTGAAGTTCCAGTACTTGATGGTACGGCAATCGGAGTATCGATCATTCGAAGAGATATCAATACCGCATCCTCTATCATGTTTTTACTCGGAATCGGAGAAATTCTCGAAGAATGGACACATAAGAAATCCGTTGATGATCTTGCAAAAAGCATGTCCTTGAATATTGATAAGGTATGGAAAGTCGAAGAAGATCATGAGATTTTAGTTCCATCCAACGAAATTGATGCTAACGATATCGTTCACATACAGATGGGAAATATGATCCCATTTGATGGAGTTGTTGTTGATGGTGAAGCAATGGTCAATCAGGCATCATTAACTGGAGAATCAACACCTGTTCGCAAGATTCCTGACGGATACGTATATGCAGGAACTGTCGTTGAAGAGGGTGACTTAAAAGTTTGCGTAAAAGAAGTAAATGGATCAAGCAAATTTGACAAGATTGTTACGATGATCGAAGAATCTGAAAAATTAAAATCTTCTTTAGAAAGTAAAGCAGAACATCTTGCAGATCGTCTAGTTCCTTATACATTGGCTGGAACTGCTCTCACATATTTGTTTACAAGAAATGTAACAAAAGCTTTATCTGTACTGATGGTTGATTTCTCATGTGCATTAAAACTTGCAATGCCAATCTCTGTTTTATCTGCGATCAAGGAAGCAAATGACCATCAGATCGTTGTCAAAGGTGGTAAATACTTAGAAGCAATGGCAGAAGCCGAAACGATCGTCTTTGATAAAACAGGAACTTTAACAAAAGCGGAACCTACTGTTCTTGATATTGTTTCATTTAACGGAATGAAATGCAAGGAATTATTAAGAATTGCCGCATGTTTAGAGGAACATTTCCCTCATTCTATGGCAAAAGCTGTAGTTCAGGCAGCTATTGACAGAAATCTTGTACATGAAGAATTACATTCTGAGGTTGAGTATATCGTGGCTCATGGAATTTCTTCCATGATCGAGAATAAAAAAGTTGTCATTGGAAGTTATCATTTTGTATTCGAAGATGAGCAGTGTACAATTCCTGAAGGCAAAGAAGAGTTATTTGAGAAACTGCCTGAAGAATGTTCGCATTTATATATGGCGATCGAAGGAAAACTTGCAGGTGTGATCTGTATTGAAGACCCATTACGTGAAGAAGCCAAAGATGTGATCAAAGCATTAAAAGCTGCTGGAATCAAGAAAGTCGTTATGATGACTGGAGACAGTGATCGTACTGCAAAGGTTATTGCAGCCAAAGTTGGTGTGGATGAATATCATGCTGAGGTACTTCCAGAGGATAAAGCTGCTTTCGTTGAGAAAGAAAAAGCCGAAGGAAGAAAAGTTATTATGATCGGAGATGGAATCAATGATTCTCCAGCATTATCTGCATCTAATGTTGGAATCGCGATCAGTGATGGAGCTCAGATTGCAAGAGAAATCGCAGATGTAACGATTGAAGGAGACCATTTACATGGTCTGGTAACTCTCAAACATATCAGTAACCACTTAATGCGCCGAATTCATAATAATTACCGCTTTATTGTTGGATTTAACGCAGGGCTTATTGGAGCCGGGGTGTTAGGCTTTATCCAGCCAACAACATCTGCCGTATTACATAATACTTCAACCCTTTGTATAGGGCTTAGAAGCATGAAAAATCTGGTGTCTGAGGAAGAATTACAATAAAAATCAAGAAGGTTAGTCATGAAATTTGACTAGCCTTCTTTTTGAGTTGTGACATTAAATTTATATGTTTTAGAGTTCCGTGACATTAATTTGACATTAAAATTTGAAATTTTTCGGATCTAATTGATCAGCAACATCCTTTTGGCTGTTACCATACATATGTGAATAAGTGTCAAGAGTAGTAGAAATATTTTCATGTCCGAGTCGGTAAGATAGTGTTGCGATATCTACCTTCATATGGATCAACATTGATGCATGGGAA
>ENA-OVGB01002349-OVGB01002349.1-human-gut-metagenome-genome-assembly--contig:-NODE-2349-length-13827-cov-3.520622_pt1 | contig 13827 bp, 10 predicted proteins | sample MGYA00237767_ERZ505413 | MGnify/ENA primary metagenome ERZ505413 (study PRJEB26158, sample SAMN06016410) | human gut metagenome | biome: human gut; feature: ankylosing spondylitis patient; material...
CTTTTTCAAGATACCCATCTTTATTATAAGCGATACATGCCTCCGCATAACTCAAATACAATTCCGCCAGACGAATAACCGGCCATGGGTAATCTTTAGAAGGTTCTTTTTGCGACTTGGAAGCAGCTACTCCCGGATGAACACCTTTTTTATTCAGGTATCCGGTTTTTGAGTAGTTATTGTTTCTACCTTGCTTGCCACAATTACCTTGTTCTGTAAAATCTGTCAACCATTTCTTTCCTTCTGCCCGCTCGGCTTTCGCTACATAAGCGTTCTCTTTAGACTCCGTCTGGCATTCATAATAGCCATTCTGAAATGCAATCCATGCATAAAAACGAGGTTCACGGTCAACATTCAGTTTTATAGTTTGTCCTTCCCCATAAGTAGCACCATCGGGGAACGGAACTACCGAGAACCGATTTTGATAATCAAACTCAGGATCTTCGTCAATCGGGAGTCCGTTTTTCGTATAAAAACGTTCCACCATAGTCAAAGTCGGTGCAACTCCATTCCACGAACCGTCACTTAAATAAGGCAAGGATTTAGGCTGCAAACCATACGCACCTGCTTTACGGGTCTCTGCAAACAATACTTCTTTGGAATTGTCTTTATCCATAAATGTAAAACGCAACGTACGCTGTGTTAGATCTTGAGGTTCGGGATAACCGCTCAAGTCCCCTTCTCTCATCTCATATAAACTATATCCGTTGGACTCAGCCAGATTAATAGCCTCAAGTGCAGCATCAGCAGCATTTTTCCACTTATTTTCATCATAAGAAAGAGGCATCAACGAACTACCATCCGTATTAACGAAGTCACTATAGTATTCTGTATTACCATTAAACAAAGGAGAAGCTGCATAAAGCAATAATCTGGCTTTAAGAGCTTTTGCAGCCACACTGGTTGCAAGTCCATATTCCGAACCGGTCCGGGTTGCAGGCAACCTTCTGGCAGCATCATCAAACATATCACAAGTCCACTGTACACACTCATCATAAGAGGTACGTCCCAATAAATTATCTTTGGGAGTATCCAAAACCGGCAATTCTTTCACCAAAACGACAGGACCATAGCATTTAATCAACAACATGTGAAAATAAGCAATCAGGAAATCAGCCTGAGCCACATAGCTGTCTATGGTTGCCTGGTCGATGCGGGGGACAGACGTAATATTCTTCTTTAACAGATAACACTGGCGAATACCCAGGAACAAATCGTTCCAGTAACTGATAATTAAGTTTCCCGAGGTATACACACCTTCAGCAAACTTTACGTAAGACTCTTGAGTAAAAGGGCTTATTATTTCATCTCCACTGAAGTCCAGACAAGTCTGTACCATATTAATCTGCGGTATATATCCATAACATGAATACAGGAATCTTTCTGCTGCTCCTCGTGATTTTAGGTGTGGTGATGTTCCTTATGTTTGGTTCCGGCAAATCAAAAACGGCATCTTCCGATGCCGTTTCAAAATATACACCCGGAATCTACCGCACTTCTATCCGATTGAACAACAACACGTTCGATGTAGAAGTAACGGTAGACCAGGATCAGATACAATCCATTCATCTTGCCAACTTAAGCGAAAGCACTTCTGCCATGTTTCCACTGGTTGAACCTGTACTGGACTCTCTGTCCAGCCAGATCTACTCCGGCCAGGCCCTGGATGATCTGGAATACTCCAGTGATCAGAAATACACTGCTCTGATGCTGATTCATGCGATCGATGAAGCAGTCACCAAAGCCGAAGCAGATTGACGTCTTCCCGTGACCACACCAGCACTTGTGTCTGTCAAATACGAATCTGTTCCAGTTCTTTCATCCACAATGCAGCGCTCGCATCACTTGGCATGCGAAGGTCCCCTCGCGGTGACACTGCAACGCTTCCGACTTTCGGACCATCCGGCAGACAGGAACGCTTGAACTGCTGCATGAAGAATCTTCGATAAAATGTTTTAAGCCATTTCAGGATCGTTTCATCATCATATTCTCCTGCAAATGCATTCTGAGCCAGACGGAAGATCTTTTTCGGTGGAAATGTCCAGCGAAGCATATAATACAGGAAGAAATCATGCAATTCATATGGTCCGACCAGATCTTCTGTTTTCTGAGAGATCACACCATCTTTCGGCGGCAGAAGTTCCGGGCTGACCGGCGTATCCAGAATGTCCAGCAAAATCTCTGCAAGCTTCTGATCCTCACAGGTATCTGCATAATATCTTACCAGATGGCGGACAAGCGTCTTTGGTACGGATGCATTGACCGCATACATGGACATGTGATCTCCATTGTAAGTTGCCCATCCCAGTGCAAGCTCTGAAAGATCTCCGGTTCCGATCACAATACCACCGGACTGATTTGCAATATCCATCAAAATCTGCGTACGTTCGCGTGCCTGTCCATTTTCATAGGTTACATCATGCACTTCCGGATCATGTCCGATATCACGGAAATGCAGATTAACAGCCTCACGGATATTTACTTCTTTAAGTGTTGCTCCAAGGCATTTACTTAAACTGCATGCATTGTTATAGGTTCTGTCAGTCGTTCCAAAACATGGCATCGTCACTGCCGTAATCTTGCCCCGGTCCATGCCAAGCATGTCAAATGCCCGCACGGTCACAAGAAGTGCCAGTGTAGAATCCAGTCCACCAGAAAGACCGATCACTGCGTTCTGACAGTGGATATGTGCCAGACGTTTTTTAAGTCCCATTGCCTTAATATTCAGGATCTCATCACAACGGCGTTCTCTTTCTTCTTTTATGCCCGGTACAAATGGTCTGGAATCAAATTTGCGGGTAAGTTTTGTTTCTTCTCTTTCAAGAGTAAACAAAGCTTCATTATAACTGATATCCTGTCCTTCCGGAGCAAGATCCGGTGCAAACTGACAGGTTGTCATTCTCCTTCTTTCATTATCCAGACGATGAATATCAAGATCCGCATAGATGATGCCATTCACAAACCTTCTGCTCTCAGCGAGAATCGTCCCATTCTCGGCAATCAGATTCTGTCCACCGTAAACCACATCCTGCGTGGACTCGCCCTCCCCTGCCGTCGCATAAATATATCCACAGAGAAGTCTCGCAGACTGAGCACTCACAAGACTCCTCCGGTAAGAATCTTTGCCAACAACTTCATCGCTTGCAGACAGATTGACGATCAGATTCGCACCATGATATGCATGTGCAACACTCGGTGGATTCGGTACCCAGAGATCCTCACAGATTTCGGCTGCAATCTGAAGCTTCGGCATCTCCTCACAGGTAAAGATCATATTCGGAGAAATCCAGATATCTTCCTCATACAGTTCTTCATCCTCTTCCTCATCGTTTTCGTCTATATAATCCGGCTCTTCATCCTCTTCAAGTTCTTCAAGTTCTTCAAAGCCATCAAATTCAGCCATCTCAATCTCAAATTCCACATCATCGGATTCTGTATCTGATTCATAACGAGCTCTGTACACATCCCGATCAATATGCACGGTTCCGTCAAGGTTTTCTCCTGAAGTAAAATATCTTGCTTCATAAAACTCATTGTAATTAGGCAGATTGATCTTCGGCACAAATCCAAGAATTTCGCCATGATTCAGTCCTGCAGCAACATTATAGAGTTTTCCTTTATATTCCAGTGGCAGCCCTACAAAAATAAGCGCGTCCACATCGGCAAGTTTCTTCTGCAATACGTACCAGCTGCACCTTTGCCTCTTCCAGAAGATTTTCCTGCCAGAACAGATCTCCACAGGTATAAGCAGTAATACAGAGTTCCGGAAAAACCATGACCTTGGCTCCCTGCTCTTCCATTTCATGTACCATGCGAATGATCTCTGTTGCATTAAATTCACAGTCTGCTACACGAACATCCGGTGTTCCGGCAGCAGCCTTGATAAACCCATCCTTCACAGCTTCTTCCTCCTATTTGCACTTTCTGAGAATTTCTTTTAATTCTTCTACGCTGAACACATAATTCTGATTACAGAAATGACAGTTCAGTTCTACATCTTTTCCCTCCTGAATCAATTCATTCAGTTCTTTACGTCCAATACTGATCAACGCTCTTTCAACACGGCTCTTGCTGCAGTTACAATAAAACTCCGTAGGAATCGTATCATTGATCTCAATATCAAATCCGTCAAGCACCTGCTCAAGAAGACTCTCCGGTGTATGTCCCTGCTCAAGAAGCGTTGTAACAGACTGGATTTTCTGTACATTCTCTTCTAGTTTTGCAATTGTAGCTTCTTCTGCAAACGGCATGACCTGCACAATAAATCCGCCAGCCTGACGTACAGTATTATCCTTATTCATCAGGACACCAAGGCCAACTGCAGATGGAACCTGTTCACTTGCTGCGAAATAATAGGTCAGATCCTCCGCGATCTCACCAGTCTGCAGTGCGACCTGTCCGACATATGGTTCTTTCAGTCCCATATCTTTGATCACCTGGAGAAATCCATTGCCGACAGCTCCGGATACATCCAGTTTTCCCTTTGCATTTGCCGGGATAATAACTTCCGGGTTGCCGACATATCCCTTTACACGGCCTTTGGAGTCCGCAGTAACTGTAATTCCCTGAATCGGTCCGTCACCCTTTACCTGAAGTGTCAGGATATCTTTATCTCCCTTCATCATTACACCCATCATGGTTCCCGCTGTGAGCAGACGGCCAAGCGCCGCTGTAGCAACCGGACTGGTATTATGATCCTGTCTCGCTGTTTCTACTGTTTCTGTTGTAACCGCTGCAAACGCACGAATCTGACTGTCTGCCGCAATTGCTCTTACAATATAGTCTTTCATAAAATACTAACCTTTCTTTAGTTCTTATTGTTTCTTCTTGCCTTTCTCCCGCGCCACAAAAAATAGTCTTTCACTGTCCTCTGTTGCCGGATTTAATGTATATGCGTCATACACCGCAAGAAGCTCCATGCCTGCTTCTTTAATCAAAGTCTCTATTTCTTCCTGCGGATATGCCTTCTGGCAATGGACTTCTTCAGATTTCTCATACAGTCCGTCTTCTCTCGGAAGAAATACAGCCAGTTCATAATAGTTAAGCCCTTCTTCCTCATCATAACTGTTATCCCAGATGAAACTTCCCTCATCACGGTTCTCTGCGATCGTGGTATCTCCCAGCAGATCCCGGTATTTATGTACGGTATTCATGTCAAACAGAAAAATGCCTTCCGGATCCAGATAATTATTTACCAGTTCAAACACATGACGCAGTTCATCTCTGTCCGTAATATAGTTCAGACTGTCACAGACACTTACCACAGCCCGCACCGTACCATACAGTTCAAATTCCTGCATATCCTGCAGAAGATACAGAATATCCTGTCCGGATTCTACTCTTTTTTCCATTGCTTCTGCAAGCATTTCCTCAGAATTATCCACACCAATCATATCATAACCCTTGCCAGCAAGCAATCCTGTCATTGTCCCGGTTCCACATCCAAGTTCCAGAACCAGACCATCTGTAATCTCATATTCTCTGAGACGATCTGTAACATACTCCGCCCATCCTTCATAATCAATGTTATCCATGAACAGATCATAGACCTGTGCAAACTTCTCATATGCACTCATAGTTTTTCTCCTTTATCCGTAATTTTGTACCTGTTTCTTCCAAACTCCTGTAGTGTCCAAAAAGGCAGATGATCTCTCACCTGCCTTTTTTAATACATATTTCTGCAAGCAGCCAGTTTATGCTTCCCGCTTACTGTACAGGCATATAATATACGTCTGCTGCTTCTCCGTGCCAGTAATAGCTGTTGCCTTCTGCATCATATGCATCCTGTTCATCGATGAAGTTGTAAACATTTCCATCAGAATCAACCCAGTTTCCATTTCCATCCGGTGTGATAACAAACGGATGTCCGTCAGAGTTACGATACAGGGTTCTTGTCTCATCTGTATTGGTCAGCTGTTCCTCTGTGAATCCACCGGAATTTGTTGCTGTTCCGGAGCTATCACTGTTGTCTGTTGCTGCTGCATTTGCCGTTCCATCTGTTGCTGCTGCGTCCGTAGAACCATTTGCTGCTGCATCACCGGTATTTGCATCTGCTGCCGGCTGAGCTGCTGCATCACTGGTATTTGCATCTGTCTGTGCTGTATTCTCTATCGGAGCCTGCTGTGGAGCTGCTTCCTTCAGTGTGGAATCCCCAAGGATCTGGAAAGATTCTACTGCGGCTTTAACAGAAGCAAGTGCATCCTCTGTTTTTACTCCGGCGTCGATCGTATAGTACTCTGTATCATTTGCGAATACTTTATGAACAACATAAAGATTTCCGTTGCTCTTGTCTGTATTCAGCATTTTTGTTGTATAGCTGTATACACCGATTCCATTGACATCATTGGCACTGTATTCCTGAATCTCAAAATCTGTTCCGTTGACTTTGTCTCCATCTGCCTGTTCCAGAGATACTGCCATATCCTGTGTACTTGGGACAACCGTTGCTGCCATCGTATCCTCACCCTGTCCATGCAGAATCAGGATATTTCCCTGCTCTGGTGATTCGAAGCTGAGCATATCTGTTTCGTCTGTCTTATTTGCCCATGTAGCATCCGGCAGATTGATTGCAATGCTCTTATCTGCTGATGTATAAGTTGTACTCTGTACATTTGGTGCGATCGTCGGTACCGGTGTCTCTGTCGGTGCTTGCGTCACCTCCGGTGTCGGTGTATCAGTAACCTCCACAGTTTCTGTTTTATCTGTTTTGCCGTCTCCGCCAAAGCTGCATGCTGTCATAAAAACAGATGCAGATATCGCTATTGCCGAAATTGCAAGTAATCTTTTATTTCTCATAGTATCCTCCTTAATATGGTTATCTCTGTAACCACGCATCTGTGCATATCTGTATTCCTGTGCACTTCATTCACAGTAGTCTATATTTTACATTTTTATTACAAAATTGTCAACAAATTTCAAATTTAGTCTTCTACATCATACATATGCAGTTCATGCAATGCTCTTGTCGCTGTGATGTATCTGGCCTGTGCCGCAAGACCGCTGTTGTCCTCTGCATGAAACACCCCAAAAACCTGGTCAAACTCAAGTCCCTTGGCAAGATAAAAGGTCGTTACTGTCAGTCCTTTTTTGAAATTCTGGCTGTCACGATTCATGTAAGTAAGCTGATATTCACCATCTGGATCAAGTGTTCTGAGTTTTTCTTCCAGATAAAGAAACGCATGCTCTGCTTCTCTTTCTGTAAAAAGAACCAGTGCTTCTGTTTCATAATCCTCTCGTTTCTGTTCCCATTTCTCAAGAACCCTGTCCAACGCTGTATGCAGATTTTTGAACTGCATCTCTTCCACTGCATCACCATGTCGGTCAAACAGCTCTATATCCGAGACACCGATAAGACGATTCGCATATTGTGCAATTTCCATCGTATTACGGTAACTGCGGTTCATCACGATCTTACGGATATCTCTTCCGAAGATTTTCGGCAGAAACTTAAGCACATCCTGCTGCTGTTCTTCCATGGTCTGTGCCTTGTCCCCCAGGATCGTCATCTTACATGGAAACAGTTTCTTCAGAAGCACAAACTGAATCCAGGAATAATCCTGCATTTCATCCACTACCACATGCTTGATTCCGTGATGTCCCTTGCATCTGAACAGAGAATATTTCAGATAAAGTATCGGATATACATCTTCATAACGAAGTTTTCTTTTTTCAAGCGGAAGCCGTGGAAGTGCTTTATAACCTTCCTGTTCCAGAAAACGGCTGTACAGTATATAGCAGTCTCTTGTCTCATACATCCGCTGGAAACGCTCGGTCAGCTCTTCCTTTTCTTCATCTGCAAGATCTCTGGCCCTCAGTGTTTCCACCTGGTCAATGAAATATTCTGCTACTGCTTCCATTCTGGAAAGAAGCGGGATATCCAGGAATTTGAAATAAAAAAGATCTATGATTTCTTTTTCTTTCAGAATGCAGCCTTTGTACTCTACATCCTTGAAATTCATCAGGTCATCTTCCATGCCAAGCATAAAAGCATCCAGCTTGCCGGCAAATTCTGCTGACTGTTTTTTCCTGCACAGTTCCTGCGATTCCGGACAGATGATTACCCGTTCGATCTGATCATAGCGGTCTTCACAGTCTGCAGCAATTCCCTTCAGTTCTCTATACGCAAACAGGTCAAAACTCATTTCACGAATGTTTTCTTCTCCCAGCTCCGGCAGAATGTGTGAAATATAATCCGCAAATACCCCGTTTGGTGAAAGTACCAGTATATTGGAAGATTTCAGATTTTCTCTGTCATGATAGAGAAGATATGCAATTCTGTGAAGTGCTACGGAAGTCTTACCACTTCCGGCAGCTCCCTGGATCACCATGATCCGGTCCTTGGTATTACGGATGATCGCATTCTGCTCCTTCTGAATCGTGCGTACAATATTTTTCAGCTGGACTTCTCCCTTACTTCCAAGCTCCGCGCCAAGAATCTCATCATCGATCTTTACATCACTCTCGAACTCGTAGATCATCTTACCGCGTCGGATCTTGTATTGCCACTTGGAGACCACTTCCCCGGAAAAGGTTCCGGAAGGTGCCTCATAAGCCGCCGGTCCTTTATCATAATCATAAAACAGACCGCTGACCGGAGCTCTCCAGTCATATACCAACGGACGATGTCCGGCTGTCTCGGACAGGTTTCCAATTCCTATATAAAAGATTTCCGGCTCATCATCTCCATCATACACAAAATCTACCCGCCCAAAGAACGGTGAATCCAGCATTTTCTTAAAACGTTTTCTTAGAAGAAACTGTTCTTCATTCGCATGCATCTGGTGAAACAGTGCCTGCTGGTTATCATAGTTCTCATAACCATACTCGTCCATCTCTGTATAGTTTTCCCAGTAATATTCATGCATATCCTCGACTTCTTTTTCACCTTCGAGAATTGCCTGATCGATCTGTGCAAGCCTTGTACAGAGACAGTTCAGCACATGCTGCAGATAATCTCTGCCATTTTCCATATTTGTCATAACTCATCAACCAATCATCATTTATTTTGCTGTAATTCTGCTTATCTTATCACATACACTACAGTCATCTGTAACCTGTTTATTTCCAGCTTATTTTACCAACTGTAAAAAATTATTATACCGAAAAAGGCGACTGCTGACAAGAGGTCTCCTGTCCGGCAGCCGCCTGGTGTCCTATTAATTATTTGTCAAACTGGCTGTTGTAAAGATCCGCATAGAATCCATTTGCTGCCAGGAGTTCTTTGTGATTTCCCTGCTCGATGATATCGCCATCCTTCATAACAAGGATCAGATCTGCATCTTTGATCGTAGAAAGTCTGTGTGCAATAACGAAGCTTGTTCTGCCCTTCATCAGGTTGTCCATTGCTTTCTGGATCTGCATTTCTGTTCGGGTATCGACAGAAGATGTTGCCTCATCAAGGATCAGGATCTTGTTGTCTGCAAGAATTGCTCTTGCAATGGTAAGAAGCTGTTTCTGTCCCTGAGAGATATTGCTTGTCTCCTCATCCAGTACCATCTGGTATCCGCCAGACTGCTGCATGATGAAGTTATGGATATGAGCAGCCTTTGCCGCTGCAATAACTTCTTCATCGGTTGCATCCAGACGTCCGTAACGGATGTTTTCCATGATCGTTCCTGAGAAAAGCCAGGTGTCCTGAAGAACCATTCCGAACATTTCATGGAGCTCACTTCTGTTGAAGTTTCTGACATCATGGCCATCAACCTTGATCGCGCCTTTGTTTACATCATAGAAACGCATCAGAAGTTTTACCATGGTTGTTTTTCCCGCTCCGGTCGGACCTACGATAGCTACCTTCTGGCCATCATGCACATCTGCTGAAAAATCATGCACGATGATCTTATCCGGATTATAGCCAAACTCTACATGCTCAAACTGTACATTTCCGTTGAGTCCTTCGATAGAATCCGGATTTTCCGGCTGCTGTACTTCTTCCTCTTCATCTAGGAATTCAAACACACGCTCGGATGCTGCAGCTGAAGACTGCAGAAGGTTTGTAACCTGAGCGATCTGCTGGATTGGCTGTGTAAAGTTACGGATATACTGGAAGAAGGACTGGATATCACCAACTTCGATGGAACCTTTGATAACAAAAACGCCACCAAGAAGTGCAACCATCACATATCCGAGGTTTCCTACAAACTGCATGATCGGCATCATCATTCCTGAGAAGAACTGAGATTTCCATGCTGATTCGTAGAGCTTTTTGTTGTCCTTTTCAAATTCCTCCAGAACATCATTTTCTTTGTTGAAAACTCTTACCACATCATGGCCGCCAAAGTTTTCTTCGATCTGGCCATTGACTGCACCAAGGTAATTCTGCTGTGCCTGGAAATATTTCTGTGAGTGCTTCATCACTGCCTGAATGATAAACATAGATACCGGCAGGATCAAAAGGGCTGCCAGAGTCATCCACACATTGATGGACAGCATCATGATAAATACACCGATCAGTGTTGTTACGGATGTGATCAGCTGCGTCAGACTCTGGTTCAGACTCATCTGTAGAGTATCAACATCGTTTGTCACTCTTGAGAGGATCTCACCGTTTGTTCTGCTCTCAAAATAATTGAGCGGCAGTTTATTGATCTTCTTTGAAATATCTTTTCTTAAATTATAGGTTACATCATTGGAGATTCCTGTCATAATCCATCCCTGGATAAAGGAGAAACATGCACTTGCCAGATATAATCCCAATGTCCACAACAGAATCATTCCGATCTTGCTGAAGTTAATGCTTCCTGTTCCGTTTACCTTGGCAACCAGGCCATTAAAAAGTTCTGTTGTTGCTTTACCAAGGATCTTAGGACCTGCAATATTAAAAACGGTTCCTGCAACTGCAAAGATGAATACCATTACAAAACGTAATTTATAACGGCTCATATAACGGAACAGTTTTCCCATTGAACCTTTGAAATCTTTTGCTTTTTCTGTCGGGCGCATTCCAGGTCCATGACCGCCCATCGGTCCGCGTCGTCTCTGTCCACTCATGCCAATTCCTCCTCTGACAGCTGACTCATTGCGATCTGACGATAAACTTCACAGTTTTTCATCAATTCTCCATGAGTACCGATTCCAGCCATATGTCCATCATCCAGTACAATGATCTTATCTGCATTCAGGATCGTGCTGATTCGCTGTGCGACTATGATCGTTGTAGCATCTTTGGTATGTTCTTTCAGAGCCTTACGCAGAGTACTGTCTGTCTTGAAATCCAGAGCGGAAAAGCTGTCGTCAAAAATAAATATCTCTGGTTTCTTGGCGATTGCTCTTGCAATTGAAAGTCGCTGCTTCTGTCCACCAGATACGTTTGTTCCGCCCTGAGCGATCGGAGAAGTATATTTCTCTGGTTTCGCATCAATAAATTCTGTTGCCTGCGCAATCTCTGCGGCTTCTTTTACTTCTGCTTCAGAAATATCGGTCTTGCCGTAACGAATGTTGGAATCGATCGTACCTGAGAAAAGCACACCTTTCTGCGGTACATAACCAAGTCTGGAACGAACTTCTTTCTGAGTCATTTCACGAACATCCACTCCATCGACTAGAACACGGCCTTCTGTCACATCATAGAAACGAGGGATCAAATTGACAAGTGTACTCTTACCACTTCCGGTACTTCCGATCACGGCGATTGTTTCGCCCTTTTCTGCCTTAAAGGAGATGTCGCTGATGACGTTTTCGCCTGCTTCGGGATATGCAAAACTTACATGGTCGAATTCAACGGTTCCTTTGACATTCGCATCAGGCTGAACTGGGTTTTCCGGATCTATTACACTGACCTTTGTCTTGAGTACATCGTTGATACGAAGTGCTGCAACATTTGCTCTTGGGAGCATGATAGACATTGCTGTGATCATCAGGAAGGACATGATGATCTGCATTGCATACTGAATGAATGCCATAACATTACCAACCTGCATGGTTCCATTGTCTACTGCATAAGATCCACTGTAGATGATCAGCACAGAGACACCATTCATAATGAGCATCATCGTCGGCATCATAAAAGTCATACATCTGTTAACAAACAGGTTTGTCTTTGTAAGTCTCTGGTTTGCCTCTTCAAAACGTTCTTCTTCGTGTTTTTCACGGCTGAATGCGCGGATAACAGGGATACCTGTCAGGATCTCACGTGTTACCAGGTTCAGTTTGTCAACCAGAGTCTGCAGTATTGTAAACTTAGGCATTGCCACCTGGAACAGAACAACGATCACAACAAGGATCAGGACTACTGCAAGACCAAGGATCCATGTCATAGAAGAATCCGTCTTCAATACACGGATCACGCCACCGATACCAAGGATCGGCGCATATAGTACGATACGGAAAAGCATTGCCATTACCTGCTGCACCTGCTGAATATCATTCGTACAACGGGTGATCAGAGATGCTGTTGAGAATTTATGGTATTCACGGCTTGAGAATGAAATAACTTTATTGTATACCGCATTTCTCAGGTCATGGCCAAGTGCTGCTGCCACTCTGGATGAAAGAAATACCACGCAGATTGCACAGAGCATGGTGATAAGTGCCATTCCCAGCATTTTGACTCCTGAGATCTTGATGTAGTGCATCTGGATTGCATCGACATCTTCGCCCATTGCCTCATATTCACTCTTTACATAAGCTACACCAGCCTGTGTAAGGATGGATGGCTGCATCTTGTCAATCTTCTCGCTGATCTTACCAATCATTGACGCGAGTGCTTCCTCTGGCATCTGTGCGATTGCCTGCATCGGATCTGTTCCTTCCGGAACTCCCATCTTGGCAAGCATCTCATTTACTTCGTCACTGCCGGATGAAAAGCTTGCTGCTATCATCATCGGTTTTGCTAAAATATCGTTGAGTTTCTCTCGTTCCTCAGATTTTACATCATCTTTTAGTACGAGGTTGTCCCCATCTTCTTCATAATAGGAATCTATGGTTTCTTTGTCCTCTTCATCCATAAATAATTTCAGATTATCCATGGATGTTTTTCTGATCTTTTCAGGTACACTGTCTTCGATACCACTTTGCTGGATTCCCACATTGACAATCTTGGATGTGTAATCCGGCAGTGACAGATCGCAGTAAGCCTGAAGAAACAGAAGTGCTATGATCAGTACTACATAGCCAGCTGATTTTTTCAGATATTTCATCAGTTTGATCACTTTTGCTGCCTCTCTTTCCTGGTGTTGTTCTTACCGGATGCAACCGGTATTTTTTCAATGTTCTCTGCGATCTGGTCCAGAAATCTTCGCAGAAGGCAAAGGTCTTCTTCGCTGAAACCATCGAGAAGTATTTTCTCGTTATCCTGCACCTTCTTCATGCCACTTTCTTTGGCCTGCTTGCCTTTTTCTGTCATATAGATTCTTGAGATACGCTGATCTTTTTCATCGGCTTCTCTGTAAAGGAATCCCGCTTTTTCCAGGCGTTGGACAGTTACGTTGACAGTCGGTGGTTTGATGTGCAGTTTTTCTGCGATCTCGCGCTGGCTCAGTCCGTCTTTGTGTGCCAATAGACCGAGCACCGGTATCTGTCCCGGATAGATTCCCAGTTCCTGCATCTGTCCAAAGCACTTGGCCATAAAACGCCGGTCAATCCGCATAAACATTGTGAGAATACTGGATTTATACTCTCTCTGACAAAAGTCTGGTTCTTCATCTGTAAACAAGTCTTCACCTCCATGTGATGTCTGTTGTTTTGGTTAGTCGGCTATTGATTAGTCGGCTAATTGTTTATTATATGCATTTGTGCAGAAAATGCAACTGTTTTTGTAGATTTCACAAAAAAATCAGATTTGACGCCGAGTATAAAGATTCTAGAAATGGAAATAAATATGAATTAATA
>ENA-OVGB01002358-OVGB01002358.1-human-gut-metagenome-genome-assembly--contig:-NODE-2358-length-13776-cov-7.291597_pt1 | contig 13776 bp, 8 predicted proteins | sample MGYA00237767_ERZ505413 | MGnify/ENA primary metagenome ERZ505413 (study PRJEB26158, sample SAMN06016410) | human gut metagenome | biome: human gut; feature: ankylosing spondylitis patient; material...
ATTTTGGGGATTTTTCGTGAAAAATGAGGCTGTTTTTCGAAAAATGACTGAAATTTTCGGGTGTGTGTGGCGAACAATGGTTGTTTTTTCGGGAAAATGATGAAAAAAAACAGCTGTTTTTTGAAAAAACGGTGATTTCGTAAAAACAACGTAACGGAATAATTCGTACATTTGTAGCCGGAACGAAAGATGTACCGCAGCGGGGGAGCGGCCCCGGGTTAGTTAGGTCGGCAGGTCCTGCCGGGAGGCAGTTGTCCGGTTGAATTTCAGGTTAGGTTTTAGTTTGCAATTATCGGGTCCTTCCCCGCGCGGTTTTTTCTACGAACACTAAACCCTTAATCAGTCAGGTATATGTCATCATTACTCAGATTCAAGATGGTCGATGCGGCCATAAATCACACGGCCGTCGAGGTGAAAGTTCCCGAGGGACGCCCGTCGGACTACTTCGGAAAAAAGGTATTCGGACGTGCGGCCATGCGGAAGTATCTCGACAAGCGCACCTATGCGGCCCTGCTCGACACGATGGAAAAACGCACGCCGCTCACGCGTGAAGTTGCCGACAGCATCGCGGCGGGTATGCGCCAGTGGGCGCTGGAGCACGGTGCGGACCACTATACCCACTGGTTTCAACCCCTGACGGGCGGTACGGCCGAGAAACACGACGCCTTTGCCGAGCCGGACGGTCAGGGCGGCGTGCTGGAGGAGTTCTCCGGCAAGCTGCTCGTGCAGCAGGAGCCCGACGCCTCGTCGTTCCCCAACGGCGGCATCCGCAATACGTTCGAGGCCCGCGGCTACTCGGCCTGGGACCCCACGTCGCCCGCCTTCATCGTCGACACGACGCTCTGTATCCCTACCGTCTTCATCGCCTACACGGGCGAGGCGCTCGACTACAAAGTGCCCCTGCTGCGCTCGCTGACGGCCATCGACAAGGCCGCCACGGAGGTGTGCCGCTATTTCGACAAGAATGTCGAGAAGGTCTTTTCCTATCTGGGCTGGGAGCAGGAATATTTCCTCGTGGACGAGAGCCTTTGGGCCGTGCGTCCCGACCTGATGCTCACGGGGCGTACGCTCATGGGACACGAGTCGGCCAAGAACCAGCAGTTGGAAGACCACTATTTCGGGGCGATTCCGACGCGTGTGATGGCCTTTATGAAGGACCTCGAATACGAGTGCCTGAAGTTGGGAATTCCGGTCAAGACGCGCCACAACGAGGTGGCTCCCAATCAGTTCGAGCTGGCTCCGGTTTACGAGGAGGCCAACCTGGCCAACGACCACAACCAGCTGCTGATGACCATTATGGACAAGATCGCCCGCCGTCACCAGTTCCGCGTGCTGCTGCACGAAAAACCCTTCAAGGGGATCAACGGATCGGGCAAGCACAACAACTGGTCGCTGGGAACCGATACCGGAATCCTTTTGATGGGACCGGGCAAGACGCCGGAAGACAACCTGCGCTTCGTGACCTTCGTGGTCAACGTACTGAAAGCCGTGTACACCCATAACGCATTGCTGAAGGCCAGCATCTCCAGCGCAACCAACGCACATCGCTTGGGAGCGAACGAGGCTCCTCCAGCAATCATCTCCAGCTTCTTAGGAGCACAATTATCCAAGGTATTGGAGCATCTGGAGAACAGCGACACGGAGGATTTCAACCTAGCGGGAAAGCAAGGCATGAAACTCGATATCGCCCGTATCCCCGAGTTATTGATCGATAACACGGATCGTAACCGTACCTCCCCTTTCGCCTTCACCGGTAACCGTTTCGAGTTCCGTGCCGTAGGTTCCTCCGCGAACTGCGCCGCCGCCATGCTGGTATTGAACGCCGCCGTAGCGGATCAGTTGAGGCAGTTCAAGGCCGAGGTAGACGCTAAGATAGCCACCGGAAAGGATAAGTTCGCCGCTATCATCGAGGTAATCCGCAAGGATATCAAGGAATGCAAGGCGATCCATTTTGACGGCAACGGCTACAGTGACGAATGGAAAGCCGAAGCAGCCCGTCGTGGCCTGGACTGCGAGACAAGCGTGCCGGTGATCTTCGATAACTATCTGAAAGAAAGCAGCGTCCGGATGTTCGAATCCACCGGCGTGATGACCCGCAAGGAGCTGGAGGCGCGCAATGAAGTGAAATGGGAAACTTACACAAAGAAAATCCAGATTGAGGCGCGCGTGCTGGGCGACCTGGCGATGAACCACATCGTGCCGATCGCTTCGAAATACGAGGCGCAGTTGCTCGACAAGGTCTATAAGATGCATCAGATCGGAGGGCTGAACGCCTCGTCGGACATTCTGCTTATCAAGAAGATTCAGGACCATACGGCCTCGATCCAGAAACTCACCGGCGAGATGATCGACGCCCGCAAGGTTGCCAACCGGATCGAGGACCCGCGTGAAAAGGCCATTGCCTACCACGATACCGTGGCTGTCTGCTTCGACGAGATCCGCCGCCATATCGACAAGCTGGAAGAGATCGTCGACGATCAGATCTGGCCGCTGCCGAAGTATCGCGAACTGTTGTTCCTGCGCTGATCGGGCTGATTACGGCATAGAAAAACCGGGAACATTCCTTTCGGAGTGTTCCCGGTTCTGGTTTCATATCTTGCGGAAATTATTCGTCGTCGCGGTACATGTGTTCCACGTAAATGGCGTGCTGCATCGCCTCGCGCTTGGCGATCGAAGGCTTGGTGAAATACTGGCGGCGGCGGAGTTCCTTCAGGACGCCCGTGCGCTCGTATTTACGTTTGAACTTCTTCAGGGCGCGTTCGATGTTTTCGCCCTCTTTTACCGGCATGATAATCATAGTAGTATTCTTTTTTTTGTTTTTTTAATTTCGTCGTTTACTTAAATTCCTCCGGGGTTCGCATCACCTGATACCTCGCCCCATGTCGTGTCGTTGTCCGTATCGTCAGCCCCGCTTCGGGTAGTGAACCGCAGGTAAGGAGCCAGCCGTGCTGCCTCTTCGCGGGTCAATATGTTGTCTTCAACCAATTCCTCAGCGGTACTCCAACCTCCTTTCAACTGTCTTGTTTTAAGTAATTTCCGAAGTTTCTGCGGCGGAATATACGGATGCCGCCTAAGGACTTTCGGGGTTGCAAAGTTAATATCAATTTTCCGAATTTCACAACTATCGCAGCAAATTTGTTTCAAAATTTTCTCATAATTGCGTTCCGTGACTCCCGGAACCTCTGCGAGTTGCTCCAAACGGACAAATCCGCCGAGCCTCGCGCGGTAGTTCATGATCGACACCACCGTCCGCGCTCCGATCCCCACCACACCGCGCAGCGTCGCGGAATCGGCCGTATTGATCTCCACGGGTTCGTCGACCGGCGCAGCTCCGCGCTCGGGAAAGATAATATAGGGTTCGAGCGCCGCAGCCACCGAATCGCTCACGACATAGCAGGCGCGCAACTCCTCCATGTCGTAGATCCCGCTCAGGTCACGCCAGCGGATGAAAGCCTCGGCCTGCCGCTTGGACAACGCCCCGATGGCCCGCAGGTAACGCGCCCCCACGGTGTCGATGCGAAAGCGCGTGGGCGGCATGGGTTCGGGCACGACGCGTCCCGTACGATACTGCCGGGGCGCGATGGCATATTTGCGCCCGATACGGATATAGGGAGCCAGGCGGCGGTAGATCGAATCGCTGATGCCGTAGCAAAGCGTCACATCCTCCGGGATACGGAAGATCTTCCCCGCAGCGCGGTACTTCAGCAGGCTCACGGCTTCGTGCTTCGACAGGCCCAGCCGCCGAAGTCCGTCGTAGTCCACGGTATTGGGGTCGAACGGCCGCAGATCAACCGAATCGGCCCGCCCTTCCATCTCCATCCCGGCCACAAAAGCTGCTTGGGGATCGGCCTTGGGACGCAGGAGCACGATGCCGCCTATAAGCAATCCCGCCAGCGGCAGGAATACCGCTACGGCGCGGATTTCACGGTCTGAAAAAAATTTTGCCATATGCAGAAACTATTTATCACCGGTCATCCCCCGGATGCCCTGAAAACAACCCCGACACCACGAAATGGGCTACGGTACCCGTCAGCCCCCCCCTCAACGCCACTGCGCCCCGTCGGAGAGCAGCAGGCGGCGGTAACGCCGCGACGGCGAACCGACAAACGCCCCCAAGCCATATTCCGGCCAGCGGCGGTCGACCAAAGCGACAGTCGCTTCCGACGCGGTCACGACGTTCGGGAAACGGCCGGGGTTCTCCCCCGCCCCGGGGCGTTTGCTCCGGGCATCGATCACCAACGCCGCACCTTCCGTCCGCACATCACGCCGCGGATCGGTATTGGCCGCAGCGAGCCACAAAAGTTCGGCAGCCGTGAGTTCCTCCGCCGCCGGGTCGAACACAGCGAGGTATTTCACCCCCGGCGGAACCGGCACTTCGGCGTCCGGCGCAGCGAAGGCGACCGCCACGCCCCATTTTTCGAGCAGGTCGGAGCGGTAGCCGGCCGGAAGGAGGGGCTGCCCGCCGTCACCCTGCCCGGCACAAGCCCCGGATATTGCGCCATCCGCTGCGGGACGCACGCCCTCGACACCCCGTGGGGGATCGGCAGGCACACGCGTTGCAGGCTCCTGCGGATTCGCGCACCCGCCCCCGGTACCGCAGGCCGTAGCATCCAATGCAATTTTTCCGCCGAAGCCCGGCGTTGCTGTCGCGTGGTCGAGGACATCGAGAATCCCCTCGCTGCGGACTATGTTGCGCAGCGGGTCGAGGTTGCGCACGAGCCGCGCCAATGCATCCGAATCGCGCACGTCGGTCGCAGCCGGGACGACGAGCATGTATTTGTTGAACATCATCTGCCCGGCGCCCCACAGCGACTGGGCGACCTTCACGGCCTGTCCGGCATAGCGGCTGTCGATCGAAACGACGGCGATGTTATGCGCCGTTCCGGCCTCGGGCATCGTCATGTCGCGGATTTCGGGCTGCAGGGCCATGCGTATCGGCGCCAGGAATATCCGCTCCGTTGCCTGCGCGATACAGGCGTCCTCCTGCGGAGGAATCCCCACGACCGTGGCCGGGTATACCGCATCCCGCCGCCGCGTGAGGGCCGTGACGTGGAAAAGCGGATAACGGTCTTCGAGCGAATAGAACCCCGTATGGTCGCCGAAGGGGCCTTCGACGGCTTTCTCCTCCGCAGGGTCGACATAACCCTCGATCACGAAGTCGCAGTCGGCCGGGACATAAATATCGTTGGTGACGCACTTCACGAGTTTCACGGGACGGCGGCGCAGGAACCCGGCCAGCAGGTATTCGTCCATGTTGTCGGGCATCGGCGCCGTCGCGGCATAAGTATAGGCCGGATCGCCGCCCAGCGCCACCGACACGGGCATCCGCCGCCCCGAGCGTTTCCAGGCATCGTAATGCCGGGCCCCCGTCTTGTGGATATGCCAGTGCATGCCCGTCGTATGGTCGTCGAAGACCTGCATGCGGTACATGCCGACGTTGCGCACGCCCGTCTGGGGATCGACCGTGTTCACCATCGGCAGGGTTACGAAACGCCCGCCGTCGGCCGGCCAGCACTTCAGGATCGGAAGCGCCGCGAGCGACGCCTCAGCACCCGTCTGCACGACCTGCTGGCATTCGCCCCGCCCCGACACCGTACGCGGAAACCAGCGGGACATCCCGGCCAGCAGCGGCAACGCCCGCAACTTGTCCGCGAACGACGGGCGCGGCGCCATGGCCTGCCGCAGCAATCCGTCGACCCGTTCCGAGAGTTCGCCGAGCGACCCGACACCCAGCGCCAGCGCCATGCGGCGTGCGGAACCGAACATGTTGGTCAGCACGGGAAAATCCGTGCCGGTATTTTCGAACAGCAACGCCTTGCCGCCGCCGGGCATTTTCGAAACCCGGTCGGTTATCTCGGCGATCTCCTCCACCGGCGACACCGGAGCCGCTATGCGGACGAGTTCGCCCTCGCGCTCCAGCAGGGCGATATACTCACTCAGGCTTCGGTGCATGCTCCAACGCCTTTTTCACCGACCCGTATTGCAGCAGCAACGCCCGTGCCTGCGCCTCGGAAAGCCCCGAAGCCTCGGCCACCATGCGCGTGCCGCGCCCCACGAGTTTGTCGTTCGTCAACTGCATGTTGACCATGCGGTTACCCTCGACACGCCCCAGGCGGATCATCACGGCCGTCGACAGCATGTTGAGCATCAGCTTCTGTGCCGTGCCCGCCTTCATGCGGGTCGACCCCGTCACGAACTCCGGCCCCACGACCGCTTCGAGCGCATATTCCGCCTCGGCCGCCACGGGCGACGAGGGATTGCAGGTAATGGAGGCGGTCAACAGGCCGTGCTCCCGCGCCATGCGCAGGCCGCCGACCACATAGGGGGTGGTACCCGACGCGGCGATCCCGACCAGGACATCGTCCGCCGTGGGATGGTAGGGCGCCATGTCGCGCCAAGCCCCTGCGGTATCGTCCTCGGCATTCTCCACGGCACGCCGCAGTGCACCGTCGCCGCCGGCGATCAGGCCGATGACCCTGTCGAAGGGCACGCCATAGGTCGGGGGAAGCTCCGAGGCGTCCGTCACACCCAGCCTCCCGCTCGTACCGGCCCCGATGTAAAACATCCTCCCGCCGCGCTCCATGCGTTCGACGACCCGCTCCACGAGCCGTTCCATCACGGGGATGGTCTTGGCCACGGCCTCGTGGACGCGTGCGTCTTCGCGGTTGATGCCCGTCAGGATGTCGTGCACCGACATCCGCTGTAAATTATCGTAGGCCGAAGCCTGTTCGGTTATTCTATTTTCCATAATGGTATTTGATAAGTCCTTCGGCAGGTGATGCGGCGATCAGGCCGACCCGGTAACCCCCATGTGCGAGCACCTCGCGCAGCAGCCCCTCGAATGCGGCGGCAACGCCGCCGATGCAGGCGACCGTCAGATGCACGGGATAGCGGCTCAGGTTGCGTTGGGCGAAATCGGCGAAGGTTTCCGCCACCATAGCCCGCACCTCGGGGCAATCCAGGTACGCATGTACGAACGGCGCGAACGACGCCAGGAAACGGTTGGCATACGGCTCGCGGTAGACCCGGAGGATGATCTCCTCATAGGTCAGCCCATGCGCCGCGAGGAACTCCTCCCGCAGGGGGATATGCCCTTTGAAAATACCGTTCACCAGGTTGCGTCCCAGCGCCGCACCGCTGCCCTCGTCGCCGAGGACATACCCCAGCGGCGGGACGTTTTCCACGATTTCGCCGCCCCGGCACCAGCACGAATTGGAGCCCGTGCCGAGGATGCAGGCCACGCCTTCGCCGCGGCCGAACAACGCCCGGGCAGCCCCCAGCAGGTCGGTCTCGGCCTCGATCCGCCCCGTGCCGAAATGCGCGCGGAGTTCCCGCACCATCTTCTCCGTCGCTTCGGGGAAGGTGCCCCCGCACCCTGCGCCGTAGAAATAGACGGCCTCGACGGGGCCGCACGGCGGCAGTTCGGCAAGCGCTTCGCGTATTTGCTCCGGGGAGTGCTGCACGGCATTGATTCCCCGCGTCCGGTATTCCGAGGTATGCACGCCGTCGGTCACGAGCCACGTGCATTTGGTCGATCCGCTGTCTGCAATGATTTTCATACTATATTGTTACTTCCTAATACATCAGAACCGCCAGCCGCACGTCAGCGAAAACCCGGCATCCGTAAGCCAGGGCGTCACATCGGTCGGCGCACCGAGTTCGACGGGCGACACCGAGAATTCCGAAGGCACAAACAGGATCGTCGGCGAAAATTTCAGTTCAAACCCCTTCGTCACCCGCAGAATCCACGCACATTCGACATTGAAGAAAGGCAATACCCTATCCTTGTCAAGATCGTTGTCTACATGCTTTAGTATCCGGTGGTATCCCGCCCCAACTCCGGCTCCGAAACGCAGAAAAAGCCTGCTTTTCACCACCGGCAGCCGATAATAGGCCATTGCATCCAGTTTATAAATATCCTGCGCAACCGTATTGCGGTAAGGGTCAGATCCGTGGCCGCTCCAATCGTAGCTCATCAAACTCCCCAGATGCCACCGGGCCGAAAAATCCACGCCCCAATAAAAATTTCCTTTCAATTGGCGGCTGTACTCCACCTTCACGCCGACAGTCACCTGATTATGCGCCGTGATTCCCGACGCGCCCGTCACAAAGAGATTATTCTCTTTCGAGGCGAGGCGATGACGTTCGATACGCGCCGCTGTTTTTGCATTCCGCGTCCGATCTGTTGCCGACGGCGGGCTTTGGGCATATGCTGCTGCGGTGACGCATACCGTCAATAATACTGTGCCTATTTTTCGCTTCATTCACAAGTGGGTTACATGTTCATCATGCAAGAAAGCAATAAAATTCGGAATAGCAATGTCCCAATGCAAATGCATTGCCGGTTTGCTCCTCAAACCTGCACTCCTTCCCGTCTGGCGCAGCGCCTTTTCGGAAAATTTGCTGCCGCCAAATCGGCTCCGAACCCTAATCCACCCCATTCCCTTTTCACAGCTTCGGAAAACAAAGATAACGAAAAATAATCCGAGCGGCAAACCCGGATCATTACACAATTATATAAGGAGGCGATCAGCGCAGGAAAAGCAGCTCGCGGTATTTGGGCAGCGGCCACATCTGGTCGTCGACGATCTCCTCCAGCTTGTCGATGTGGCGGCGGATCTCGTCGAAACATGCGGCTACGGTATCATGGTAGGCGATCGCCTTCTCGCGCTGATCCTCGATCCTGTTGGCCACCTTGCGGGCGTCGACCATCCCGGCCGTGAGCCGCTGTATTTCGGCCGTATGGTACTGGATCTTCTTGATGAGTTCGATGTCGGCCGAAGCGTTCAGCCCCGGGATCTGCGACATCTTGTAGACCTTGTCGAGCAGCAATGCCTCGTACTTCGAAGCAATCGGCACGATATGGTTCATCGCCAGATCGCCCAGCACGCGCCCCTCGATCTGGATTTTCTTGGTGTAGGTCTCCCACTTCACCTCGGTGCGGGCTTCGAGCTCGACCTTCGAGAAGACGCCCGTGTCGCCGAACATCCGGAGCGTCTGCTTGTCGAGGTAACGGTCGAAGATCAGCGGCGTCGAGGTTTCGCAGTCCAGGCCGCGTTTGCGCGCCTCGGCCTTCCACTCGTCGGAATAGCCGTTGCCGTCGAAACGGATGGCCTTGCAGGCCTTGATCATCTGTTTGAGCACCTCGTAGATGGCCTTCTCTTTCTTCATGCCGGCCTCGATCTTGGCATCGACGTTCTGCTTGAACTCGGCCAGTTCGTGCGCCATCGCCGCATTGAGCACGATCATCGCCTCGGCACAGTTGTCCGAAGAACCTACGGCGCGGAACTCGAACCGGTTGCCCGTAAACGCGAACGGCGAGGTGCGGTTACGGTCGGTATTGTCGAGCAGCAGCGTCGGGATATGCGAGATGCCGCTCATCTTGAACACGTTCTTGGCGTCGAAGCGAATCGCATCGTCGCCCTTGCTGGCCGCCAGTTTGTCCAGCACGGCCGACACCTGCGTCCCGAGGAAGGTCGAGATGATTGCCGGGGGCGCCTCGTTGGCTCCCAGGCGGTGTGCGTTCGTGGCGCTCATGATCGCCGCCTTGAGCAGGCCGTTGTGCTTGTGTACGGCCGAAATGGCATTGACCAGGAAGGTGATGAACTGCAGGTTCTCTGACGCGGTCTTACCGGGCCCCAGCAGGTTCACGCCCGTATCCGTCCCCAGCGACCAGTTGTTGTGCTTGCCCGAACCGTTGATCCCCTTGAAGGGCTTTTCGTGCAGCAGCACCCGGAACTTGTGACGGCGGGCGATCTTGTCCATCACGGTCATCAGCAGTTGGTTGTGGTCGTTGGCAAGATTGGCCTCCTCGTAGACCGGCGCCAGTTCGAACTGGTTGGGCGCCACCTCGTTGTGGCGGGTTTTGACGGGGATGCCCAGTTTCAGGCACTCGTATTCGAGGTCTTTCATGAAGGCCATCACACGGGTCGGGATCGCACCGAAATAGTGGTCTTCCAACTGCTGGTTCTTGGCCGATTCATGCCCCATCAGCGTACGCCCGGTGAGCATCAGGTCGGGACGTACGGCCCAGAGGCTTTCGTCCACGAGGAAATACTCCTGCTCCCAGCCCAGATACGAGATGACCCGCTGCACGTTCTTGTCGAAATAGTGGCACACCTCGGTCGCGGCCTTGTTCACCGCCGAGATCGAGCGCAGCAGCGGCACCTTGTAATCGAGCGCCTCGCCCGTATAGGCGATGAAGACGGTCGGGATACAGAGCGTCGTGTCGACGATGAAGGCCGGCGAGGTCGGATCCCAGGCCGAATAACCGCGAGCCTCGAACGTATTGCGGATGCCTCCGTTGGGGAACGACGACGCATCGGGCTCCTGCTGGACGAGCAGTTTGCCGGAGAACTCCTCCAGAACCCCGCCCAAGCCGTCCGGGTCGGCAAACGCATCGTGCTTCTCGGCCGTACCTCCCGTCAGGGGCTGGAACCAATGGGTATAGTGGTCGGCACCGTGCTCCAGCGCCCACTGGCGCATGCCCGCCGCGATACCGTCGGCAACCTCCCGCGTGAGGGGCGTACCGTTCTCCATCGTATCGACAAGGGCGTCGTAAGTAGCCTTGTTCAAATACTTGCGCATGGCTGCACGCCCGAATACCCGTTTCCCGAAATAGTCCGAAGGACGTCCTTCGGGAGCCTTCACCTCGACGGCGGTGTGGTTTATGGCCGCATCGACCATCTTGAATCTGAGCAATGATGACATAGATGTAATTGAATTGGATTAGCATTCCATTAAAAACATACGCGCAGGGGCGGAAGCCGAATAATTGCTGAACTAAAACCTAACCTAAAATTCCGGAGGGCAACTGCCTCGCGGCATACTCCGCCCAACCTGACTAACCCGCGGCTTCACCCCTGCCGCCGTATGTATCGATCTCGCTTGCAAATGTAATATTTTTTCAGTTACGTTGTTTTCACAAAATCGGCATTTTTTCGAAAAGCACCCTGTTTTTTCGGCATTTTCCGAAAAATTACATGCATTTTTCCATAAAACAGCCGAATTTTAAGGCAATTTTCCGAAAAACACCCTTAAATTTTCGTCACATCCCCGAATTTACACATTTTTCGTTTTTCGCAATTTTCATGGTTATTAAGAACAATATTAAACTATTTCACCACAACTAAAAAAGCTTCTTCCGGCGGGTGCCGAAAGCAAACGAAATCGCCTATATTATAAAAAGAAATTATATAGTGTTATTTTATTAACAATTTCTTGTTTCAATCACTAATAATTTTGTACCTTTACATGCAATTTTGAAACTACACTTATACTAATCTCTAAATAGTTATGGCAAATACCAAAAGTGAAAAGCTGTTCACCGAATTCCCGCCGGTTCCGACCGAGAAGTGGGAGGAGGTGATTACGGCCGACCTGAAAGGTGCTGATTACGAGCGCAAGCTGGTATGGAAAACGGGCGAAGGTTTCAACGTCCGGCCTTACTACCGCGCCGAGAACCTCGAGGGCATCAAGTTCCTGGGCTCGCAGGCAGGCGAGTTCCCTTACGTACGCGGTACGCATGCGCACAACCGCTGGCGCGTACACCAGACCGTGAGCGTCGTATGCCCCAAGGAGGCAAACGCCGAGGCACTGAAAATCCTCAACGCAGGTGTCGACTCGCTCGGCTTCTGCATCGCGTCGGCGGATTTTTCGGCGGCAGACCTCGACATGCTGCTCAAGGACATCTGTATTCCGGCTGTCGAGATCACCTTCTGCGGAGAGAAAATGGCCAATGTCGCCGAGCTCGTCCTGGCGAAAGTCGAAAAGGAGGGCATCGCCAAGGAGGATGTCCGCATCGCATTCTGCATCGACCCGCTGGTAAAAGGGCTTTCGTCGAAAGGCGATTTCTGCTCGCCCAACGGTGAAAAGTGCATCGCCCGCATCGTCGAGCTGATCCACAAGACCAAGGAGTACAAGCACGTGCGCATCGTAACCGTTGCGGGACAGACCTTCGGCAACTCGGGTTCGACCATCGTCGAAGAGCTGGCATTCACCCTTTCGGCAGGCCACGACTACCTCGTACGCCTGACGGACGCAGGGCTGGACGTCGACGCGGCCGCACGCAAACTGCGCTTCTCGTTCTCGGTAAGCTCCAACTATTTCATGGAGATCGCCAAATTCCGCGCAGCACGCATGCTGTGGGCCAACATCGTCAAGGGCTACGGCCCGGCGAAGAACTGCGCCTGCAAGATGCAGATACACGCCGAGACCTCGCGCTGGAACCAGACCGTCTACGACCCCTACGTGAACATGCTGCGCGGCACGACCGAGGCCATGTCGGCCACGATCGCCGGCGTACATTCGCTGGAGGTGATGCCGTTCGACGCCTCGTTCGAAAACCCGACCGAGTTCTCGAAGCGCATCGCCCGCAACGTCGAGCTGCTGCTCAAGAACGAGTCGCATTTCGACCAGGTCGTCGACCCGGCAGGCGGCTCGTACTATGTCGAGAACCTCACGCAGTCGATCGCAGCCGAAGCCTGGAAGCTTTTCCTCGAAATCGAGGAGAAGGGAGGCTACACCGAGGCTTACAAGGCCGGCCTGATCGTCGAGCGTATCAAAGCGTCGGCCGCAGCCAAGGACAAGAACATCGCTACGCGCCGCCAGACGCTGCTCGGCGCCAACCAATATCCCAACTTTACGGAGGTCGCCGGCAAGGAGATCACCGCCGAGTCCGTTACGCGCAAGCAGGCCGAGGGCAATGTACTCGTCCCCTACCGCGGCGCCATGGCGTTCGAAGAGATGCGCCTGCAGGTGGATCGCAGCGGCAAGGAGCCCAAGGCATTCATGCTGACGTGCGGCAACCTGGGCATGGCCCGCGCCCGCTCGCAGTTCTCGTGCAATTTCTTCGCATGCGCCGGCATCAAGGTGATCGACAACACTTATTTCAAGTCGATCGAAGAGGGCGCGAAGGCCGCACTCGAATCCAAGGCGCAGATCGTCGTGGTCTGCGCAAGCGACGACGACTATGCGGAGGCAGCCCCGAAAGTCAAGGAGCTGCTCGGCGGCAAGGCGATCCTGGTGGTTGCCGGGGCACCGGCCTGCGCACCCGAACTGGAAGCGCAGGGCATCACGAACTTTATAAACGTGAAGTCCAACGTCTTGGAAACACTTAAGTTCTACCTTAAAGAGATGGGAATCTAATCATGAGAGCTAAATTTTCAGAACTGACATACGACGCAGGCCAGCAGAAAAGTTGCTGCGCCTCGAAAGGCTGCGGACAGGTCGAGCCGTGGCTGACGGCCGAGGGTATTCCCGTCAAGGGCGCCTATACGGCCCAAGACCTCGAAGGCATGGAGCACCTGAACTATGCGGCAGGTATCGCCCCGTTCCTGCGCGGCCCCTACTCAACGATGTACGTGATGCGCCCGTGGACGATCCGCCAGTATGCGGGTTTCTCGACCGCCGAGGAGTCCAACGCATTCTACCGCCGCAACCTGGCCGCCGGGCAGAAGGGTCTGTCGGTGGCATTCGACCTTGCTACGCACCGCGGCTACGACGCCGACCACCCGCGCGTGGTGGGCGACGTGGGCAAAGCCGGCGTGTCGATCTGCTCGGTCGAGGACATGAAGGTACTGTTCAACGGCATTCCGCTCGACAAGATGTCGGTGTCGATGACCATGAACGGCGCCGTGCTGCCCATCCTGGCATTCTACATTGTGACGGGTCTGGAGCAGGGCTGCACGCTCGACCAGCTGGCCGGTACGATCCAGAACGACATCCTCAAGGAGTTCATGGTGCGTAACACCTATATTTATCCCCCCGAGTTCTCGA
>ENA-OVGB01002360-OVGB01002360.1-human-gut-metagenome-genome-assembly--contig:-NODE-2360-length-13768-cov-5.576242_pt1 | contig 13768 bp, 10 predicted proteins | sample MGYA00237767_ERZ505413 | MGnify/ENA primary metagenome ERZ505413 (study PRJEB26158, sample SAMN06016410) | human gut metagenome | biome: human gut; feature: ankylosing spondylitis patient; material...
ATGACTGGATTGTAGACATTGACTTGGAAAAGTTCTTTGACACAGTAAATCATGACAAGCTTATGACTATCATAGGCAGAACTATTAAAGATGGAGATGTTATCTCTATCGTTAGAAAGTACCTTGTCAGCGGAATCATGATTGATGATGAATATGAGGACTCCATTGTGGGGACACCACAAGGGGGGAATCTCTCACCATTATTGGCAAACATCATGCTGAATGAACTTGATAAGGAAATGGAAAAGCGAGGGCTTAACTTTGTACGATATGCGGATGACTGTATTATAATGGTCGGAAGTGAAATGTCTGCCAACAGAGTCATGAGAAATATTTCACGATTCATTGAAGAGAAGCTAGGACTCAAAGTCAACATGACCAAGAGTAAGGTAGATAAACCACAAGGACTTAAGTACCTTGGATTTGGTTTCTACTTTGATTCAAGAGCGTATCAGTTTAAGGCAAAACCACATGCAAAATCAGTAGCAAAGTTCAAGAAAAGAATGAAAGAACTCACTTGTCGTAGTTGGGGCGTTAGCAACAGCTGTAAAGTTGAGAAACTCAATCAACTCATAAGAGGTTGGATTAACTATTTCAAGATAGGGAGTATGAAAAGGCTCTGTAAGGAACTAGATTCAAGAATTCGCTATAGGTTGCGTATGTGTATCTGGAAGCAGTGGAAAACTCCGCAGAATCGTATAAAGAATTTGATGAAGCTTGGAGTTGATAAGGATACAGCTTGGATTACGGCATACACAGGTAGTCGAATCGCTTATGTGTGTCAGCGAAGAGTTATGAATTTTGCAATAAACAAAGAAAGACTAACCAAGTTTGGATTAGTCTCTATGTTAGATTACTACACCGAAAGGTGTGTTACTTGTTAAGTTGGTTGAACCGCCGTGTACGGAACCGTACGCACGGTGGTGTGAGAGGTCGGGAAAATTTATTTAATTTTCCCTCCTACTCGATTGCCCGGAAACAGGTTATATTACGGAGAGTTTGGACGTAAACTGGTACAGGGTGAGTGAATGGAAAAAAGAAATGAAAGCAGAAAATGGAAAACAGCTGGTCGTTTTCCGGCAGAGATTCTTTTTCTGACCGGTTTTCTGGTGGGAAATATCATACCGAATCTGATCTGGAAAATGGAATGGAAACAGAAAACCCTGGCTTCTTTCTATCTGATCCGGAATTTTGCGGGGAAAGATATTTCCGGCGGAGCATATTTGCTGGAAGTGTTACGACACAGGGGAGTACTCTTTCTTTTTCTGTTTTTCTGTGGGTTTACCATATTTGGGGTACCGCTGTCAGTGGCTTATATGCTGATTCTTGGGATGGAGACAGGACTTATCCTGACTTTATCCGTGCTGGAATTTGGTATTTACGGAGGTGTGGCCGGGGCCGGACTTCTGATTCCTCAGTATGTGATCTATATTCCGGTGTATTTTTATCTTGCTGGTCTTGTATACAGACAGTCCTATGATATCTGGAAAAACTATGGGCTTGTACCTCAGAAATCGAGGCTATATATCCGGCAGGGAATGACTGCATTTCTGGTGTATACAGGGGGAATTCTTGCGGAAAGTTTCCTGAATCCGTGGATTCTTGAGAAAGTTGTAAAGGGGCTGAAATTTTTTTGAAAAAATTTTTTACAATATGTAGTGATGGTTTCCATAAAATCTGCGATATTTGGTGGTTTGAGGCGGAAAGTGTTGAAATTGCGTGGTTTTGCGCTGAAAAACCGTTTGATTTTATGTAAAATACACAGTATAATTCAGTCATAAAAGAATACAGATTTTACGATTTTGTTGATAATGAGTTATTTAGAAACGGGATGTAAGAGAATGGACATAGAGATACGGGAATTTATTACATATTTACATAATAGAAAAAGAACATCTCATAATACAGAGGTGTCATATCAGAGAGATCTGAAGAAGATGGCAGCATATTTTGAAGGGCGTGGAATTTATGATATCCGTGAAGTGGGAGAGCTGGAACTGGGGGGATATCTCAGTTACATGGAGAGAGGACAGTTTGCCTCTTCTACCATTTCCAGAAATGTGGCTTCGATCCGTGCACTGTTTCAGTATCTTCAGCAGGAAGGCCGGATTGAGAGAGATCCATCCCTGGAACTGAAGCCACCTAAGGTTGAGAAGAGGATGCCGGAGATTCTTTCTGTGGATGAAGTGGACAGACTTCTGAGACAGCCGGATTTGAATACCCCGAAAGGAATTCGGGACAGCGCCATGCTGGAACTTCTTTATGCGACAGGAATGCGTGTCAGTGAACTGCTTCACCTGAATCTGGAGGATATGAATCTTCAGCTTGGTTATGTGGTCTGTCACGATGAAGAGAAGGAACGGGTCATTCCTGTGGGAAATGTGTGCAGGAATGCCATGGAGAAATATCTGAAAGAAGCCCGTGGAACATTTGTGAAAGAAAATGAGACACAGAGCCTTTTTACCAACTGTTCAGGAAAGTCCATGAGCAGACAGGGGTTCTGGAAAGTGCTGAAGGGATATGCGGAAGAAGCAGGAATCCAGCATGATATCACACCACATACCCTGAGACATTCTTTTGCCGCACATATGCTGCAGAACGGGGCGGATGTAAAGAGTGTACAGGAAATGCTGGGACATTCGGACATTTCCACTACACAGATCTATTTGAATTTTGGTGTTGCAAAAATGCGCGATGTGTATATGAAGGCGCATCCGAGGCATTAACCTGTAAACAGAAATATAATATTAAGCAGAAAAAAATAAGAACCGACGCTTCCAAAGAAAGGAAGAACGCCGGTTCTTTTGATGTGCATTTCAGTCAAGGGAATATTTGCAATCCCGTAGGGACCCCTTGATTTGTTAAAACTGCAGATCGGACAGATCTTAGCAGTTCTCAGCAATCGTATAAAGCAGTTTCTCTGACTCATCCCATCCAAGGCATGCATCTGTGATGGATTTACCGTAGATGTGATCTCCACCGATCTTCTGGTTGCCTGGCTCGATATAGCTCTCGATCATGAGACCTTTTACCATGGTATGAAGCTCAGGATCTACCTGACGGCTGTGAAGAACTTCACTTGCGATACGAACCTGCTGTTCGTAATGCTTGTTGGAGTTGGAATGGTTGGTATCCACGATCACTGCCGGGTTGGCAAGGTTCTTTGCGTGGTATTTGTCATAGAGAAGACGAAGATCCTCATAATGGTAGTTCGGGATGGCTTCCCCATGTTTGTTTACCGCACCACGAAGGATTGCGTGGGAGAGCGGGTTACCGGTGGTCTCAACTTCCCAGCTTCTGTAAATGAAGCGGTGAGCGCCCTGTGCTGCAACGATGGAGTTCAGCATAACGCTGTAGTCGCCACTGGTAGGATTCTTCATACCAGCCGGAACGTCCATGCCGCTGACTGTCAGTCTGTGCTGCTGATCTTCAACAGAACGTGCACCTACAGCAACGTAGGAAAGAAGATCAGAAAGATAACGGTAGTTCTCTGGGTAAAGCATCTCATCTGCACAGGTAAAACCACTTTCGCGGATGGCACGTATGTGCATCTTACGGATTGCAATCAGTCCGGCAAGAAGGTTCGGTTTCTTCTCAGGATCCGGCTGATGGACCATTCCTTTGTATCCTTCTCCGGTTGTACGTGGTTTGTTTGTGTAAACACGCGGGATAATGAGGACTTTATCCTCGATCTTTTCCTGTACTTTGCGAAGTCTTAAAAGATAATCGCATACAGCATCTTCGTTATCTGCAGAACATGGTCCGATGATAGCGAGGAATTTATCAGATTTTCCGGTGAAAACGTCGCGAATCTCAGCATCGCGTTTCTCCTTGAGAGCCTGAAGTTCAGCATCGATGGGATACTGATTGCGGATTTCCTCAGGAGTTGGCAGTTTTTTTATGAATTCAAAACTCATAGTACTTTATTCCTCCATAATTATAACATTTCGGTTATTAATTATAAACGATTATCGCCCGCTTGTCGATAGGGAAATTTTAGCGCTTTCACGTGTAGAAGGGAAAGGAGCAGTTCACCCAGAAAAATGCCGTAAAAATAGCCTCGAATCCCAATTGCCGGAATCATAAAAACAACAGAAAAAATACGGATGAGAATGCCGGCAGCGCTGTGGATCAGGCAGCGCCCCGGCCTTCCAAGCCCCTGAAGGATGCTGGCGAGCATGGTGTTGGTATAAAGAAAAGGACAGCTGAAAGAAAGATACCGTATGTAAGTTCCGGCAGTTTGGCTGTGAAAAAGCAGTGTTCCAAGGAATGGTCCAAAGAGAAAGAATCCGCTTCCACACAAAAATCCCAGAAACATGCAGAGAAAAAAAGTCTGGTCTGTGACATGGCGGATCTGTTTCTGATCTCCAAGGGCATCCATTCTTGCGACAGAGGGCATCAGCATTACAGCTGCGGAAGTTGTAAGGGTGGAAGGAAACAGGAGCAGGGGAAGGGCCATTCCCGTAAAGATCCCGTAAATTTTCAGTGCCTCTGAAGAAGTCATTCCACAGCGAATCAGCATCTGTGGAATCAGAACCGCTTCTATGCTTCCGAGAAGTGTCAGGAGGATGCGGTTCAGGGATATGGGGAAAGACAGGGTAAAAAGATCTTTTATCAGCGGAAAAATTTTAACGGAAGTTTTTTCTTTTACAGGATGATTTCCAAAATGAAAAGAAACCATAAGGAGTGATATCAGAGAAGCGGCAGCTTCTCCTGCGAGGGAACCGCCGGCTGCGATCATCGCAGTGACCGGACGGCCTTCGGAGAGAAAGATCAGATACAGGATATAAGTGGCACCGATCCGGACAGCCTGCTCGCTAAGCTGCACAGCTGCGGGTACAGAAGCTTTTTTCCGGGCATAATAATAGCTGTCAATGCAGGAGTGAATGGCGCAGAGTGGTATACTGGCAGCCGTCAGCCGAAGAAGATCGGAGGTCCCGGGTGCTTTCAGGATTGTGGAAGCAAAAAAATCTGCATGCCGAAAAAGCAGAAAACCGGTTACAGCAGAAAAAAAGACAGCCGCAAAGATTCCCGTAACCAGAGAAAAATATGCCTCCTTTTTTTCCTGAAGAGCAAGTCTGGACGCAATCAGCCGGGAAAGTGCAGACTGGATTCCGGTATAAGAAAGAGCAGCCATAAGTCCCTGCAGAGGAAGGATCAGCTGATACAGACCAAGACCTTCCGCACCAATGGCATGGGATAGGAATATCCTATAAAAGAAACCAGCAATACGGCTGACAAGTCCCGTGCAGGCAAGAATCAAGGTTCCTTTGAGAAATACTTTTTTTGACATGGATAACCTGGAGCCTTTTTTGTCAGTATATGAAGAAGTTAGTCTTGACAGAACCATAGGTTTCTGATAGAGTAAACATGAAATCCGAGGAAAACACTGGGAATTGAAAAAGAGGTGAGCGGATGAAACTGTCAACAAGAGCAAAATACGGACTTAAGGCCCTGATAGACCTTGGTCTTTACAGTGAAAAAGAAGCGGTCTCGCTTCAGAGTATTGCGGGCCGTCAGAATATATCAGTCAGCTATCTGGAACAGCTGATGGCGCTTTTGAAGAAAGCGGGCCTTGTGAAGAGTGTCCGCGGTGCTGCCGGAGGATACTTTCTTGGAAGACCGGCAGAAGAGATTTCAGTGGGAGATATCCTTCGTGTTCTGGAGGGCGGCCTGGAGGCTGCTACATGCCCGGGAACAGAAGGTGACGGAGGCTGCCAGGGTTCTGATCTCTGCGTAGCTAAATTAGTGTGGAAGAGGATCAACGACAGCATCACAGATGCGGTGGATACACTGATGCTCAGTGAGCTGATCGAAGAAAGCCGGAGAATACACGAAAAATAATTATCCTGAACAGGAGGAAAAGAAAATGGGAAAAATGATATATCTGGACAATGCGGCTACCACAAAGACCGCACCGGAAGTTGTGGAGGCAATGCTGCCATATTTTACAGAGTTTTACGGAAATGCTTCAACCGTTTATGATTTTGCGGCAAACAGTAAAGCTGCCATCGCAAAAGGAAGACAGCAGATCGCAGACGTGATCGGAGCCAAGAAAGAGGAGATCTATTTCACAGCGGGCGGTTCCGAGTCTGACAACTGGGCTCTGAAAGCAACTTTTGAGGCATACAAGAATAAAGGTAACCATATCATCACAACAAAGATCGAGCATCATGCAATCCTTCATACCTGCGAATACCTTGAAAAAGAGCGCGGTGCGAAGGTCACATATCTGGATGTGGATGAGAACGGTTTCATTGACCTGGATGAACTTCAGAAAGCCATCACACCGGAGACCATCCTGATTTCTGTTATGGCTGCAAACAATGAGATCGGTACTCTTGAGCCGCTGAAAGAGATCGGACAGATCGCACATGAGCATGGAATCCTGTTCCATACAGACGCTGTTCAGGCATTCGGACAGATCCCGATCAATGTAGATGAGTTTAACATTGATATGCTCAGCTCCAGCGGACATAAGATCAACGGACCGAAAGGAATCGGTTTCCTCTATATCCGTAAAGGTGTTAAGATCCGTTCCTTCGTACACGGCGGAGCACAGGAGAGAAAACGTCGTGCAGGTACAGAGAACGTTCCTGGTATCGTAGGATACGGTCTTGCAGCAGAGCGTGCAAACAAATCCATGAAAGAGCGTACTGCAAAAGAGATCGAGATTAGAGATCATATGATTAACAGAATTCTCACAGAGATCCCGTACGTACGTCTTAACGGAGATAAGGTAAAACGTCTTCCGAACAACGTAAACGTAAGCATTCAGTTCATCGAGGGTGAGTCCCTTCTTCTGATGCTTGACAACTTCGGAATCTGTGCATCCAGCGGTTCTGCATGTACATCCGGTTCTCTGGATCCGTCACATGTTCTGCTGGCTATCGGCCTTCCTCATGAGATCGCACACGGATCACTCCGTATGACATTAAGCGAGGAGACAACAATGGAGGACGTTGATTTTGTAGTAGATAAACTGAAAGATATTACTGCAAACTTAAGAAGTATGTCTCCATTATATGAAGATTTTATTAAAAAGCAGAAAAAATAATAAAAACACTTGCCAGGAGGAAAAAATAATGTATAGTGAAAAAGTAATGGATCATTTTCAGCATCCACGTAATGTAGGTGAGATTGAGAACGCAAGCGGCGTGGGTACTGTAGGAAATGCAAAATGCGGCGATATTATGAGAATATTCCTTGACATTGATGACGAAACTCATATTATCAAAGACTGCAAATTCAAAACATTTGGATGCGGTGCGGCAGTTGCAACAAGCAGCATGGCAACAGAGCTTGTAATGGGTAAAACCATTGAGGAAGCTATGGAAGTAACAAACAAAGCCGTTATGGAGGCTCTGGACGGACTTCCGCCAGTAAAGATTCACTGTTCCCTGCTTGCTGAGGAAGCAATTCATGCGGCTCTCTGGGATTATGCAGAGAAACATCACATTAAGATCGAAGGTCTTTCCAAACCGAAGTCTGATATCCACGAAGGTGAAGAGGACACAGAAGAGGAATATTAATTCCTTATATTTACGATCATAACCGAGGCATGAGCAAGCTTCAATCGAACAGAAACCGTAAGCCATTGAAAGGACAGGTAAGTAAGAAGCATGACAGGACTTACGAACGAAGAAGTTCAGGAAAGAATTGCGCAGGGCCAGGTAAATAATAACGAAAACCCCAACACCAGGACATATAAACAGATCATTATGGAGAATACACTGACATTCTTCAATTTTCTGAACCTGGTGCTGCTGGTTCTCGTACTGCTGGTTGGTTCCTACAAAAACTCCATGTTTGTAGGAATCATTTTTATTAATACCGTGATCGGGATCATTCAGGAGGTCCGTGCCAAGAAGACGATCGACAAGCTGGCCATCCTGACAGAATCCAAGACGGTTGTTCTGCGTGAAGGAAAAAAATGGAAAATTTCTACAGAGAAGCTGGTTGTCGATGACCTGATCTTTCTGAAGGCCGGAGAACAGGTCCCGGCAGATGCGAAGATCCTGGAAGGAAACCTGGAGGTCAATGAATCTCTGCTTACCGGTGAGGCGGACAATCTTCCGAAGAATCCGGGAGATGAGCTTTTTTCCGGAAGCTTTGTGACGGCGGGACAGGCCTGCTGTCAGATCATCCATGTAGGAAGCGACAACTATGCGTCAAGGATCACCAGCGAGGCCAAGGAATTCAAACGCCATAATTCAGAGCTTAGAAATTCCCTGAATGCCATCCTGAAGGTGATCAGTATCATTATCGTACCAATGGGTGCGATGCTTTTTTATAAACAGTATTATTTTGTGGGAGACAATATCCGGGATTCTGTTGTCAATATGGTTGCAGCGGTCCTGGGAATGATCCCGGAGGGACTGGTCCTTCTTACCAGTGTGGCACTGACCCTGGGAGCCCTGAAGCTGGCTCAGAAGAAAACGCTGGTGCAGGAATTGTACTGTATTGAGACTCTTGCACGTGTGGATACACTCTGTCTGGATAAGACAGGAACCATCACAGAGGGTACCATGTGTGTGGAAGCGGTGGAGAGTTATCCGCCGGTGGATGAGGAGATTTCAGGTGTAACAACAGAAAATGCGCCCGAGTCTGGTGAAAGCAAGAACGATGGAACTGAGAGTTCTGATATGACTGCGATTTCAGCAGCTTCGGCCGCAGAAGCCATCGCAAAAGAAGATGGGAGTTCGATTCTCTCACCACAGGAAGAATTTGAGGCTGGTTCAGAGACGCGCAGCCAGGAAGATCCAGAGAAAATCCGGGAGATCGAACATATCATGGGAAATCTTCTTTCTGTGCTGAAAGATCAGAATGCCACTGCCGATGCCCTCCGTGCAAGATTTAAAGTATCCCAGGATATGGAGCTGGACCATGTGATCCCGTTCTCTTCCGACAGAAAGTACAGTGGAGCTGCTTTTAAAGATACAGGTACGTATCTGATGGGTGCTGTGCAGTTTCTTTTTCCGGAAGGAAATCCCCAGCTGGCAGAATATTGTAGTGGTTTTGCGAAAGAGGGACTTCGTGTTCTGGTTGTTGCTCACAGTGAGAATGTAAATGAAGGCACGGAGATCCCGGCAGGACTTGAACCCATCGGACTTCTGCTTCTTACGGATGTGATCCGTGCAGAGGCACCGGATACGCTGGCATATTTTGAGAGCCAGGGCGTGGATCTGAAAGTGATCTCCGGAGATGATCCGGTGACGGTTTCTGCCATTGCCAGACGTGCAGGCCTTAAAAATGCGGAGCAGTACGTAGATGCAACAACGATCACAACCCAGGAACAGATGGACGAGGCAGTTGCAACATACAGTGTGTTCGGACGTGTGACACCGCAGCAGAAGCAGGCGATGGTGAAGTCTTTGCAGGCACAGAAGCATACGGTTGCAATGACCGGTGATGGCGTAAACGATGTTCTGGCTCTTAAAGAGGCAGACTGTAGTATTGCCATGGCTGAGGGTAGTGATGCGGCCAAGAATATTGCAAATGTGGTATTGCTGGATTCCAATTTTGCGGCGATGCCGGAGATCGTGAATCAGGGACGACGGGTTGTAAATAATATCCGTACTGCAGCATCCATGTTTCTGATCAAGACGATTTTTTCCGTGCTGCTGTCACTGATCACGATCTTCTTTGGGGATTCCTATCCTTTTGAACCGATTCAGATGTCTTTGATCAGTGCCTGTGCAGTTGGTATTCCTACGTTTCTTCTGGCTCAGGAGAACAATTATGAGAAGATCGACCATACATTTTTGCGTCACGTGTTTATGAATGCGTTTCCGGCCGCTGTGACGATTACAGGCTGTGTGTTCAGTGTGATGCTGGTATGTCAGAATGTGTATCATTCCAATGCAATGCTGAATACGGCCTGTGTGCTTGTGACAGGCTGGAATTATATGGCGGCACTTAAGACGGTTTACGCACCTTTGAATACCTATCGTAAGGTGATCATTTACAGTATGCAGGTGATCTTTTTCGGGGCAGCCGTGATTCTGCAGAATCTGCTGACTCTGGGATCCCTGGAATTCGGAATGATCATTCTGGTATTCCTTCTGATGACGTTTTCTCCGATCCTGATCGATGTGATCACGGCCTGGATCAAGAATATCTACAGCCGTTCGCTGGATAAGGGAGAGCAGGGGAAATTTGCCGCATTCATTGATAAGCTGAGAAAATAAAAAATATGAGAAATGTAAAAGGACACTGCCATTTTACGGGCAGTGTCCTTTTTGGTGGAAATCGTTATTTCGTATGCATAAGCCAGATAAATCCAAAGGCAGGGAGCTCTACGGCCTGAGCGTCTCTCTGAACTCCGGTAAGGAGATCTGTGTAAGTACCGTCCTGCTCGTTGATCCAGGCTACTTTGTCCTGGTCGCTGAAGTTGTAGATGCAGATCAGTTTTTCTTCAGAAGTTTCTTTTACCAGGGCAAGGAGGGATTTTTCCCAGGTTTCCAGTGTGTGTGCAGGAACATCTGGTGCAAATACCGGATGGCTGGCGCGGATGGATTCCAGCTGTTCTAGGCTGTTAAAGATACGTCCCTGGATCGTTTCGGCATCGGCTCTGTTCTGGGCAAGTGTCCAGTTGAAGCGTCCGTTGTGGAGCCAGCGGGGATCAGAAGCCTTGGAAGTGTCGGTTTTGTAGGTGTAATCGTTCAGTTGTCCGACTTCGTCACCGCTTCGAAGTACCGGAATTCCTGGAAGGGAAAGAAGCAGTGCGTGGAGTGTTACATCATAGCGGATTCCGCGGCTGACACCATCGGCATTTCCTTCATAATCAAAACGTTCGATTCCTGCAAGGGAGGCAGTTGTTCCACAGAGTTCTGCTTCTTCGGTTTCCGGATTTACATAGATCTCGCCCCGGGCAAAAGAATCCGGGAAAAGACCGGCGAGGAATTCATTCAGATAATCTCTGTGAGGGCCTTCTGTGATAAAGCTGTCTTTCAGAAAATCATAGTCCAGATTCCAGCGTACCGTGTTGCGGTTGCGGAGATAATTCTGAAATACCGGTGCCTGTGGAAGATTGGCAGTCTTATCAATTCCGTGGCGGAGAAGAGCAGTATCCTTTGTGGCAACCGTGTGCCAGATATCGGACATCAGCTGTGTGCTGTTTACAATGTGAAGTTCCGGCATATCGGAAGTTCCGCCGAATGCAGCTGCTTCGGAAGGGGTGCGGTCTGTCTCGCCAAGGAGAAGGACTCCTGGGCATACGATCTCGCAGACCATTCGTGTCATACGGAGAAGGGAATGCAGCTTCCAGAGGTTTTCGCTGTTCATCACAGGGAGGACACCAAGGCTGAATACAGAAGCCCCCTCATTTGCAAGTTCCAAGATCTGGAGAAGCATTGCATTGAAAAAGGCCGGAGTCTGAAGTACACATGGAGCACCGGAATGTGGGTCGTCCACAGAAAGGCTTAACGGGATTTCAAGAGCCAGGCGGATACCTGCTTTCTGGCAGTTAACTGCAAGGTCGTGCAGATCTTCTGAACTTCCAATCTCCGGGATAATGCGAAGAGAGCAGTTGGAAGTTGCCTGGAAAAGATCTGTCAGGTACAGAGTGTCTGCCTTGCATTCACTGATATAGTCCAGCTTACTGGACAGTCCGGCAAGGGTATCTGCGAAATCCGCAGGATTTATAGCCATTCCGGTGAACGTGGTCTTACGGAACCAGTCCGGATCCGCAGCACAGTTCTGGTCAGCTTCTTTCATGGAAAGAGAACGCTCACGGTAGATCTCTTTCATCTTCTTTGTGAGGCTTGAGAATGTGCCGGAAACCTCCGGATGATTACGGAACAGCTCGCAGTAGAGCCATTTCAGATCATTGTAGTAGTGGTTCAGGCGTTTCTCGTAGAGGGCATCGTAGGCGGTGTCTTCTTTGGAAGTCTCAACTTTCAGAGGTTCTGTTTTGGAAGTAGTTACTTTTGCCGGTTCGGTCTTTGCAGTTGTGACTTTGATCGGTTCGGTTTTTGAGGTTTCCACCTTGATCGGCTCGGTTTTTGAAGTCTCAACTTTGATCGGCTCGGTCTTTGAGGTTTCCACCTTGAGTGGCTCAGTCTTGGAAGTCTCGACTTTGACCGGTTCGGTTTTGCTTGTTCCTACTTTCAGCGGTTCCGTCTTGGAAGTTTCAATTTTAGCAGCAACTGTATTTTTCTTCAGCTGCTGTTCTTTTTTTGCCTGCATGGCAGCTTTCTTTTTCTGGAGTCTTTTTGTTGACATATAGAGTTCCTCCTTAGATAAATGGTATTTTCGGTATAAAAATGTAAACTCTCTGACCGGAGAGAGAAATAGATCTACAGCTTATGGAAAACCGGCTGACGGTTTTTAAACACAGTATAATAGGAAAAGCCGCATTCACGGAGAACATCTGCTGCTTTGTCAAAAGCATAGGCGATTTTATCCGGGGTGTGGGCGTCTGCACCGATGGTAATAATTTCACCGCCAAGTTCATGATAGCGGCGGATTACATTTACACATGGATTTGGCTCGCCAAGGCCGTAGTGATAACCGCCGGTATTTAATTCGATTCCAATGTTCTTACGGATCAGTGTGCGGAGAATTTCATCCAGGATTTCTTTATAGCGGCCATAGGAGTACTGACGGTTCTGATTGGGGCCGTAACGCACCACATAATCAATATGTCCGTAGACATCCATTTCATCAAAGGCAGCGACATTTTCCAGAATGGATTCAAAATATTCCATATAGCAGGCGGATTCTTTCCGTCCCTCAAAATAAGAAGGATAATAGGGATCGTATCCGTGTACGACATGAGAAGAACCAATAACAAAATCGAAGGGGATTTCTTTCAGAAGTCCGGAGAAAGATTCAGAAAGATGGGGCTGAAGTCCAAGTTCGATTCCGAAATTTACAGTGATCTGGTCCCGAAAAGCATCAGCCAGTTCAAAAAGACGCTGGCGGTATGCCGGGATATCCAGGGAAAAGTCCAGATTTTCCGGCGTTTCCGGGTAATCCGGATCAAGGTGTTCCGTAAAACAGATTCCTGTAAGACCATTATCAACTGCGGCCTGGATCATATTTTCCATGGGTGTTTCGGAATCTGCGGAAAAAGAGGAGTGCATATGGCAGTCCCATAAAATTTTCTGGCCCATTTTGTACCTCCATATTCAAGTCTGTGTAGTGTGTAACAGATGCTGTACCTGCTTGTTGTGTTACAGCTGGCAGGACAGAAATTTCTCTCACAGAATTATAACACATTTTTCGGGAATTTTCTTAATATTTATTTTAATGTGCTTTTTTATAAATAGCTCTTGAATTTTTGTTTGGAATTAGGTACAATATGAAACAGGTTGATGTTTCTTTAACAATCGGAGGAGAAACACTAAATCACCATTCAATTCATAGGAGGAATTTATCATGGCAGTAAAAGTTGCAATTAATGGTTTTGGACGTATTGGACGTCTTGCATTCCGTCAGATGTTTGGAGCAGAAGGATTTGAAATCGTAGCAATCAACGATTTAACATCTCCTAAAATGCTTGCTCACTTATTAAAATATGATTCAACACAGGGAAAATATGCTCTTGCAGATACAGTAACAGCAGGAGAAGATTCCATCACAGTTGACGGAAAAGAAATCAAAATTTATGCAAAAGCTAACGCTGCTGAACTTCCATGGGGAGAAATCGGTGTAGACGTAGTTCTTGAGTGTACAGGATTCTATACATCCAAAGACAAAGCTCAGGCTCATATCGATGCAGGTGCTAAACATGTTATCATTTCCGCTCCGGCTGGAAACGATC
>ENA-OVGB01002374-OVGB01002374.1-human-gut-metagenome-genome-assembly--contig:-NODE-2374-length-13692-cov-9.916184_pt1 | contig 13692 bp, 13 predicted proteins | sample MGYA00237767_ERZ505413 | MGnify/ENA primary metagenome ERZ505413 (study PRJEB26158, sample SAMN06016410) | human gut metagenome | biome: human gut; feature: ankylosing spondylitis patient; material...
TAGGTGAACATGGTGTAGATGGTCTCAAAAATCTCCCGGTTCTGCCGCAGGTAGAAGTCCGAGGGCACCAGCTTATCCATCACGTCCTTGACGCAGCCCTCGTCGATGAGCATGGAACCTAAAACGGCCTGCTCGCCTTCCAACGAATGGGGCATCTGCCGCAGCAGAAGATCTTCGTTAGCCATGGAACTCTCCTTCCCGCTTCTCCGGAAGCGCAAGTTAGACATTCAGACATGCAATCATTTTTGTCAGGGCGTCCCCCAGGGGAGCCTCTCTTGCCCCTGCGGGGCAATTCACCTTCTGTACCTGACAAAAACACATTGACTCAGCTGCCTTGGGCAGCGTTCACCAGTGAGCGGATCTCACTGGTGCGGGGGGTGCTCAAGGGGAAACCGCCGCAGCGCCGCCAGTGGCGGAATAAGCAAGGCTGTTTCGAGGATGCGGCACGATTTGCAGTCTTATCATAGAGACTGCAAATCGTATTGCCGCGACGGTGTATCCTGATCCCCCTTGAATTAGTCTTACTTCTCCTCGCAGACAGTGACGTACACGGTACCGCTGACCTCAAAGCCCAGCTTGGCCTTCACCTGATAGCTGCCGTAGGCCTTGATCGGCTCATCCAGTACGATCTTCTGCTTGGGAATATCCACGCCGTACTGGGCCTTCAGGCCCTCGGAGATCTCCTTGTTGGTCACGGCGCCGAACAGCTTGCCGCCGTTGCCGGCCTTGGCGCTGAGCTTCACCGGGCAATTTTCGAGCTTCACCATGCACTCCTTCAGCTTCTCGGCGGGGGCCTCCGCCTCCGCCTTCTGCCGGGCCTCCTCAGCCTTGCGGGCCTTCTCCTTCAGGTTCATGGTGTTGATGGCGTCCGCCGTGGCGGCGATGGCCAGCTTCCGGGGCAGGAGGAAGTTCCGGCCGTAGCCCTCGGAAACCTCGATCATCTCGCCCTTCTTGCCCTGACCCTTCACGTCCTGCTGTAAAATCACTTTCATGTTATATATCCTCCGAATGTTCTGAATAAATTTGCTTTTTCAATTCCTGAAGCTCTGCTTCCAGCGCTTCGACCTTTTGTGCCGTGCTGCTCCACGCGCAGACAGCAATCGCCAGAATCAGTGCGATCACAGCGCCTGCCCGATAGATGCCGGTACCTCTGAGATCAAACAGCATCCACCCACCAAAGAAGATAAATACCTCCATCAGGATCAGGCAGACCACATACGCCTTCAAAAACGCCTTCATAAGCCGCCTCACTTTTCAAAGTAAGCGTCCAGCACGCCAATGAGCTGCTGGCGGACGCTCTCCGGGTCGGAATCCTCGATCCGTGCGCCTGCGGTGGTAGAGTTGCCGCCGCCGCCCAGGGCCTCCAGGATCACCTGCACATTGATCTCGCCCAAAGAACGGGCTGACATCAGCACCGCTCCCTCGGCGGCGTAGATCACGAAGGAAGCCTGAACGCCCTTCAGGGTCAGCAGATCGTCCGCCGCCTGAGCTGCCGCAACGCGGTCCACGCCCGGCTCCTCCACCACGGAGACCGCGATGTTGCTCCGGTACATCTCCGCGCGGCGGATGATGTCGTATTTCGTGACCATATCCTTCAAATCGCCTTGGAACAGCCGCTGGACCTCAGCCGTATCCGCACCGGAACGCCGCAGGAAGGCCGCCGCCTCAAAGGTACGGCCGCCGGTGCGCTGGGTGAAGTGCTTGGTGTCCAGCACGATACCGGCCAGCAGCGCCCCCGCTTCCTCCCGCAGAAGATCGGTGGGCTCCACCAGATATTGCAGCAGCTCCGTCACCAGTTCGCTGGCGGACGAGGCGTAAGGCTCGTGGAAGTTGAAGGCAGCGTTTTCGATATAAGTCGCTGCCCGGCGGTGATGATCAATGACCGCCACCCGGTTGCAGGTCTCCAGCAGCTGCTCGGACTCCACGCTGCCGGGGCGGTTGGTATCCACCACCACCAGCAGGGTGCCGGGCTGCACCTTCAGAAACGCCTCGCTGCCGGTGAGGAAGGCCCCGTGATACTCCGGCTGCTCCACCAGCTTGCGCAGGATGGGGTGGGCGGCGTTGTTCTCGGTGTCGATGACGATCTGGCACTTCTTCCCCCGCTTGCGGGCGATGCAGCACACGCCTGCCGCCGCGCCCAGGGAGTCCATGTCCGCATAGCTGTGGCCCATGACGTACACCTGCCGGGCGTCGTCCATCAGCTCGCCCAGGGCGTTGGCCATGACCCGGGACTTCACCTTGGTGCGCTTTTCGGTGCTCTTGGCCCGGCCGCCGTAAAACTGGAAGTTCAGCCGGTCCTTCACCACCGCCTGGTCGCCGCCCCGGCTCAGAGCCATCTCCAGGGCCAGGGACGCGTTTTTGAACAGGGCGTCGAAGCTGTCGGCGTCCCGGCCCACGCCGATGGACAGGGTCGCCGCCACGCCGCCGGCCGCCACCTCCCGCACGGTGTCCAGCACGGCGAAGCGGTGCTGGGCATAGTCGGAATAGCTGCGCTCCTCGAACACGAACAGATACCGGTCCCGGTCATAGTGCAGCATCAGGCCGTCGGCCCCGGCGGACCACTGATCCAGCTTCTCCTCCAGCTGGGCCAGCACCGCCGAGCGCTTGCTCTCCGGGCAGGCCTTCATCAGGTCCTCGTAGTTATCCACCATCAGGATGGCCACCACCGGCCGGGTCATCTGTAAGGTCTGGCGCAGCTGTTCGGAGTCGGTGACGTCCATCCAATAGGTGGTGGCCATGGTGGCGGGAGTATCCGGCGTGGGGCGGGTCAGACCGCCGTACACCCGATAGATCCGGTGGTTCCACACCACGTGCTCCGGGCACTCGTTTTTCCCCTCCATCAGCCAGCGGACGGAGAAGGTGGGCACCACGGCGTTGAGGTGGGCGTCAAACACGCCCTCCTTCTGCTCCGTCAGAGCCAGGAAGCCGTCGTTGCACCACACCACGGCCTGGGTGTCCATGTCGAACACCATCATGGGAAGCGGGGCAAAGAGCATATTGCTGGACCGGGCGGAGTCCATACCCCCGGTGAAGCGGTCCATGTACTGGCGCATGCTCTGCTGCACGGAGCGGCTGCGCCGCCGGGCGATGATCAGCAGCACCACCGCCGCCGCCCCCTCGCCGATGGCCAGCCGCACGTCGAAGGGGATGGCCGCCAGGGCAAACAGCACCAGGCATATGAAATACAGGGTGACGTTGGTGCGCAGGATATTGGTGAGCTTTTTGTTCAAGGGTGTTCCCTCCCTCAGGCATACAGATCCACATTACAACAGTTGATTTTCTATTATAGCATATCTTCCCGCCGTTCACAATGGATTTTCCGGGGATTTTTTGCCCCTGTCGAAGGCCCGGGGAAAAAAGCGAAGGGAAACACTGTACAAACCCGGATGAATGTGCTATACTATGTATAATCGTTCCGGCCCACAGGCCGGAGACGGACGTTTTTGTATGCTGAGCGGGGGCGGCGGGCCCTCGCGTTCATGTATAACCGGGACGCGCCGGAGGTCCACTCCCTCCCTGCGCCTCCCTCCCCTTTTCCACCACGGCAGACGGGCGCCCCTTCCGGGCGCCGGCGGCGATGCAGGGCCGCCGGGCGGACGGATGCGTCCCGGTTTTGGTGCGCCCATTTTCCGGCGCACAGCCCTGGGGGAAAGGGCCGCACCATCCCATCAAATACTGAATTTCTAAAAGGAGAATCATCTGAAAATATGGCAGAAAAACTGAAAATCATCCCCCTGGGCGGTCTCAACGAGATCGGCAAGAACATGACCGCCTATGAGTACGGCGGCGAGATCATCGTGGTGGACTGCGGCATGGCCTTCCCCGGCGACGATATGTACGGCATCGACTGCGTGATACCGGACGTGTCGTATCTGGTGAAGAACAAGTCCCGTCTGCGGGGCCTGTTCATCACCCACGGCCACGAGGACCACATCGGGGCCATCCCCTATGTCCTCAAGCAGATCAACCTGCCCATTTACTGCACCCGCTTCACCGCCGGGCTGATCCGGCTGAAGCTCCAGGAGCACCGCCTGCTGGACAGCACGAAGCTGGTGACCGTGGAGGCCGGGCAGACGGTGAAGGCCGGAAAGTTCCAGGTGGAGTTCATCCATGTGAACCACTCCATCGCCGACTCCGTGGCCTTCGCCATCCACACCCGCATGGGCACCGTGGTCCACACCGGCGACTTCAAGATCGACTCCACCCCCATCGACGGGGAGGTCATCGACCTGGCCCGGTTCGGCGCTCTGGGCAAGGAGGGAGTCCTGGCCCTGCTGGCGGACTCCACCAACGTGGAGCGCCCGGGCTATACCATGAGCGAGCGCACCGTGGGCAAGACCTTCATCCGGCAGTTCACCGGGTGCAAAAAGCGCATCATCGTCACCACCTTCGCCAGCAACGTCCACCGCATCCAGCAGGTCATCGACGCTGCCGCCGCCTGCGGGCGGAAGGTGGCCGTCACCGGCCGCAGCATGGAGAACATCATGAAGGTGTCCACGGAGCTGGGCTATATGAAGCTGCCCAAGGGCACGGTGATGGACATCAACCGCATCAAGGGCCTGCCGCCCCAGCAGCAGGTCATCATCACCACCGGCAGCCAGGGCGAGGAGATGAGCGCCCTGTACCGCATGGCCTTCTCCACCCACAAGCAGATCGACATCGGCCCCCAGGACAAGGTCATCATCTCCGCCTCCGCCATCCCCGGCAACGAGGTGACGGTGGGCCGGGTCATCAACGAGCTGTTCCGCAAGGGAGCCGACGTGGTGTATGACAAGGCGGACATGCTGCACGTGTCCGGCCATGCCTGCCAGGAGGAGCTGAAGATCATCCACGCCCTGACCAAACCCCGCTTCTTCATCCCCCTCCACGGGGAGCAGCGGATGCTGCAGATCCACAAGCGGGTGGCGGAGTCCATGGGCATGGACCCCAACAACATCTGCGTGGCGGAGAACGGCTCCGTCATTGAGCTGACCACCAAGCACATGAAGTGCGAGGCCTCCGTTCCCGCCGGCGAGGTCTTTGTGGACGGCTCCGGGGTGGGCGACGTGGGAGCCGTGGTCCTCAACGACCGGAAGCTCCTGGCCGAGGACGGCATGGTGGTCATCGTGCTGCCCATGTCCTCCCACGATCACCAGCTGCTGTGCCAGCCGGAGATCGTCACCCGGGGCTTTGTATATGTAAAGGAGTCCGAGGAGCTGCTGCAGGAGCTGCGGGACATTGCCCAGAACGCCGCGGACGGTATGTCCGCCCGGCGGCGGAAGGACCAGGGCGAGGTCTGCAAAACCGTGCGCGCCGCCGTCAGCAGCTATCTGTTCAAGCACACCAAGCGCAGCCCCATGGTGATCCCCATGGTGACTATGCTGTAAAAAAAACGATATCACCGCAAAAAACGCCCGCTGGCCATGTGCCAGCGGGCGTTTCTGCGATTATTCGGCATTAGTCCCAGGAAAACTGCAGGCCCACTGCCTCCCAGGACTTCTGGCATTCTGCCACACATACCAGCGCAGTGCCGTCACGCACAACGCCCTCAACCTCAATTCGGAGTTTCACCGAAACCTCTTTGGCCCCGATGATGTCCTCCCGGGACAGGTAGTCGCCAGCTTCCATTTCGTCCAATATGTTAGAATAGAGTTCCTCCATCCGATCTGTAGACATGTCCGAAGTGCCGTCTGCCTCTGCCGTGACCTTGGTGACGTTGGCAGCGCTGCCAAACACGGCTTCTGCAAGCCGCTCCGCCTCCGATTCAGGTGTGCTTTTGGGCTGAAGCAGGGCCGCCGCGACAGCAAACACAACCGCCAGTGCTAAGACAATCCAGACCGCCGGATTCACTCCATAGCCGATTGCCCGGGTGTCTTCCACATCCTCCCTGGATGCATATTCTCTCTCCTCCATCACTACTTCCTCCCTTGCATCTTATTGAAAATGTTTTGACAGGATGAAGATCTGCGTGTTTTCCGGCATCTCCCCCGCCTTACAGCAGCACCGGGACCGGGCGGTCCATTTCGATGCTGCCGGGGGTCACGCGGCAGGAATAGGCGGCGATCTCCACCCCCGCCCGGGCCGCCTGGCGCAGGGCCTGGCCGAAGGCCGGGTCCGTGTCGTCATTGGGGGCAAAGTCCAGGGCGTTTTCCATCTGGATCACGAAAAACGCCGTGGCCTGATAACCCTCCTCCACCGCCCGGATCAGCTCGTGCAGGTGCCGGGTCCCCCGCTCCGTGGGGGCGTCGGGGAAGCGGCAGCGGCCGTCCTGCTCCAGGGTCACGCCCTTCACCTCCACCAGGTGATGGCCGTCCAGGCAGAAGTCCAGCCGGGACCGGCCGTACCGCACCTCGGGGCGGACATCGGCCCAGCGCTCCCGGGCCCATTGGGCGAACACCCGGTTGGGGGCCTGGGCGTCCATGTTGATGAGCTTCCCGCCCTTGTCGGCGGCGATCAGGTCCCAGGCGGTGCGGCGGTTGGGGTTGGTTCCCCGCTCCAGATATACCGTGGCCCCGGGTACCAGCAGCTCCCGGCACCGGCCGGTGTTTTTCACATGGCACTCCACCGTCTGCTCCCCCAGCCGCACCCGGGCGATGAACCGGTTGGGGCGGCTGAGAAACACGGCGGGCGCCACGCAGCCGTACTGCATTATTCCACGGTGACGCCCCGCTCAGCGAAGCCCCGGACCATCAGGTCAAGGTCCGGCTCGATGTGCAGGGGCTCACCGGCGGACTTGATGGCGTTGGCCACGTCCTTCAGGCCGTTGCCGGTGACCACGGACACCACGGTGGCGTCCTTTTCGATGAGGCCCTGCTCGCAGGCCTTCTTCAGGGCAGCGGCGCCGGTGACCCCGGCAGGCTCGCCGAACACGCCGCAGGTGCGGCCCAGCAGCCGCTGGGCCGCCAGAATCTCCTCATCGGTGACGCAGACGGCCAGGCCGTTGGACTCCCGGATGGCGGCCAGGGCCTTGTCGGCGTTCCGGGGCACGCCCACGGAGATGGAGTCGGCGATGGTATTCTCCTCCATAGGCTCCCAGGGCTTGTTCTCCTGGATGGCCCGGTTGATGGGATAGCAGCCGTAGGACTGGGCGGAGATCAGACGGGGCAGCTTGTCGATGAAGCCGATGGCATACAGATCCTTGAAGCCCTTCCACACACCGGCGATGGTGCAGCCGTCGCCCACGGAGATGGCCAGATAGTCGGGCATCTCCCAGTTCAGCTGCTCGGCGATCTCCAGAGCCACGGTCTTCTTGCCCTCGGACAGATAGGGGTTGATGGCGGCGTTGCGGTTGTACCAGCCGTACTTCTCGATGGCCTCGGCGGACATTTTGAAGGTCTCCTCATAGTTGCCCTTGACGGAGATGACGTTGGCACCGAAGATCATCAGCTGGGCCACCTTGCCCTTGGGGGCCCGCTCGGGAACAAAGATATAGGTCTTGAAGCCCGCGGCGGCGGCATTGCCGGCCAGGGAGGAGGCGGCGTTGCCGGTGGAGGAGCAGGCGATGGTCCTGGCCCCGGCCTCATAGGCCTTGGCCACAGCCATGGCGCTGGCCCGGTCCTTCAGGCTGGCGGTGGGGTTCTGGCCGTCGTCCTTCACCCACAGACGCCGGATGCCCAGCAGCTCCGCCAGCTTCGGCTCCTCATACAGGGGGCTCCAGCCCACCCGCAGGGGGGTGTCGGGGGTGGTCTCCTCCACCGGCAGCAGCTCGCGATAGCGCCACATGGAGCGGTTTTCCCGCTTGGCCAGCTTCTCCTTGGTCAGGACGGTCTTGATGTAGTCATAGTCGTACACGATGTCCAGAATGCCGCCGCATTCGCAGTTGGTCAGGTCGGGCTTGGCCTCATACGTCCGGCCGCAGCGGACGCACTTGCCGTATTTCACGTTTTTCATGGTGTTTACCTCATTTACAAAATTACAAAATAATTTTAATCTTCGTCATCCTGCAAATTTTCCAACGCCACCCGCACCGCCTCCACCACGAAGGCGGAAAAAGTGCAATCCTGTCCACGGATGGCATCCTCCACCCGTTCGATCAAATCATTGGGAAAACGAATGCTTTTATTGGTGGATGACGGTGTTTTGGGGATTTTGAATTTCATCGCAAGCACCTCGCAATACATTTGTCATACATATGGTATTGCATTTTGCCGCGAAATCATGCATTATATATGTAGCACAAAATATAATGCAAGGAGGATATTCAAATGTCGGAAAATATGCAGCAGGAGTTCCCGGCCTATTACACCGCCCTGTGCGCCCGGGTGGCGGACGCCATCGATGCATTGGAGCAGCAGAATTACGGGGCCGCAAGAGATGCATTGATTTCGGGAATGCAGGAGGCGGAGGAGATCATCCTGGCGCAGGAGGATGGATCCCCGGCGAAATGAAACATTCGTCCTCCGCCCACCGGGCGGGATTGTGGTTGGTGCATGGAATAAAAATCAGGGCGGGGCAAAGCCCCGCCCTGAGGCGTTATCGGAAAGCGATTTTTTACAGAGCCTTCAGCAGACCGGTGGCCTCGTTGAACTCGTTGATCAGCTCGTCCAACTCCTTGGCCTGGGCGTGGACCACATCCCAGGTGCCCTTGGTGTCGTACCACTGGGCGTTCAGGTCCTCCACGGTCATGCCCTGCTGCTCCACCCAGGTGTAATACTTCAGGTTGTGGACGCGCTTACGCTCGGTGTAGGTCAGCTCCAGCATGCTGTCGGTCTTCAGGTCCAGCATATGACGGGCGTGGTCCATGGCGGCCTCATGAGCGTTGTATGCACCGTGGAGCTGGTTCAGCTCGTCCACCCGGGACTGATACATGGCGGCGGAGTCGGTGAGGACGGTGCCCACCACGTCGTTCTCGGTGAGCTCATAGTACTTGGCCATCTTGATGCAGCACAGGACGTTGGCGATGCCGGAAATGCCCAGCCAGGACATCTTCTCGATCTCCTCGTCGCTCATGCCCAGCTCGTTCTTCATGTAAGCCTTGCCGTCGGCGGTGTTGAACAGGCGCAGCAGCCGCTGGGAATCCTCGTCGTCGATGGCGATGGCCATGTCGGTGTTCTTCACGTTGTGGATCCAGGGGATGTGCTTGTCGCCGATGCCCTCGATGCGGTGGCCGCCGAAGCCGTTGTCCAGGATGGTGGGGCACTGCAGCGCCTCGCCCACGGCCAGCTTCAGGTGGGGATAGCGCTCCTTCAGCAGGTCACCGGCGGACATGGTGCCGGCGGAACCGGAGGTGAAGCAGGCGCCGGCAAAGGTCTGGCCGGGCTTCTTCACGGCCTCAAACAGCTCGGCCAGGGCGTAGCCGGTGACGTTGTAGTGCCACAGGGGGTTGCCCATCTCGGCAAACTGGTTGAAGATCATCATGGTGGGATCCTTCTTCAGCTCCCAGGTCTTGTCGAAGATCTCCTTGACGTTGGACTCGCAGCCGGGGGTGGCGATGATCTGACCGGCGATGGACTTCAGCCAGTCGAAGCGCTCCTTGGACATATCCTGGGGCAGGATGGCCACGGACTCGCAGGCCAGCAGCTTGGAGTTGAAGGCGCCGCCGCGGCAGTAGTTGCCGGTGGAGGGCCAGACGGCGTGGTGATAGGTGGCGTCGAACTGACCGGTGACCAGGCGGGGGGCCAGGCAGCCGAAGGAGGCGCCCACCTTATGGCAGCCGGTGGGGAACCACTTGCCGGACATGGCGATGATGCGGCAGGGCACGCCGGAGAGCTTGCTGGGGATCTCCACATAGTTGGGCACCGCCTGGAACAGGCCGCCCTGCTCCTTGGCCTCGTTGTGCCAGGAGATACGGAACAGGTTCACGGGGTCCACGTCCCACAGGCCGGTGTGGCTGAGCTTGGCCTTGATCTTCTCGGGGATCAGGTCGGGGTTCTGCATCTGGGCGATGGTGGGGATGATGATGTGGTTCTCCTTAGCCTTCTGGATATTGTGCTCCAGGCCGGTCTTGTTGATGGTCAGATCGATCATGTTTTCTTTTCCTCCTGATTTATTTGTCTCCGTCTTTGTTTGCGTCGATATAAGAATAAAGGGTATATTTGGAAATACCGAAGTATTTTGCCACCTTGTCGCCGGACTTGGTCACCAGGAACGCGCCGGACTCATTCAGAAAGCGGATGGCCCGGACCTTGTCGTCCTTGTTCATCAGGGCCACGGGCTTGCCCACCAGGGCCACGGACTGCTCGATGAGCTCGTCCAGGACGTGGTTGACGTTGATGATGCGCTCCGGCTCCGTCTGCTCCTTGTCCTGGGTGGACAGCAGATCGCCGATGGTGCTCTGGATCATCATCAGCCCCGACACGTCGTAGTTGATGGAGAAGATGGCCGTCACGGCCCCCCGCCGGTTGCGGATATACAGCGTGGAGGACTTGAGGATCTTGCCGTCCGGCGTCCGGGTCAGATAGCACAGGTGGTCCCGGGGGTGCTCGGCCTGGGTCGCCATCTGATCCAGCACCACCTGGGACGCCCCGTCGCCTACCTTCCGGCCGGACACATGGCCGTTTTCAATGTGGACAATGGAGTGGTCCGGATGATTGCTGGACACATCGTGGATCACTACCTCACAGTTGCTGCCGAACTGCGCGGCGATGCCCGCCGCCAGCTGTTTGAGCATTTCCAAACGTTTTTCCTCCATAGCCCACCTCTCCGCAATTTTTCTACACCCCCATGATACCACACTTTTTTCAGAAATCAACGGCTTTCCCAAAAAAATTTTTAGGAATCCAGATTTTTTGTTTGACATCTGCGTTCTCTGTGATATGATAAAAGCATAGAGAACAAATCTCCCCCCTGTTGAGACAGAAAATAAGGAAAGCAAACGGAGGTAACACCATGAATTTCGAAGCCATCAAGAAGGCCGCACAGGACTATCGTCCCGCTATGGCCAAGTTCCTGCGGGACATGATCGCTATCCCCTCGGAATCCTGCCAGGAGGAGGGCGTGGTCCGCCGCATCGCCCAGGAGATGGAAAGCCTCGGCTATGACAAGGTGGAGTTCGACAAGCTGGGCAATGTCATCGGCTGGATGGGCACCGGCGACAAGATCATCGCCCTGGACTCCCACATCGACACCGTGGGCATCGGCAACATCGAAAACTGGGAAGCCGATCCCTATCAGGGCTATGAGACCGACGAGGTCATCTATGGCCGGGGCGGCTCCGACCAGGAGGGCGGCATGGCCGCCGCCACCTATGGCGCCAGGATCATGAAGGATCTGGACCTGATCCCCGCCGGCTACAGGATCATGGTGGTGGGCTCCGTGCAGGAGGAGGACTGCGACGGTATGTGCTGGCAGTCCATCGTCAATGAGTACTTCAACGGTCCCGAGGATGCCCGCAGCAAGGTAGAGTTCGTCATTTCCACCGAGCCCACCGACGGCGGCATCTATCGCGGCCACCGGGGCCGCATGGAGATCCGGGTAGACATGCACGGCGTGTCCTGCCACGGCTCCGCCCCCGAACGGGGCGACAACGCCATCCACAAGATGGCCGAGGTGCTGCTGAACATCCGCGACCTCAACGAGAATCCCGCCGACGGCTCCACCGAGATCAACGGCCTGGTGAAGATGCTGGATCCCAAGTTCAACCCCGAGCATTATGAGGACGCCCGCTTCCTGGGCCGGGGCACCTGCACCACCAGCCAGATCTTCTACACCTCTCCCTCCCGCTGCGCCGTGGCTGACTCCTGTGCCATCTCCGTCGACCGCCGCATGACCGCCGGCGAGACGTACCAGTCCTGCCTGAAGGAGATCGAGGACCTGCCCGCCTGCAAGAAGTACGCCAAGGACGTGAAGGTGTCCATGTATATGTATGACCGTCCCGCCTGGACCGGCCACGTCTACGAGACCGAGTGCTTCTTCCCCACCTGGATCAACAAGGAGTCCGCGCCCCACGTCCAGGCCCTGATCGACGCCCACCACGCCCTGTGGGGCACCGAGCGCATCGGCGCTGACGAGAAGGCCATGTCCACCCGCCGGGGCCGTCCCCTGACCGACAAGTGGACCTTCTCCACCAACGGCGTGTCCATCCAGGGCCGCTACGGCATCCCCTGCGTGGGCTTCGGCCCCGGCGCCGAGTCCCAGGCTCACGCCCCCAACGAGATCACCTGGAAGCAGGATCTGGTGACCTGCGCCGCTCTGTACGCCGCCGTTCCCGGCCTGTACAAGCCCGAGAACAAGGACGGCTCCGCCACCAGCTTCCGCCAGGAGCTCACCGGCAACGACATCAAGTAAGTCTGATTGAAAACAGCAGGCTGTATATATCAGAATACTCACACACATAAAATAAAGGAGAAAAAATCACTATGAGCAAGACCATCGAGCTGGCACGCCATCTGGAGACTCTGCATATCAACGATATGTACAAGACCGACTTCTACTGGACCTGGGACAAGACCGACGACGAGATCGACGCCGTGTTCACCGTGGCCGACGCCCTGCGTGACCTGCGCGAGCGCAACAAGAGCACCCGGATCTTCGATTCCGGCCTGGGCATCTCCATCTTCCGCGACAACTCCACCCGCACCCGCTTCTCCTTCGCCTCCGCCTGCAACCTGCTGGGCCTGGAGGTGCAGGACCTGGACGAGAAGAAGTCCCAGATCGCCCACGGCGAGACCGTCCGCGAGACCGCTACCATGATCTCCTTCATGGCTGACGTCATCGGCATCCGCGACGACATGTACATCGGCAAGGGCGACGCCTACATGGCCGAGGTCTCCGAGTCTGTCCAGCAGGCTTACGAGGATGGCGTTCTGGATCACCGTCCCACGCTCATCTCTCTGCAGTCCGATTCCGACCACCCCACGCAGTCCTCTGCCGACATGCTCTACCTCATCAACGAGTTTGGCGGCCTTGAGAACCTCAAGGGCAAGAAGGTTGCCGTCACCTGGGCCTATTCGCCCTCTTACGGCAAGCCGCTGTCCTGCCCGCAGTCGCTGATCAGCCTGCTGCCCCGCTTTGGCATGGACGTCACCCTGGCCCACCCCGAGGGCTACGACCTCATGCCCGAGGTCGTCGAGCGCGCTAAGGGCTACGCCGCCGAGTCCGGCACCACCTTTAAGCAGGTCAACACTATGGCTGAGGCCTTCGAGGGCGCCGACATCGTGATCCCCAAGAGCTGGGCTCCGTTTGCCGCCATGGAGAAGCGCACCAACCTGTACGCCGAGGGCGACGACGCCGGCATCGCTGCGCTCGAGAAGGAGCTGCTCGCTCAGAACGCTACGCATCAGGATTGGTGCTCCACGACCGAGCTCATGGAGAAGACCGCCAACGGCCAGGACACCATCTTTATGCATCCGCTGCCCGCCGACATCTCTGGTGTCTCTTGCGAGCACGGCGAGGTCAACGCCGACGTCTTCGACATGCACCGCGTGGGCATGTACAAGGAGGCCAGCTACAAGCCGTACGCCATCGCAGCCATGATGTTCCTGCAGAAGGTTGCCGATCCCGCCGCTACCCTCAAGGCCCTCGACGAGCGCAACACCGCCCGTTGGTTCCAGGCCTAAAGCTGGGTTGAGGTAAGCCATGTAAAGGGGGCGCTCTGCCAACCGGCGGGGTGCCCCTTTTTGCATCGTGGGCGTGCGGGATAAGCGCTTTCGATGTAGATGCCCCGCGACGCGAGTTATGGGTACGATGGTTTCAGGGGAGGTATCGCCATGAAACTTGGTTGCGTGATTATGGCTTCGGGCGAGGGCAAGCGATTTGGCTCTAACAAGATGCTCG
>ENA-OVGB01002385-OVGB01002385.1-human-gut-metagenome-genome-assembly--contig:-NODE-2385-length-13634-cov-3.229914_pt1 | contig 13634 bp, 8 predicted proteins | sample MGYA00237767_ERZ505413 | MGnify/ENA primary metagenome ERZ505413 (study PRJEB26158, sample SAMN06016410) | human gut metagenome | biome: human gut; feature: ankylosing spondylitis patient; material...
GGGCGATGGGACAGGCGTTCTTCTCCCTCTCCGTCACGGGCAGCGGCATGATCGTCTACGGCGCATATCTCTCGAAGGACGAGGACGTCGTCGGCGTTTCGCAGCATACGGCCCTGTTTGACACGATCGCGGCGGTCGTCGCGGCGCTCGTCATCATCCCGGCCTGCTTCTCCTATGGACTGGATGTCGGCGCGGGTCCCGGCCTGCTCTTCGTCACGCTGCCGACCATCTTGCAGGACATTCCGCTGGGGCAGCTTTTTGCCATCATCCTCTATGCGGCGATGATCTTCGCGGGCGTCAGCTCCTTGCAGAACATGTTCGAGGCCGTGGCGGAATCGCTGCTGCATAAGTTCCCAAAGCTCAGCCGCACGGCTGTCCTTGCGATCCTTGCGGTGCTCTGCCTTGGCTGCGGCATCGGCATGGAGACCATCGACAAATGGGGACCGTGGATGGATCTTGTGTCGATCTATATCATTCCCATCGGTGCGACACTCGGCGCAGTGTCGTGGTTCTACGTAATGAAGAAGGACGAGCTGCTGGATGCGGTGAACACCGGGAGCAAAAAGCGGCGCGGCACGGCGTGGTACAGCATCGGGCGCTATGTCTATGTGCCGCTGGCCATCATCCTCTGCTGCGTGGCGCTGTTTATGAAAGTAGCCTTCTGAAATAGAAAAGCCCCCTCTGCCGGCGAAGTTTTCGGCGGAGGGGGCTGCATTTGTGTCTGTGTAGGGGCGGACGAATCTGTCCGCCCGCAGAATGCACCGGTTCTTTCGAAACTCTTCGGCGAATTTGGAGCTTCCAAATGGCCCGAGTAGGCATCGGCCCGTACATACAAGTAGGAAACTGCATTCGTATCCGCCCGAGATTCCCGTTAAAACGAGTGCCCTCCGCCGGGCGGAGCAGAGCCCCGCCCCTACCAGCCCTGTTCGAGTGCCAGTCGTTCTCTGTGTAAATCTGATGTGTGCTGACCTTAAGTTGATGACATTGCCTTGAAAGGGGCGCCTTTTTGTGCGCAAAAAACGCCCCCGGCGTGAGCCGGGGGCGAGGGGTCGATATGCTTAGAACGTCAGGAAGCGGTGGAGCATGACGGCGACCTGAGCGCGGGTGGCGTTGCCCTTCGCGGAGAGGGTCGTCCTGCCGCCGGAGGTGACGCCGGTGATGATGCCGGTGCCGACAGCCCACTGCATCGCCGTGACAGCGAAGGAGCTGACCTGCGCCTGATCGGGATAGCCGCTCAGAGAACCGGTCACGGTCGGACTGCCTTCGTAGCGGTACAGGATAGCCGCGATCTGCTCACGGGTGACATTGCCGTTCGGGTCGAAGGTCGTGGCGGTCGCGCCGTTGACAATGCCCATGTTGGAGGCCCAGAGGACTGCATTGTAGTAATACTGGCCCTGCTTGTTGTCGGTGAACTTGTTGGTGATACCGGTAACGGTGGGCTCGCCTGCCGCACGGTAGAGGACCGTGACGAGCATGGCGCGGGTCATCTTGGCGCCCGGCCCGAAGAGCTTCGGGTTCTTGGTGTTGTTGCCCTTGATGATATCGTTCATGTACATGAAGTCGACCGAGTTGGCCGCCCACTTGTACGAGCCGCTCACATCCGTGAACTGGTTGGAGGCTGTCTGCTGGTTGACCTTGAAGGACAGCGTGCCCTTTGTGCTGCCGTCGATGGTGTAGCTGACCTCGACGCTCTTGCTGTCGGCCAGCGGCAGGATATAGAGGTTATCCAGACTGCCGGAGCCAGAGAAGTAGAACTTCGTGCTGCCGAAATCCTTGCTGGTCAGCGCGGTGCAGTTCTTGATGCTGGTGTAGGCGGAGTAAAGCTTGCCGCCGACGACACGGTCAATGGTGATGTAGGTGCTGCCGGTGGCGTTTTCCGGCGTCAGCTCACCCGCGATGCCCATGGAGCGGAAGGACGCGCCGGTGGAGTTCAGCGTGTGGGTGTCGTTGACATAGACCACAAGCTGGCCGTTCATCTGACCGGACGAGCCGTTTGCCGTGAAGGGGATGGTCACAGTGTACTTCGACGTGGTGCTGCCCGCGATGAAGCAGACGTTTTTCAGCAGGTTCGAGCCGGTCGAGACGCTGTAGGCCTCGCTGCCGACCTTGCCGGAGCTGGTCGTGCTGCCCTTGTACAGCGCGCCGCGGGTATCGGTGTTTGAGCCGAAGGTCACGGTGCTCAGGCCGGAGCCGTAGACGCGCTGGAAGTCGCTGACGACCATCTGCTGCTTTTCATTGGCAGAGATATGGTATTCGACCGTGCTTGCGCTGGTCACGACATTGATCGTGCCGGTCGCGATCTGGGCGCTGCCGTCATAGGCGGCGTACCTGATGGTATGCGTGCCGGTGGTTCTCGTCGGACGGTAGACCATCTTGCTGACTTCGCTGGCAGAATACTTGGTCGTCGTGCTGACCGTGCCGGACATGGCGCTCGAGGTATAGAGCGTGCCGTTGGCCGGGGACTCAAAGGTAAAGGTGCTGGGAGTGGTCTTGGCGGCGGTCTTGACTGCCGCAGCGAGCTTGCTGCCGTCGAGCTGGACGTAGGTTTCGTTCTCGCCGAGCGTCACGCTGACAGTGTCCGCCTCGGGGACAGTGACGGTGAACTTCACTTCGGCAGCATACTTTTTCGCGCCGATCGTCGTTTCAGCCTTGATGGTGACCTGACCGCCGGCCTTGGCCGTCGCGGTGATGGAGGGGCTGCTGTTGGTGCTGGTTTTGCTGGAAAGCTTAACAATGTTCTCGTCGCTCGAGGTCCATGTGATCGTGTAGGTCTTGCCGGTCACATTGGTCAGCTTGCCGCTCACATACTCCTGCGGCGTGCCGGTGATGGTGAACGTCCCGCCGGTTTTTACCGTAGTCGGGTTGAAGACAATGTTGATGTGGTTCTCACCCGTGATGGTGATGATGGCCTTGCGTGTTTCGGCATACTTGCCGTCGTCGGTCGTGACGCGGCAGTAGAACACATAGGTTCCGGTACCGGTGATGTACTGCTTGAGATTGGACAGAACCGAACGGTAGTTCGTAAGCTTATCGGTAATTTTGTCTGTCTGAATTGCTTTATCCACACCGCCGGTCGTCTGGTCGCTGTTCATGTACCAGACCACGGATTTGATCTTGCCCGTCGAAACCGACGCTGTCATGGCCAGATCGGCAATGGTGTCCGTGATCCTATAGGCCGCGTTTGCGGGCTGCTCCGTAAAGGAAATGTCGGAGAAGGTCACCTTGCCTGTCGTCGTAACACCGCTGTCGTCAGGGTCGCTTCTGTTGTAGAAGAACTCCTTTGTGGCCGTTTTGAGTCCGTTAAGTGTATAGGTGAACGTATAGCCAGCCGCATCAGAACCATTTGCTTTTGCAGTTTTGACTGGCAATTCATAGATCATTACCTCGTCGGAGTAAATACTGGTTTGAATCTCGACCTTCGCCGATTCTTTCTTAAACAGAGCTTCGAGTTCTGTCTGGGTCATTTTTCCGACCGTTTCGCCGATACTCGGTTCTTCCGTGATCTTGTAGGCGCGGCCCTGATAGACCGTAACATTATAGGTTGCGGTAACATTGCCGTCGACCTTCGCGGTGATCGTCGCCGTACCGGCTGCGACCGGCACGATCGTCGCAGTTGCCGAGGTTCCGTCCGAATCGGTCGTGCCCACCTTGGCAACAGCAGGGGCAGAGCTTGTCCACTCAATGCGGGAATAGGCATTTTTCAGATCCGCAGCGCTTGCAAGCAGCGAATCGGGAGCCTTGATGCGCGCAGTAAGTATCAGCTCGTCACGGATCAACGCAGACTTCACAGTAGGCTTATAATAGCTGTCCTGCAGACCGAAGACCATCGTGCCGTTGTCAAGCAGCGTCTGCAGGCGGGAGGTCTTTCCGTTATAGGACACGCTTTCGTTGTTCATGACCTCGATCGATGTGACAGCCATGCCCTTATTCTTGATGCTGACCGTGCAGACAGCGTAGCTGCCCTCGATCGATGCGGACGGGTTCGTCTGGTCGATCTTCGCGTATGTCAGACCCGCGTTGTAGTCCGCGATGCAGATATAGATCTTTGTTGCGTCGCAGGCCTTGTACGGCTCGACTGTCGCGGAGGTCGTCGAAGCGTTGGGGCGGACATACAGATTGTTATCCTTGGTGTCATACAGATACAGCAGCTTCGGCTGCGCCGTGCCGGAATAGCCGGTCACCTTCGGCTGCAGCGTGGCAGACGTGCCGCCTGCCTCCAGCGACAATACCTGCTGGGCGGTCGGAAGCGTGACCGAGATCGTCGCCGCGCCGCTGACCCTGAAGCCGATGGTCTTGGTCGCAGTCGCGGACGTGGACGGCTTCATGCCATCTTTACCCTGATACCAGACCTGCGCCGTCAGCGTTGCGCCGCCGACCTTCTCTGCTTTGACAGTCGCTTCAACCTTATAGGTCGTGTAGTTGCCGACCGTGCTTGCGGTGACCTTCGCGCTGGCAGGAGTAACCGAGATGGCATCGTTATCGCTGGTGAAATGAACTTCGCAGTTTGCCAGATTGCCTGCGGTCACGCCGCTGCTGCCGACCGTGACAGTCGCGGTGAGCGTTCTGGTGTCGCCCTGATTCAGCGCAACCGTGCCGTTGATATTACTGTTGCTGAGCGCCAGCGTAAGGGTATATGCGTCCCGCACATAAACCGTGAAATACTCCGAATAATCACGACCATTTACCTTGCCGGTAGCCGTGATCCGGATGGCCGTCGTGCTGGCCTTTACGCCCTTGATGACTGCCGTTGTGGCGGTGCTGCTTTCAATTTTTGCGACGGTCGAATCGCTGGACGTCCACGTTGCTTCCGTGAACGTGTACGTCGTCGTGAGCGTGATCGTCGAGTCCGGCTCGACGCTGTACGCGTTTGCAGCCAATGTCGCCGGAACCATCGCCAGTACCATGGCGAGCACCAGCAGCAGGCTCATGAATCTTCCAAATGTACGCTTCATAAGTGCACCTCTTTCAATTTGCAGCCGATTGCAGCTGCAGATTTTATGTAACCAGTTTACCATAAAAATTAAAAATTGCAACCAATTTTTACGAAAATGTCTGTTTTACCAAGCATTTCAGCCCATTTCGGCCCATGTTGCGAGGTAGACGTAACACCCGCCACAAGATATTGTGGGCCGCGCCGCGTCCGCATCCGCGCTTCTCTTTCCTACACGCAAAAATTCCGCAAGGGTTGCATCCTGCCGAAAATTTTCTGTCCGCAAAAAGCTGCCCTTTTGCAAAGGGGGCTTGACAAGAGCAGTCTAATGCGTTAGACTACAATTACAGTCTAACGTATTAGACAAGGAGGGAATGCCTATGTCCACCCCGAAGATCTTTGAGAGCGAATACCGGTTCTGCCTGATTTTATGGGAGCATGAGCCGCTGCCCAGCGCGGAGCTGGCGAAGCTGTGCAAAGAAAGGCTCGGCTGGAGCCGGACGACGACGTATACGGTCATCCACCGTCTAGGCGAGCGCGGCATCGTAAAAAACGAAAACGGCCTCGTCTCCTCCCTCGTCTCCAAGGACGAGGCGCAGGCGGCAGAGCTGGACGAGCTGGTCGAGAAGACGTTCGAAGGCTCGCTCCCCGCGTTTATCGCGGCGTTCGCACGCAAGACGAAGCTTTCGCAGGACGAGGTCGACCGGCTGCGCGCCATGATCGACGACTATGAGGAGAAGCGGCCATGACAAATCTTTTTCTCGGCTTTCTCAACCGCAGCCTGTCTGCGGCGGTTCTGATTTTTGCGGTCGTGCTGGTGCGGCTGGCGTTCAAAAAAGCGCCGAAATGGCTGCTGTGCGCCCTGTGGGCGCTGGCGGCGGTACGGCTTTTGTGCCCGTTCTCGATTGAAAGCGTGCTGAGCCTCATTCCGAGCGCGGAGCCGGTGCAGCCGGAGATCGTGTATTCCGCCGCGCCCGCCATCACGAGCGGCATCCCGGCGGTCGACGCCATTGTAAATCCGCCCTTACAGGCTGCATTCACGCCCGACCCCGCGCAGAGCGCGAACCCGCTGCAAATCCTGACGTGGCTTGCCGCGTGGGTCTGGCTCGGCGGCTGCGCGGTGCTTATCCTGTACGCGGCCATTTCCGCGCTGCGTCTGCGGCTTCGTGTGCGCACGGCGGTGCGGCTGGAGGGAAACGTGTTCCAGTCGGAATTCGTCCCGTCCCCGTTCATCCTCGGCGTGATTCGGCCAAGAATTTATCTGCCCTTCGGGCTGGAGCCCGGCGCGCAGGACATGGTTCTGGCGCACGAGCGCGCACATTTAAAGCGCGGCGACCAGCTCTGGAAGCCGCTGGGCTTCCTGCTCCTGACGGCATACTGGTTCAACCCCGTCTGCTGGCTGGCGTATGTTTTATTCTGCCGCGATATCGAGGCGGCCTGCGATGAAAAGGTCGTGCGCGAACTGGGAGAGAGCTGCAAGACGGCTTATTCCCGTGCGCTGCTGCAATACAGCGTCCCGCGCCGGATGATCACGGCCTGCCCGCTGGCCTTCGGCGAGACGGGCGTGAAGGGCCGCATCAAGTCCGTTTTAAATTACAAAAAGCCTGCGTTCTGGGTCGTGCTGGCGGCGGTATTCGTGTCCATCGCCGTGGCCGTGTGCTTCCTGACCGACCCGAAGACGGACGCAGAGCAGCCGGAGGAAGAGCCGCCCGCTTCTTCTACCGCAGACAGCCCCGCAGAGGCAGACAGCACGCCCCCGACAAGCGCGTTCTTTTCCAGCATACAGGACTACGCCGAATATTATATCGCGCAGGTCATTTTGCCGGAGCCAATCGAATATAAGGTACTGACCGACGGCGGATTTGAGACTGTAACAGATACGGTGCAGGACGCGCAGATGGTGAACCTCGAGCAGCTTGCATCCCTGTCCGGCCTCGACCCGGAGGGAGATTTGCAGCTGTGGAGCTACAAAATTGCGATCGCGCCGAAAAATGCCGACGGGCGCACCTTCATGCTGGGCACTGATACCGGCCTGTCGTATATCGACGGGCAGGAATATCTGGTGGACAACACCCGCTATCTCGTGACCGTCACCTATCGCAGCGAAACGCAGGACTACCGCCTGCTCGGCTGGACAAAGGACACGGATGGCACGGCGCTGGCCGTGTATGAACAGTCCGGCCGCTTGACGGACTATCTGCGCGACATTTACGCCGCGACCCATGGTGCAAATAATATACAGGGCTATTTCTATCCGAGCTTCTATAACGGCAGGGCCGTTCATATTGACGCGTACTTCTCCACCTTCCCGGACGAGGCCGGAGGCTGGGGCGCGTATCTGCCCACGACCGGCTGGGAATACGACGAGCAGGACGACCTCTGGCGCAGCACCTACAGCACCGGCTCGACGTTCGCCGTCCGCTATGTTGAAAAGACGATCACCGAATGCTCCGCCGGTTATACCGCGCGCGGCTGCATCAGCGAGGTAACGCAGCGTGGCGAGACGATCTGCGTCGAGGCGGGCGAGCAGAACGAGATGGTCTATCTCTGCGGCGTAAAAGACGGCTGCTATGAAGTCACGATCCGCTGGCCGCACGGGGAGGATGAAGCCGACAGCTCCGGCTATAACCCATATTTACAGGCACGCTATGAGGGGCAGCTTCTAAAGCAGATGGCCGCGAGCTTTACCGCCTGCGCAGGCGCTTCCGTGACGCTGGGAAGCGCGGACGGATACACGTTCCGGCTCGAAACGGAAACGGCCTCCTGCCCGGAGGGCAGGACTGACTGCACGCTTGCGCACACGAAAACGCAGCTTGTCTGTGAGGAAAACGGGCAGGTGCACCCGCTCGGTGCGCCGCTGCTGGACGGTGCGTGGTGGCTGATCGACATCAACGCGCCAAAGGCCCGCTTCGGCTATCTGGAACAGGATCTGCACACAGGCCGCTTTTCAAGCGGCAGCGACCGGTTCGATCTGACACGCTGGCGCTCTGACGACCGCGTGGAGATGTATACGGACGCATCGCTGTCGGGCGACCCCATCGCGCTTCCCGATGCGGCAGAGACAGACCGTTCTCTGCCGGTGCAGCGCTGTGAGCTTGTGCTTCCGAACGGGGTCTTCCCCGGCATGGATTACGCAGCCGTTCTGCAAAGGGCGGCAGCCTATCAGGGCAGTCCCGTCCGGAAGGGCAAAATGCGCGGGGACAACTTTACGGTCGACGGCGTGAGCTATCAATTTACACAGCACAGCGACGGCACCGTCCGGCTGGACGCATGGTCCTGCGAGGACGAGCTGCTCTACGGCGGGCCGGGAATCGGCTCCTCGCCGGACTTCCTGCGCGGCATTCAGCTCGGCGACAATCTGGACCATGTTCTAGCCGCGCTTCCCGCTGCCGATTGGACGCCGGAGCAGGAGCGGAAACAGTTCCTCTACGGCAGTTCCGGCGACGCGCTCTGCGCGTGGATCTGGTGGGATCATAACGGCTTTTATAAGATCGACATCGACTGCGGGGAGCTTTCCTGCATCATTCGCACCGGCACGGACGGCCTTGTCCGCAGCATCAGCGTCAGCGGCTGAAACGATTGCGCTTGCAAATTGTGTCCTCTGCGGTATAATAAAAGAAAAACCGCAGGAGGAACACCCCTATGATCGCTCTCGCTTGTGACCACGGCGCGCTTGATCTCAAGCACGCCATTATGAAGCATCTCGAACAGCGCGGCCTTGCCTATAAGGACTTCGGCTGCTACACGAAAGACAGCTGTGACTATCCCGACTTTGCGGGCCCGGCGGCGCAGGCCGTCGCCAGCGGCGAATGCGACCGCGGCATTGTCTGCTGCACGACCGGCATCGGCGTGTCCATCACGGCCAACAAGGTCAAGGGCATCCGCTGCGCGCTGCTCGACAACCCCATGTCCGCAAGGCTCACCCGCGAACACAACGACACCAACATGATGGCCCTCGGCGCAGCCGTGACGGGCGAAATGCTGGCCCTTGAGATCGTCGACGTGTGGCTGGACACGGCGTTCTCCGGCGTCGAACGTCACCAGCGGCGCATCGACAAGATGATGGCCTACGAGCATGACTGAGCTTACCTGCCTGCGCGCGCAGATCGAGGCGTTTGCGCCTTATAACGAGCAGGAGGAGGCCGACCGGCGGCAGATGCTGGCCGACATGGACTGCTTCTCCGATCTCCTTACGCGCGAAAACGCTACGGCGCACTTTACCGCCTCCTGCTGGATCGTAAACCCGGACAGGATGAAGGTGCTTATGGCCTATCACAATCTCTATCAGTCCTGGGCCTGGCTCGGCGGACACGCCGACGGGGAAGCCGACCTTCTTTCCGTCGCGCTGCGCGAGGCAAATGAGGAATCCGGCGTGCTGGCCGCGCCCGTCTCTCCGGATATCTTCTCACTCGAAATCCTGCACGTCGCGCCGCACGTCAAGCGTGGAAAATTCGTCTGCGCCCACCTGCATCTGAACGCGACGTATCTGCTGGAGGCCGACGACAAATCCCCCATCCGCTGCAAGCCGGATGAAAACAGCGCCGTCCGCTGGCTTTCGGTGCAAGATGTTTTATCCTCCGTCTCCGAGCCTGCCATGCGCCCGGTCTATCAGAAGCTCATGGAAAAAGCCGCCCGGCAAACCTGAGCGGCAGGAATCTGCGAAACAGCCTCCCGTTGTCATGCCATGCATGAGAATGGGAGGCTGTATTTTGAAGGAAATGCCGGAGAGAATGCGCCTGCAAACACGAAAAACGCTCCTGCGGCAATCAAGACCGGGGTTCCCGCCGCGGCAGGATTACCGGGACCGCAGGAGCGCAAACACAGCCTTGGACGGTGGACGCTCGGGCGAATCGCCCCTTTCGGCCGGTGTCTCATCAGCTGTATTTATTGTGCCAATGCTCTTTCCGAAACCGATGTGCCCGCTCAAGGCGGATCAAAAGGCCGAAGCCCCCCCGGCAACCACGTCCCAGACGCAGAAAGAAACACTGGCTATATTTCCAACATATCACAACTCTCTGATTCTGTCAATCATAACGCTTCGCCCAATGACATGGGGCGTAATAAAGAAAAGACGATGGAACAAGAGCCAATCCAACCAGCCTTGTCACCATTGGTGACGCTGGGACTCAAATTCCATCGTCTAAAAAGAACCCGCAAGATACAGAGTATAATGCTCTCTTTGACGAAAACCCCATACATAACGCCCGTAAACGATCTGCCGCAAGGTTCTTCTAAAATAGCCAGTGTTTCCGACGATACCGATGTGCCCGCCCGAAGCGGATCAACAGGCCGAAGCCCCCCCGGCAAACACGTCCAAGACGCCCCGTATATCACTGGCTGTAATCTCACTGTACCACAGTCTTTGGGCACTGTCAATCAAATCCAGAAAGAAACCAGCGCAGCAGCCCGTGCCGGGCCGCTGCGCTTATGCTTACAGACTTCCCGGATGGCGCGGGATGTACGTGCCGATGGGGCCGGTCTTCATTTCGCCGTGGTCGACGGCGAGCGTGCCGCGCAGATAGACCTGTGCGATGGAACCCCTGGTCTTGAAGCCCTCATAGGGCGTGGAGCCTGCAGCGGAAAGCTGCGTCTGCGCGGTGATGACCGTGTCAGCCTCAGGATCGTAGACGACGATGTCCGCGTCGCTGCCGGGCGCGATCACGCCCTTGCGCGGATATGCGCCATAGAGCCGGGCGGGGTTTTCGGACAGCAGGGCGCACATCTGCTCCTTTGTGATGCGGCCTTCGGCCACGCCTGCGGTATAGAGCAGCTCGCCGCGCGTTTCCACGCCGGGAAGACCGCCGGGGATCTTCGTAAAGTCGCCGCGTCCGGCGTCCTTCTGTTTCAGCGTAAAGCTGCAATGGTCGGTCGAGACGGTCTGGATGCTGCCGTTGGCAAGGGCCTTCCACAAAACCGCCTGATCCTCCTTTTTGCGCATGGGCGGTGCGCAGATATAGCGGGCAGAGGCGGAATAGTCCTCCTGATAATAGACGCTGTCGTCCAGCAGCAGATAGTGCGGGCACGTCTCGACATAGACCTTCTGGCCGCGTTCACGCGCGTGCATAACTTCGAGCAGTGCCTCCTTCGTGCTCAGGTGCACGATCACGATGGGAACGTCCGCGACCTCCGCAATGCGCAGCAGATGGGCCACGGCCTCCGCCTCAAGCGGATTCGGGCGGCACTCGGGATGGGACGACGGGGCCGTCTTTCCTTCCGCCTTGTGCTGCGCGATCAGCGCGTCGATCACGCCCGCGTTTTCGCAGTGAACGCCCGCGATGCCGCCGTATTTTTTCAGCTCCAGCAGCGCGGAAAACAGGTCCTGATCGCCGATCATCATGGCGGGATACGTCATGTACATCTTGAACGATGGGATACCGGCGGCAAACATGGCCGGAATTTCATTTTTGATGCCCTCGTTCCAGTCGTCGATGGTCATGTGGAAGCTGTAATCGCAGCTCGAGCGGCCGTCGGCCTTTTTGTGCCAGAGGTCGAGGCCGTATTGCAGCGTCTCGCCCTTGTTCGGGCAGGCGAAGTCGACGACCATCGTCGTGCCGCCGCGCAGGGCGCTGCGCGTGCCGGTGTCGAAGTTGTCGGCGGTCGTGGTGTTGCAGACGTCGAGGTCAAAATGCGTATGCGCGTCGATAAAGCCGGGGAAGAGCAGCTTGCCGCGCACGTCGACGACCTTTGTGCCGTCCACTGCCAGTCCTTCGCCGACAGCGGCGATCTTCTCGCCGTCCACCAGCACATCCGCAATGCGGGAGCCTGCCGCAGAGACGACCGTGCCGCCCTTGAGCAACGTTTTCATAACCAAATCATCCTTTCTTGTATCGGAGTATCGTTTTCAAAAAAATCAGCGCACGCCGGTCGAGCCGAAGCCCCCCCGGTCGGTGTCGGAAAGCGTGTCGCATTCTTCAAAACTGATGGGCGGCTGCACCTCATAGATGCGGAACTGGCAGATGCGGTCGCCCTTTTCGAGCACGGTGTCGCGCGTGGCGTAGACCGGCAGCTTCCATTCATCGTTCGTGCCGCAGTAGCTGTTGTCGATCACGCCGACGGAGTTGGCCTGCAGAATGCCCCAGCGCTTGAACGTGGACGAGCGCGGGGCCGTGCGCGCCTCATACCCCTCCGGCAGCTGCATCGACACGCCCAGCGGGACAAGGGCATACTCCCCCGCGTGAAGCGTCATGGTCTGTGCGCAGTACAGATCGATCCAGTCGCCCTTGCTGGTTTTTTGCAGACGGGGCAGATCGTCGGAAAAATAGTGGATCTTGATCACAGGCATAGACTTCCTCCTACTGCCGCTCGTCCCAGAGGACGACGGCTCCGGTTTTCAGGCTTGCGGGCACGTCGATCAGCCGCTGATTGGACGAGCCGCGGAAGCGCAGGTTCAGATTTTTGAGGCTTGCAACGAACGGCCCGTCAACCAGCACGTCGAGATAGGACAAAAGCTCCTGCGTGACCTCCCACGGGCCGAGCTTTTTTGCCAGAATGTCGCGGTCGAAGAGATAGCCCGTGAACGACCAGATGGATTTTTCGGGATAGGCCGCCTTGATCCTGCGAGAAAGCTCCAGCAGCCCCGGCTGGTTCTCCGGCTCAAACGGTTCGCCGCCGAGATACGTGATGCCCCGGATATAGCCGGGAGCCAGCAGGGCGAGAAGCTTGTCCATCACAGCCTCATCAAACGGCTCGCCGCAGGCAAAGTCCCACGTTTCGGGATTGAAGCAATCCTTGCAGTGGTGGCGGCAGCCGGAGACGAACAGACTGACCCGCACGCCGGGTCCGTTGGCAATATCGCAGTTTTTGATCGCCGCGTAGTTCATTGCAGCACCCTCCCCTTTTCTTTTTTCTATCGTATCATGCCGCCGGGAGGTTTGCAAGCGGGACGCCGTGTTTTTCGGCAGTTTTGCATCTTGCTTCCACCGGCTGGATGTTGTAGAATAGAAAAGCGTTTTGTGTAAACGAAGGAGGCGGGCGGATATGAAGTACATCGCGATCTGCGGCACTGTCGGCGCGGGAAAGACGACGCTTTTGCAGCGGCTCACAGCATATTTCGGCCCGCGCGCCGCGTTTCATGAGGAGCGCCCGCAGGACAACCCCTATATCAATGAATACTATTCCGATTCCAAACGCTGGTCGTTTCACTCGCAGGTGAGCTTCCTCTCGCTGTATTTTGACGACGAGAAGTGGCGGCCGGAGGTTGGCGACACCGAGTTTTTCTTCTTTGACCGCGCGTTTCTGGAAAATCTGGTCATCGCGAAATACCGCCTGAACCAGCAGGATCTGACGCAGGACGAATTCGACATTCTCTGCAAGCTGGCGCACGGCATCGCGTCGCTGATGCCGCCGGTCGACAAGTATCTCTATCTCGACTGCTCCGTCAGCACGATCATCGAGCATATGCGCCAGCGCGGGCGGGAATACGAGGACGATCTCGACCTCATGTATGTGTACGAGCTCAAGGAGCTTTACGACGAATGGGCCAAAACCCTCCCGCCGGAGCGGACGCTGCGCATCAACATGGACGGCGGGGAATACGATCTGAATGAGATCGTGCGGTTTTTGGAGGCGTGAGTATGCAGAAGCAGGATCGGCCTGTTGCGTTTTTTGACTCCGGCCTCGGTGGGATCAGCGTCCTGCGCGAGACGGTGCGGCTGCTGCCGCAGGAAAACTATCTGTACTACGGCGACTCGCTCCACGCGCCCTA
>ENA-OVGB01002387-OVGB01002387.1-human-gut-metagenome-genome-assembly--contig:-NODE-2387-length-13624-cov-3.090206_pt1 | contig 13624 bp, 9 predicted proteins | sample MGYA00237767_ERZ505413 | MGnify/ENA primary metagenome ERZ505413 (study PRJEB26158, sample SAMN06016410) | human gut metagenome | biome: human gut; feature: ankylosing spondylitis patient; material...
ACAACCAGCTTGGCTACGTCACCAATGTTCCCGCGGGCTGCGGGCTGATTCGCTGCGCGGGCAATATCGTACCTTTCACAAATTCCTTCCCGAAGGATACAAAGCTCTATAAACTGATGTCGACCAACCCGTCCGAGAAAAAGGAGTAAATCTTTGCATTATAAAAATAGAGGACCGCCGAAGCGGTCCGAAGGGGTGCTACAAACTTGAATTCGACGCTATGATATTTCCTTTTCGTCATCTCTCGGTGGTCGAACATAGCGTAGCATTTCTTTTACACAAGCACCGAATTGCAAGAAATTGGATTTTGCTTCTTTTAGTGTTGTTCCATGATTGGAGTCGCTTGGCTCGTTATCAGAAGTGATGAACGGGTCATTCTCCCAAAAGCAAACGGGACAAATATACCCACAATCTTCATCTGCCGGGACATTGTAGGTAAGAAATCCACAACAAGGACATGGATATTTTTTCATTACGGAGTTTGTTCGCCCCTTTCATTTTTCAAATTTATAGACCTATTTTAATGCTGCCAAATATTGTTTTCCAAATCCCGCAGCCGTCCCTTATAGTCATCTATCAGAGCCTGAACATTTTCCCCCTGCGGGAAGGTCACCAGATAGCCGTCCCCAGCTTCATGAAAGCCGATGATTCCGGCAAGCCCTGCCATCTCGGCCACTTTCAGCAGGGTGTGGTAGTCATACTCGGCGGCACTGATATATAAATTCATGGGAGAAACCTCGCGTTTCAAAGAGATGATTCTATTATAGCAACATCTTTTCATAATTGCAAAGAAAATGCTGTATCGTCCAGAATCGGAAGATACAGCATTGCTTTTTTATATGTAATGGCCCTTTAGCCCAATTTGTTGTCTGGCCTTGACCGAGCGATTGCTCTGGCATGGTCTAAGGCGCAGTGGTGTGCGGGATGCTTCCCGCGTTTGTTTTGATTACAAGACTTATTATAGCGGCGACTTGTGTGTAGAATTTAAAAGCTGTTTGAACGATTTTGAAATTCAATTTGAATAATTTATGACGTGGGGTGATGCCATGAAAGATATTAAAGAAAAGCCAACCGCGCATATGCCGAGAAGCAATGCAACCGGGGAAATCCCGAAAGCTGCGCTGAAAAAGGCGTGGGCGGAGGCCAAGGAGAAAAGCCGAACCATGCTGCGAGAAAGCACTTCTACGCAGGGAGACGGTGATTATACAACTGCGCAAGATACCAGCTCGGTGGTAACCGATACATCCTATTCGGTCATCAAGCAAAACACAGATTTCACCGTGCAGCAAGGGCGCAAGATTGCCCGCAAACAGATAGAAAAATACCGGGAACGCCGTTCCGCCGAGCAAACCGAAACCATCCGCGTCCACACCGCCAATGAGCGCGGTGTCAGCCCCAAACAAGTCGAGTGCGGCACGCTGTCCGATGCAGAGCGGCACCCGCACCGTGGGGCGGATTTGCCCCGCCAGCGGGCAAAGGAAAAGGTCGACACCGCCAAAACCGCTCCGCGCGACATTCGCGGCGTGACCCAAGGCCAGCGCCAGCTGCGCACCGCCGCAAATGAAACTGTGCGGAACGTAACAACTCAAGCCCAAGTGCAGACCCGCACCCGCCAAGTGCAGCTTGCCATGCAGAAAGCCGCCGCCAACACCCATAAGACCGCTACGGCGGTGCGCTCGGCCATCCGGCATTTTCTCGCCAGTCTGCGCAGCCTTGTCACGGCCATTGTCACAGGCATCAGCGTGGCACTCAGCATTATTATTGTCATCAGCCTTGTGGCCTTTGTGTCCGGCTCGGCCTATGGCATCTTTTTTGCCGCCAATGCCCCCAACGCCGACACAATTACCGTGCAACAGGCAGTAGAAACACTGACAGCAGAATACCGCGACAGGCTGGAAGAAATCTCCGAGACAGTACAGCACGACCGCCAAGACATTACAGCCAACGATGATGTGTACTACATTCGCTGGCAGGATGTCTTGGCGGTCTTTTCTTCGTATGTGTCCGGCAATGAACAGGGTTCCCCGGTGGCGGCGCTGACGGAAAATCAAGTGGACAAGCTGCGGGAAATTATGTGGGCGATGAACGCGGTGGACTACGCTATCCATACGGAAACCGCTGTTATAGAAACAACGGACAAGAACGGAAAGCCTACCACCGCAACCATAACCGAAACCGTCCTTGTAATACGTCTTACCCACAAAACGCCGGGCGAAATGGCGGCAGATTATCACTTTACCACTCGCCAAAACAACTATTTGCAACTTTTGCAGGACCCGCAGTACGAGGAACTGTGGGCGGAATTGCTCGGCGGTTTTGCAAAGGGCGGGGGAGAGGTCATGTCTCCTGACAGCACCCGCACCCCGACCGGTACATTGCAATGGCCGCTGCCGGTTGCGGGTACGATTACCTCGCAGTTTGGTCACCGCGTGGACCCCATCACCGGCGAGGTAAACTCCCACACCGGCACAGACATTGCCTGTGCCGAGGGTACGCCGATTCTTGCTGCGGCAGACGGCATCGCCACTGTTGCCAACGGCCTTGACAGTTGGGGCGGCAGCTACGGCTACTACATCCAAATCGACCACGGCGGCGGGCTGGAAACGCTGTACGCCCACTGTTCGTCCATCTGCGTGTCTACCAGTCAGCAGGTACAGGCGGGGCAGGTTATCGGCTATGTCGGACATACCGGGCGGGTGACAGGCAGTCACTTGCATCTGGAAACGCGGGTCAACGGAAGCCGTGTGGATTCGATGCAGTTTTTCTCTTAAATTTTTACAGCAACTGTTTAATTGCATCGTTTGTTTTGGTGACTGTTTTTATGACGCTGGGCGCACTCATTTACATAGGGGTCATCCAAAGCACAAGAAACCGGCTGTATCGTTGGAGCGCAAGCTGAATTATAAAGGTGAAGAACGGCTGCTGGCAAAAGAATGGTACGAGCATCTATGTAGACCGCAATGACGATGGCACCGACACAGGGGCGCGCTACAAAAAGAAGTCTTTCAACTGGTATAAGAACGTCATTGCCACCAACGGCGAAGATTTGAACGGATAAAGAAAAGTGCTGTCTTTCCCAGATAGGGGAGAGGCAGCACTATTTTTATGCGTTATAGGGTCTGCAAAAATTCGGCAATCTGTGCAGCGAGCCTTGCGTGGCCAATATCGTTCGGGTGCAAACCATCCGGGAATAGCTCCGGTGGGAACAGGTCACGGTGACCGACAGGGGCGCAGTGGAACAGATCCAGCACAGGCAAGCCGTTTACAGCGGCGATTTTTTGAATGGCATCAACATAGGCACACAACGGTTGCTTGGTAGGTTTGGAGCCATCTCCGTGGGGATCGGTTTCTGCACGGCGAGGTGTTGGAGTAACAATAATGACAGGTATGTGGGGATATTTTGTGCGCAGCCCTTTGTAAAGCGTGTCGCAGGCACCGCAGAATGTATCGGGAGAAAAATCTCCGATTTCTCCGAATGGCGCAAGGCCGTGGCCAAAATCATTTGTTCCGCCGAAAACAACTACTGCGTCAGCATGGTCATCCATCTTATGAAAGCGCCCGCAAAAATCCAAGTCGTTGCGGGGGTTGTCCGAAGCCTGCATTTGGTGGGCGATGCGTGTTCCGCTAATGCCATAGTTGCGTGCATGGGTCAAACCATAGTTGCGGCGCAGAACTTCTACATAGCATTTGTCTGGGGCAGATGCCCCTGCGCCTTCGGTGATACTATCTCCTAAGAAATTGATGGCTTTTCCTGTGAGTTCCATAAAGCACCTCGCAAAATATAACTTCTCTGTGCGTAAACATAACATTTTGAAACGCAGATGTCAAGGATAACGGCTGAAAAGAAAAAGTTACACGAAATAAAAAGTTTTGTTTGACAAGTGGCAGGAATAATGGTACTATCTGTATAAAAAGATATATCAAATCGAGACAGGAGTGCCGAAATGGCTGATACAAATTTACTATATCAAAAAATTGCAAACGATCTGCGGGAGAGTATTTACAGCGGCACGCTGAAAGAAGGTGAGCGCCTGCCTACCGAGATGGACCTTGCAAAGCAGTACGATGTCAGCCGTATCACGTCCAAGCGCGCGTTGGAGGAACTGAAACAGAGTGGGCTGGCGTACAGCATCCGCGGCAGCGGAACCTATGTGGCCAAACTGTCTCACCGACAGGAAGCGGACATTTCGGAGCGCAAGAGCCTGTACAAGCAGGTTGTGTCGATGGTGATTCCGTTCCGCAGTGCGGACGGCGGCATTGTGGACACGCTGACCGGGGTGACGAACGTGCTACGGGCGGCCGGGTACATGGTGGACATCAACTGCCTGCCCAACCGGGAAGGGGATATTCGCAAGGGCCTGATGCAGATTTGCGAGCGGGGCACGGCGGGGCTGATTTACTACCCCAGCTCCGACAGCGAAAACCTCGATTTGCTGAATATGCTCTACATGGAAAAGTTCCCGCTGGTCATCATCGACAAGCGCATCGACGCGCTGCCGCTGTACTCCGTCGTGTGCGACAACCAAAAGGGCATGAGGGACGTTGTGGAATACCTGCTCTCGCTGGGACACAAAAAAATTGCCTTTGTTACGGACAAAAAAATAGGGCTGGCCAGCTCGGTGCGCGACCGTTATTTTGGTTATGCGCAGGCTCTGCGCGAGGCGGGCATCATTGCCCAGCCCGGATGGGTGCTGGACGGAACCTATAAGGCCGACGATATGGAACGCGGCAAAACGCTGCTGCGGGGCCTCTTGCAGCAGGGGGTCACGGCTGTTTGCGCCATCAACGACGGCGTGGCCATCAGTGTGATGCGCTGCTTGAAGCTGATGGGGCTGGAAGTGCCGGAGGATATTTCAGTGACGGGCTTTGACGACATCCGGGTAAAGAACCTGACGGAGAAGCCGCTGACGACCGTGCGGCAGGATATGTACCAAATCGGCAGCAATGCGGCCAACATTATGCTGGAGCTGCTGCGGGGGGAGACGCCCGCCATGCTGCACAAGGTGCTGCCGACGGAACTGAAAATCCGCGAGACCTGCGCGGAATGCAAAATAGAATAAAAGAACAGGGGAAGCCCGACTCTATCGGAAAGAAGCGAAAACCGATAGAGTCGGGCTTTTTTGCCTGCCTTGGACAAAGTTGATATATCTTGCACAAAAGATGATATAGATTAAACGACGGAAAATGGACAAAAACACGGTCGATATGCACAAAAAAACCTGCAAAAATAGAGCATAATGCCAAATTCATCGACAATGAATGGAAAACTATTGACATATCATATAGCGAGTTGTATTATACAGACATACCAAATAAGCGGCGCACAGGAGACGCGCCGCTCCAATAAAAACCACTGCAAAGAAGGAGAATGACTATGAAACGCAAAACGTTATTGGCTGCAACATCCCTGCTGATGGCTGGTGTTATGGCAGGCTGCGGCGGTGCCTCTACGGCCGCCGGTGCCACGGACGGTGCCTCGTCCGCTTCCACGGCCTCCAACGGCGACAATACCCTTTCCATCTGGGGTCAGGCGTCCGTCTGGCTGCCCTCCGATGTGAATGAGGTCGAGAAGGTGCCATTCCTGCAGGAATTGCAGGCGGCTACCGGTGTCAAGCTGAATCTGACCGCCGCTTCCGGCGACACGAAAGAGCAGTTCAACTTGATGATTGCGGGCGGCAAGGACAACCTGCCCGACATCATCGACAACGTGGACTTCTTTGAGGGCGGCGCGACCTCCGCTTACGAGAAGGGCTACATCATCGAACTGAACGATCTGATTGACCAGTACGCCCCCAACTTCAAAAAGTATCTGGAAGAGCACCCCGAAATCGACAAGCTGGTCAAGACCGATGACGGCAAGTACCTGACCTTCCCGTTGATTCGCGGCTCCGACGAGCTGTGCAGCTTCAACGGCCTGATTGTCCGCAAGGACTGGCTGGACGAGGCCGGGCTGGATGTGCCGAAAACGATGGACGACTGGTACACCACGCTGACGACCTTCAAGAATGACTTCGGCGCAACGGCTCCCTTCGTGCTGGACGCCACAAACCACTGGCATTACAGCGCCTTTGCCGAGGCTTACGGTGCGGCCTATGACTACATCCAGAAAGACGGCAAGGTCGTCTTTGGCCCCATCGAGCCGGGCTTCAAGGACTTCCTGACCGAGATGAAAAAGTGGTATGAGGAAGGCCTGCTCGACCCCAACTACCTGACCTCCGATAAGAAGGCCCGCGATGCGGCTGTCACCACCGGTCAGGCCGGTGCCCTGTGGGGCGCTGTCGGCGGAGGCATCGGCAAGTACATGGAAGCCGCCCAGGCTACCGACCCCGACTTTGAACTGGTCGGCGCACCGTCGCCCACGCTGGACGGCACTTCCACCCCGATGAGCGGCTACAAGGCCGATTACGCCGGCCTTAGCGGCATGGCCATCACCTCCAACTGCAAGAATGTGGAGTTGGCCGTTAAATTCCTCGACTACGGCTACAGCGAAGAGGGCAACATGCTCTACAACTTCGGCACCGAGGGCGTCAGCTACGAGATGCAGGACGGTAAACCCGTCTACACCAGCCTTATCACCAACAATCCCGACGGCTTGACCATGGCCCAAGCCATGTCCTACTACATCGGCGCATCCCACATGGGCGGCGGCTTTGTGCAGGATCTGGACTACTACAACCAGTACCTGGCCCGCCAGCAGCAGCGTGACGCCGTCAAGACCTGGTCCGAGACCGATGCCGCCAACACCTTGATTCCTCCCATCGCGCTGACCGCCGAGGAGAGCGCCGAGTGCGGCAGCATCGACACCGACATCTGGACGCTGGTTGACGAGAATGTGGCCGCGTTCATCGCAGGCGAGCGCTCCATCGATGAGTTTGACGACTTTGTGGAAGAAGTCAAGAGCCTTGACGTGGACCGTGCCATTGAAATCAAGCAGGCCGCGCTGGATCGCTACAACGCAAAATAATTCCCGGCACCATGCAGCAAAGCCTCCGCCGCCTATGGCGGGGGCTTTGCCCTTATGAAACCTAAGGAGGAAAAGCTGTGAGTAAAGTTGTAACGCTCGACCGGCCAAAGCAGGGCTTTTGGGCCAGACTGAAACGGGATTTCAAGAAAAACTACCAGCTCTATCTGCTGGTGCTGCCCGTGCTTTTGTACTATATCATCTTCTGCTATAAGCCGATGTACGGCGCCTTGATCGCATTTCAAGACTACAACCCGCTGAACCCCGGTGTTCTGAACAACGAATGGGTAGGATTCAAAAATTTCATTGACTTCTTCCAGGGCAAGTATTTCTGGCGCTTGATTAAAAACACCGTCACCATCAGTCTGAGCAGCATTATTTTCGGCTTCCCGATTCCCATCATTTTTGCGCTGTTGCTCAACGAAATTACGCATAAAAAGTTCGTCAAGGTCATCCAGACGATGTCCTATATGCCGCACTTTATCTCCATTGTCGTCGTGTGCAGCATGATTATGAGCTTTACGAACTCCGGCGGTTTCATCAATGAGATCGCGCAGTTCTTTGGGTACAGCGGCAAACCGATGCTCTCCAACTCCGGCTTGTTTGTTCCGATTTATGTTATCTCCGCCATCTGGCAGGGCATGGGCTGGGACAGCATCCTCTATATCGCCGCGCTGGCGGGCATAAATCAAGAATTGTACGAGGCCGCCGAAATCGACGGTGCGGGCCGTTTCCAGCAGCTTTTGCATATCACGCTGCCCGGCATTGCACCCACAATCGTCATTATGTTCATCCTGCGTATGGGCAGCTTGATGAATGTCGGCTATGAGAAAGTTATCCTGCTGTACAATCCGCTGACTTATCAGACGGCAGATGTTATCTCGTCCTACGTCTACCGCATGGGTATTGAAAAGATGAGTTACAGCTACTCCACAGCGGTAGGCCTGTTCAACTCGGCCATCAATGTGCTGCTGCTGATCATCACGAACTGGTTCAGCAAGAAAGTTTCCGATACCAGTCTGTTCTAATGGAGGTTTGCATATGAAAATCAAAGAATCTCCCAGCCGCAAGGTATTCAACGTATTCAATATTTTGCTGATGCTGGTCATCGGATTTATCTGCATCTACCCGTTTTTGTATGTGGTGTTCGCTTCGTTCAGCGATGCGGCGCAGTTCTTCCAGTACAACGGTGTGCTGCTGGCCCCGAAGGGCTTCTCAACGGCGGCTTACAAGGAAGTGTTCAAAAACGGTGATATCCTGCGCGGCTACGGCAACACGATTTTTGTTGTGGTCGTGGGCACGGCGCTGAACATTGTGCTTACGGCGCTGGGTGCATACTTCCTCTCCCGCAAGAACGTCATGCTGAAAAAGCCCATCATGATGATGATTCTGCTGACAATGTACATCAGCGGCGGTCTGATCCCCAGCTATCTGAATGTCCGTTCGATGGGGCTGTACCAGTCCTACTGGGCGCTGATTCTGCCCGGTGCCATCAGCACGATGAACCTGATCATCATGCGCTCGGCGTTTGAGGCCATCCCCGAAAGTCTTGAAGATGCCGCCCGCGTGGATGGTGCCAACCACTTTGTGATTTTGTTCCAGATTGTGCTGCCGCTGTCCAAAGCCACGGTGGCCGTGCTGGTGCTGTACTACGGTTTGGCCCACTGGAACGACTGGTTCGCCCCCATGATTTACTTGCAGGGTGCACCGCAGAAATACCCGCTGCAGCTGATTCTGCGCAATATGCTGATCGACAACCAGATGGTGGACAGCGCCAGCGGCGGCAACGACCAGTTCTTGATTTTTGAGACGATGAAATATGCCGTTATCGTGGTTTCGACCCTGCCGATGCTGATTTTCTATCCGTTTGTGCAGAAATACTTCGACAAAGGCGTTATGGTCGGCAGCGTGAAGGGGTAATACTATGAAAACTTGCACCACAAAACAGGACTTCCAACAGCTTCTATCGAACCTGCTGGCACCGCTGAAGCCGTTTTATCTGGAAAGCGGAGCAGGGCTGGACATCGGCCATACCGGGTCGTGCTACCCGCAGCGCACGATTCTGATGGAAGCATTCTCCCGTCCGCTGTGGGGGCTGGTGCCGTTCTGGGCAGGCGGCGGGGCAGAGGACGACTTTGCCGCCCTGTACCGCCGCGGCCTTGTCAACGGCACAAACCCCGACCACCCCGACTATTGGGGTGGGTTCCGCCGCTGTGACCAGAAATATGTGGAGATGGCAGCGCTGTCTTACGCGCTGCTGTTCGCCCCGGACAAAGTCTGGACGCTGATTTCCGATGCGGAAAAAGCGCAGATTGCCCGTTGGCTGAACGGCATCAATGAATTTGACGTGGCCGACAACAACTGGCAGTTTTTCCGCATCCTTGTGAACGTGGCGTTGAAAAAAGCGGGCCAACCCTATGATGCCGAAAAGCTGGAAAAGAGCCTGAACCGCATCGAGGATTTCTATTTGGGCGACGGCTGGTATCAAGACGGTCTGACCGCGCAGAAAGACTATTACATCCCATTTGCCCTGCACTTTTACAGCCTTGTCTATGTGCTGGCGATGGAAAACGAGGATTCGAACCGCTGCCGCCGCTACCGCGCCCGCGCCGCCGAGTTTGCCAAACAGTTCGTCTACTGGTTCAGTGAGGAAGGCCCTGCGCTGCCCTATGGCCGCAGCTTGACCTACCGCTTCGCGCAGGCGGCGTTCTGGAGCATTGCCGCCGTCACCGGACTAGACGGCTTTACCCCCGGGCAGGTCAAGGGCATCCTGTTCCGTCACTTGAACTGGTGGATGCAGCAACCGATTTTTGACAACTGCGGCATCTTGACCATTGGCTACCGCTACCCGAACCTGCACATGGCCGAAAGCTACAACGCCCCCGGTTCGCCTTACTGGTCGCTGAAAGCGTTTGCATTTTTGATGATTCCCGACGATGCGCCATTCTGGCAGGCAGAAATCGAGCCGCTGCCAGAGCTGGAACCGCTGAAATTGTTGCGCCGCGGCGAGATGCTGGTGCAGCGCCGCCCCCATGACGTGGTGGCCTATGTGCCCGGTGTGCACCATGAGAATAACCAGGTACATGTGCCGGAGAAATATTCCAAGTTTGCCTACTCGACCCATTTCGGGTTCAGCGTGCCGCGATCCGGCAAGCGCATCACCGAGGCCGTGCCCGACAGTATGCTGGCCTTTGAAATCAGCGGCCACATTTTTGTGCGGCGGCTGATCGACAGCTTCACCGTGGAAGAACACCGCGTCGTCTCCACATGGTCGCCGTTTGAGGGCATCACGGTCACAAGCGAACTGCTGCCGCAGGAAAACGGCCACAAGCGCATCCATCACATCAAGAGCAGCTTTGCCTGCCGCGCGTGGGACTGCGGGTTTGCGGTCTCGACGCGGAACAGCGGATACCACGCGGGGAAGGACGACACAACTGCGTGGGCGGCCAATGACACAAGCCGCTGCACGGTGCGCAGTCTGGGCGTACAAGGCGCGCCCGCCGTCATCTGGGGCGAACCGAACACGAACCTTGTGACCCAGACGACCGAGTTGCCCGCCATCTGCTACACCATCCCGGCGGGAGAGACAACACTGGAAACCGAAATCACCACCGAAGTGACGGAGTAAGATGATGAGACAGCACTACACGGCATGGGCCGACGAAATGTGGCGGCGCATCGAAGAAAAAATGCACACGGTCGTGTGCCGCAATCCAGGCATCATCCCCTATACCACCGACGAAAACGGACGGTACATCGACCGCTATGCGGCATCACCGGCGTTCTGGACCAACGGCTTCTGGCCGGGCATCCTGTGGTACCTCTACCAAGAGACAGGCGATGAACTCTACCGTCGCGAAGCCGAGCAGGCCGAGGAAAAGCTCGACTGCCTGCTGACGCTGGAAAAAGGCGGCGACGCCATTGACCACGATGTGGGTTTCCTGTGGCATCTGTCCGCAGGTGCGGATGAACTGCTGACGGGTAATGCGCAAAGCCGCGTGCGAACCCGCCGCGCCGCCGATTTGCTGATGGCGCGTTTCAATCCGGACGGGCGGTTTTTTACAGCGTGGAATGGCCCAGAGCGGCAGGGCTGGTCCATCATTGACACGATGATGACCCTGCCGTTGCTCTACCGCACTGCCGAACAGACTGGCTACACCCGCTATGCCCGCGCCGCGCAGGCCCACGCCGACCACACGATGCAGTATATGCTGCGCCCGGATGGTTCCTCGGCCCACGTGGCGGTCTACGACCCGGTGGATGGACACCTGCTGCACTGGCTGGCAGGACAGGGGGCCGCGCCCGATTCGGTATGGTCCCGCGGGCAGGGCTGGGCCGTGTACGGCTTTGCCTTGAGCTACCGCTACACCCGAAAGCCGGAATACTTACAGGCTGCCCGCCGTGCCGCCGTCTATGTCGAAGCTGCTTTGCAGCGTACCGGGTGGGTGCCCCACAGCGATTTTTGCGGCGATAAGCCGCTGTTGGATGCTACGGCCGGAGCGATTCTTGCCAACGGTATGCTGGAACTGGCCGAACATCTGCCCGAAGAAGCCGAACATTGGCAGGAGTCGGCGTTCCATATCCTGACCGCGCTGGAAAGCTGCTGTGACTGGAATCTGGCGCACGACGCCATTTTGCAGAATTGTTCCGAACGCTACACCGACGAAAAGCAGATGACGATTTTGTACGGCGATTATTTCTTGATGGAAGCTGTGCTGCGCCTGAAAGGCGGCGCAAAGCTGCTTTGGTAAATAGAGGAGTACATTCTGATGCTGAATGAAAAGCAAATTGAGCGTATGCTCGGCAAACTGGCAAAATTTGAGGAAAAGCTCGGCACGATGTTGTTTGACAAGGTCGACGAACTGCCGATGCTGCGCACCGAGGAGTGCGGTCCGCTGGATGCACCTCCGGCCGACGATGCGTTCCGCCCCTTTGCGGACGGCGAGACATGGGGCGGTGAGGGCAAATATTGCTGGCTGAAAGGCTGCTATACCGTACCGCAGGAATTGGACGGAAAAACGCTGTTCCTTGCCCCGAAAAGCACCTTTTACGAGGCTATGCTTTGGGTGGACGGCCAGCCCTTCGGCACGTTCTGCAACAAGATTGTCATCGGCAGCCACGGTAACCACTACTGTGACATGATTGCGCAGAATGTCCACGCAGGCCAGACCATCGACATTGCGATGGAGATGTACACCTGGCACTATCTTTCCGGCAACGACCCGTGGAAGATGGAAGAACACGGCGATTTCCGCTTCAAGCTCGGCCCTGCGGACATCTGTGTTAAAAACGAGCTTATCAACGAGTTTTATTTTGACCTCAAGACCGTCAACCAGATGGTGGAATGTCTCGATAAAGACAGCTTCCGCCGCGCCGACTTGATTCGCACCCTGCTGGAAGTCCATAAGACGGTCTACTACTCGGTCGAGGACATCGACCGTGAGACCTTCCTTGCGAAGCTGGCCGAAGCCGACACGCTGCTGAATGCCCAACTCGCCAAGAAAAACTCCGAGACAACGCCCTTTGCTGGGCTGATTGGCCACTCCCACATGGACACGGCGTGGCTGTGGCACAAGGGCGAAACGCTGAAAAAATGCGCCCGCACCTACGCCAACGAGCTGAACCTGATGGCCCAGTACCCAGAGTACACCTTTATCCAGAGCTCGGCCTATCACGGCGATATGATCCGCCGCCACTACCCGCAGCTGTTTGCCCGCATTCAGCAGGCCGTCGCCGCTGGCCGCTATGAGCCGAACGGCGGTGTCTGGATCGAGTGTGACTGCAACATTACCTCCGGTGAGTCGATGATTCGCCAGTTCCTGTGGGGTCAGCGATTCACGCGAAAATACTTCGGTTACACGTCAAATTGCTTCTGGCTGCCCGATACGTTTGGGTACAGCGCGTCCATCCCGCAGATTATGAAGGGCTGCGGCGTGGACTACTTCCTAACCACGAAGATGGCGTGGAACGATACGACGACCTTTCCGTATGATACCTTCCTGTGGAAGGGCATCGACGGTACAAAGGTGTTCACCCACCTGAATAAGACCCACGTCTGGCCCGACCCCAAGACGCTGACCGACTACGTTGTGAACGGCAATGACTGCATCCGCGAAAAGACCGTCTCCGACAAGCGGCTGATTTCCTACGGCTTCGGTGACGGCGGCGGCGGCCCCCAGTTTGAGATGATCGAGATGGCCCGCCGCGAAAAAGATTTGGAGGGCGTGCCCTGCGCCGAACACGTGCTGGTGGGCGACTTTATGAAGGAGCTGGAAGCGACCTCCCACAATGTGTCGGAATACAGCGGCGAGCTCTATCTGGAACTGCACCGCGGCACGCTGACGAACCAGCACACCATCAAGCGCAACAACCGTCTGGCAGAGCGCAACATCCACAACTTGGAATTCCTGACCGCCGAGCAGGCCGCTGCCGATGGCGCAGCCCACGGTGGCGGCGGTGAGGGCCGGGGCGTCGTTGATGCCGTCGCCCACCATCATCACCTTGCGGCCCTGAGACTGGAGCCGCTCCACCACGCCGGCCTTCTCCTCTGGCAGCACCTCGGCGATGACTTCGTCCACACCCACCAGGGAACCGATGTGCTCCGCCGCCGCCCGGTTGTCGCCGGTCAGCAGCACGGTCCGGATGCCCTGCCCGCGCATTTTC
>ENA-OVGB01002388-OVGB01002388.1-human-gut-metagenome-genome-assembly--contig:-NODE-2388-length-13621-cov-2.791980_pt1 | contig 13621 bp, 10 predicted proteins | sample MGYA00237767_ERZ505413 | MGnify/ENA primary metagenome ERZ505413 (study PRJEB26158, sample SAMN06016410) | human gut metagenome | biome: human gut; feature: ankylosing spondylitis patient; material...
TTTTTTGCTTATCGTAAAGCTTCCACTTCGTCCGGAGTCAGAGGGATTTTCTTACCCAATCTGCGGGCACCAGTTTCCGTAATCAGGTAGTCTTCTTCGTTGCGGATACCACCGAAATCCTTGTAAGTTTCCACTTTTTCGTAGTTGATGAAATCGACAAACTTCTTTCCCGCCTTCCACATATCTATCAATTCGGGAATGAAATAGATACCCGGTTCTACCGTATGCACAAATCCCGGTTCCAACGGAATGGCGAGACGTTGTGATTTACGTCCGAACTGCGTGCTTTTCGGTTGTCCGTTATATCCTACCCAGATTTCACCCAAGTTTTCCATATCATGAACATCCAGTCCCATCATATGACCTAATCCGTGCGGATAGAACAACGCATGAGCACCCTCGCGCACGGCGTCTTCTGCATTTCCTTTCATCAGCCCCAGTGCCTTCATTCCTTCTACCATTACACGGGCGGATAATTCATAAACTTCCATGTAAGGAATGCCCGGACGTAGCGCTTTGACCGATTCCAGATGCATGGCATTCTGTATTTCGTAAACTTCGCGTTGACGGGTAGTAAACTTTTTGTCAGCAGGAACCGTGGACGACATATCGCCGGCATAGCCCGATTCAATTTCCGCACCCGCATCAATCAGGAACAAATCACCCGGTTTCACGAGATTGCCGTGATAATGATTGTGCAGCGTCTGTCCGTTGATAGTAGCGATAGTGGCAAAAGAAAGTTCGCAGTTGTTAGCTTGCGCTACCCGGTTCATTTCGGCTACCACTTCATACTCGTACATCCCCGGGCGGAGTACCTTCATCGCTGTGATATGCATATCGGCCGTCACATCGCACGCCTTTTCTATTTCTACGATTTCTTCCGCAGATTTATAATTACGTTGTGCGATTACGGCACGGATAAAAGGCACCGAGCCTTCCTGACGTGCAGGCGGTATGCCCAGCCAATCCATTAGCTTCAGTTTATGTTCGGGGCGGTAAGGAGGCAGATAGTGAATTGCTTTCCCTTTCTGTACACACTGATGGAGGTAGCTTACAATGTCAGCAGACGGCATCAGATTTTTTACGCCTACACGTTCGCATTTTTCGTGCAACGTCGGCTGTGATCCCATCCATACGATTGCGTCGATAGACAACTCATCACCAAAGATAATTTCTTTGTCTTCATCTATATCGATAATAGCCGAAAGTCCGGCACATGAAAGTCCGAAATAATAAAGGAAAGTGGAATCCTGACGATAACGGAATGTGTTATCTTCGTAATTCAGTCCGCACTCGTCATTTCCGAGAAATAACAACACTCCGGAGCCTAAGTTCTTTTTTAGCAGGGCTCTCCGCTGCATATACGTTTCTTTGGCAAACATATTGTCCTAGTTTTTAAGTTCGTGCAACAAAGATAACGAATTTTGTGTTATAGGATTAAAAATTATCTCCCTAATCTGTGTAATCTCTAGTTAAAAAGTTACTTTTGTAGCGAGAAACAGTAGAAAGCAAAAACGAATATGGCACAAGGTTCCCGTCAAATACAATCTCAGGCGCAACAGCAGGTACAGACGCTCTCGCCCCAGCAGATTCTGGTCGTGAAACTGTTGGAGCTTCCCGCAGTAGAGCTGGAAGACCGTATCCATGCTGAACTGCTTGAAAACCCGGCACTTGAGGAGGGCAAAGAAGAGAATGTCGCAGATGAATATTCCGATGGTGACACTTCCGGAGAGGGTATGGAGAATGATGCCAACGAATACGATTCTTTGAGTGATTATCTCACCGAAGACGATATTCCCGACTACAAACTGCAAGAGAACAACCGATCCAAAGACGAGCAGGCGGAAGATATCCCGTTCTCCGACTCTACCTCTTTCTACGAAATACTGAAAGAGCAGCTTCGTGAACGCAATTTGACAGAACACCAGCATGAACTGGTGGAATACCTGATCGGCTCGTTGGACGATGACGGCCTGCTCCGCAAATCTTTGGAAAGTATCTGCGACGAACTGGCGATTTATGCCGGTATCGAATCGACCGAAGAAGAACTGGAAGAAGCATTGAACATCTTACAGGACTTCGATCCGGCAGGTATCGGTGCGCGTAGTCTTCAGGAATGTCTGTTGATACAGATTCGCCGGAAAAAAGAAGAAGAGAAAACTCCCAGTCCTATCTTGAATCTGGAAGAAAGGATTATCAGAGAATGTTACGAAGAATTCACCCGTAAACATTGGGAGAAGATTATAAAGAAACTGGATATTGATGAAGAGACTTTCCAGGAAACCATTACTGAAATAACCAAACTGAATCCACGTCCGGGTGCTTCTTTAGGAGAAGCAATTGGCAGAAATCTCCAACAAATAGTTCCTGACTTTATTGTGGAAACGTATGATGACGGAACCATCAATGTAAGTCTCAATAACCGCAATGTTCCCGAACTCCGTATGAGTCGTGACTTCACGGAAATGGTGGAGGAGCATACAAAAAACAGGGCTAACCAGTCTAAGGAATCTAAAGAAGCGATGATGTTTCTGAAACAGAAAATGGATGCGGCACAAGGATTTATCGATGCTGTCCGTCAGCGTCAGAATACCTTGATGGTTACCATGCAGGCGATTATCGACCTGCAACGTCCTTTCTTCTTGGAAGGAGATGAATCGCTATTGAAACCGATGATTCTGAAAGACGTGGCGGAACGTACGGGATTGGATATTTCGACAATCTCCCGTGTGAGTAACAGTAAATATGTACAGACGAATTACGGTATCTATCCGCTCAAATACTTTTTCAGTGACGGATATACCACAGAAGATGGCGAAGAGATGTCTGTCCGTGAGATTCGTAAGATCCTGAAAGAGTGTATTGAAGGCGAGGACAAGAAGAAACCCCTGACCGATGATGAATTGGCGGATATATTAAAGGAGAAAGGTTATCCCATTGCCCGCAGGACAGTAGCCAAATACCGTCAACAACTGAATATTCCCGTGGCGAGACTGCGGAAATAATGGATAATTGACAATGAAGAATGAGAATTGTAATTTATAATTAGTAACTAGTAATCAAAGAAGAGTGGACAGAGAGAGAGAACATATCATAGCGGATAAGACGATGTTGCAGGTGGCGAGAGTCACTTCGATGGTCTTTACTCCATTTTCTATTCCGTTTTTATCGTTTCTGGTGTTATTCCTGTTTTCTTATCTTCGTATCATGCCGATACAATATAAGTTGATAGTGTTGGGAATCGTTTACTGCTTCACCATACTGACGCCCACCATCACCATTTTCCTGTTCCGGAAGATCAATGGGTTTGCCCGTCAGGAACTGAGTGAGCGTAAGAAACGTTATGTACCTATCCTGCTGACTATCATCTCGTATGTATTCTGCCTGCTGATGATGCGCAAGCTGAATATCCCCTGGTATATGACAGGCATTATTCTGGCATCTCTGGTAGTTTCTGTCATTTGTATTGCCGTCAACCTGAAATGGAAACTGAGCGAGCATATGGCAGGAATAGGTGGAGTGATCGGAGGACTGGTCTCTTTCAGTGCGTTGTTCGGTTATAATCCCGTAGCATGGTTGTGCCTGTTTATCCTGATTGCAGGTATACTGGGTTCCGCACGGATTATTCTGGGACATCATACATTGGGTGAGGTACTTTCCGGCTTTACGGTCGGTCTGGTAGCTGCTCTGCTGGTGCTTCATCCGGTGAGTAATATCTTATTTCGAGTATTTTTATTTTAAAACAGTATAAATCCTAAAAACTAATTATTATGAACTTTCCACAGAATTTGAAGTACACGAACGAACACGAATGGATTCGCGTAGAAGGAGACATCGCTTACGTAGGTATCACAGATTACGCACAGGAACAATTGGGCGATATTGTATTCGTTGATATTCCTACCGTAGGAGAAACGTTGGAAGCCGGAGAAACTTTCGGAACGATTGAAGTGGTAAAGACCATTTCCGATCTTTTCTTACCGTTGGCAGGCGAGATACTCGAACAGAACGAAGCTTTGGAAGAAAATCCGGAGCTGGTAAACAAAGACCCTTACGGCGAAGGCTGGCTGATCAAGATGAAGCCTGCTGATGCCAGTGCTGCGGAAGACCTGCTCGATGCCGAAGCATACAAGGCAGTGGTCAACGGCTGAATTTGAATAAACAGTACTTCTGCCTTAATGGAAGCTGACTAAATAGTCGTTAGTAACTCCAACTCTCCTCCTGCTGGAAGGAGGAGTCCCCGTAGGGGGAGGTGGTAGGTAAATGAATGTATGTAATAACTTTTAGATTAGATGAAAATGACTCCAATTGTAAGTATCATCATGGGTAGCACGTCCGACCTTCCTGTTATGGAGAAGGCTGCGCAACTGCTGAATGATATGCATGTACCGTTCGAAATGAACGCCCTTTCTGCTCACCGCACGCCGGAGGCTGTGGAAGAGTTTGCCAAAAATGCCCGTAGCCGTGGCATTAAAGTAATCATCGCTGCTGCCGGAATGGCTGCCGCCCTTCCGGGTGTCATCGCAGCCAACACAACGCTTCCGGTGATCGGAGTACCTGTAAAAGGCTCTGTGCTCGATGGTGTAGACGCTCTGTACTCCATCATTCAGATGCCTCCGGGCATTCCTGTGGCTACGGTTGCTATCAATGGAGCGATGAATGCGGCTATCCTTGCCATTCAGATGCTTGCATTGAGCGATGCCGCATTGGCTGAGGCTTTTGCTGCTTACAAAGAAGGACTGAAAAAGAAAATCGTAAAGGCAAACGAAGAACTGAAAGAAGTGAAGTTCGAATATAAAACCAATTAAATGGATTTATTCAATTACTTTCGAAGAGAAACATCCGAAGTAAATATTGGGGCTGTACCTTTGGGCGGCCCCAATCCTATTCGTATCCAGTCGATGACGAACACGTCCACTATGGATACAGAAGCTTGTGTGGAACAAGCCAAACGCATCGTCGATGCCGGCGGCGAGTATGTACGACTGACCACGCAGGGTGTCAAGGAAGCGGAAAATCTGATGAATATCAATATCGGGCTACGAAGTCAGGGATATATGGTTCCGTTGGTGGCTGATGTGCATTTTAATCCGAAAGTGGCCGATGTAGCAGCTCAATATGCAGAAAAGGTACGGATCAATCCGGGCAATTATGTAGATGCAGCGCGTACTTTTAAGAAACTGGAATATACCGACGAGGAGTATGCGCAGGAGATACAGAAGATTCACGACCGTTTTGTGCCGTTTCTGAATATCTGTAAGGAGAATCATACGGCTATCCGCATCGGAGTCAATCACGGTTCCCTGTCCGACCGTATCATGTCCCGCTACGGAGACACTCCCGAAGGGATGGTGGAATCCTGTATGGAATTCCTGCGTATCTGTGTGGCGGAACATTTCACGGATGTGGTGATTTCGATCAAGGCTTCCAATACGGTGGTGATGGTGAAGACCGTCCGCTTGCTTGTTGCCGTGATGGAACAGGAGGGAATGTCATTTCCCCTGCATCTTGGAGTGACGGAGGCCGGAGACGGAGAAGACGGACGTATAAAATCTGCCTTGGGCATCGGTGCATTGCTTTGTGACGGATTGGGAGATACGATTCGTGTGTCGCTTAGTGAGGCTCCCGAAGCGGAAATTCCCGTAGCGCGCAAGCTGGTGGATTATGTTCTGTTGAGGCAGGATCATCCGTATATCCCGGGTATGGAGGCACCGGAATTTAATTATCTTTCTCCTTCGCGCCGCAAGACGCGGGCAGTGCGGAATATCGGGGGCGAACATCTCCCTGTCGTTATTGCCGACCGCATGGATGGGAAGACGGAAGTCAATCCGCAGTTTACTCCGGATTATATCTATGCCGGAAGAACGTTGCCCGAACAGCGGGAAGAAGGAGTGGAATATATCCTTGATGCCGATGTATGGGAAGGGGAGGCCGGAACATGGCCTGCTTTCAATCATGCGCAGTTGCCGTTGATGGGCGAGTGCAGTGCAGAACTGAAATTCCTGTTTATGCCTTACATGGCGCAAACGGATGAAGTGATTGCCTGTCTTAAGGTGCATCCCGAAGTTGTGGTTATTTCTCAGAGCAATCATCCGAATCGCCTGGGCGAGCACCGTGCATTGGTGCATCAACTTATGACGGAAGGTCTGGAGAATCCGGTTGTTTTCTTCCAGCATTATGCGGAGGACGAGGCGGAAGATTTGCAGATTAAGTCCGCCGTTGATATGGGAGCATTGATTTTTGACGGTTTATGTGACGGGATTTTCCTGTTCAATCAAGGAAGTCTGAGTCATGCGGTAGTAGATGCTACTGCCTTCGGTATCTTGCAGGCAGGACGCACCCGTACTTCTAAAACGGAATATATTTCTTGTCCGGGCTGCGGTCGTACGCTTTATGATCTGGAAAAGACAATTGCGCGTATCAAGGCGGCTACCTCACATCTGAAAGGCTTGAAAATCGGCATCATGGGATGTATCGTCAACGGCCCCGGTGAGATGGCGGATGCTGACTACGGTTATGTAGGAGCAGGACGGGGAAAAATCAGCCTTTATAAAGGTAAAGTTTGCGTAGAGAAAAACATACCCGAAGAAGAGGCGGTGGAACGGTTGCTGGAATTTATCCGCAATGATCGGAAAGAACTGGAACTTTAATCAGTTATACTTTTAAATAGTTAAGACAGGAGTTGCTTTAAGTTTGCTTAAGGCAACTCCTGTCTTTTATTATAGTATACACAAACATTTATCCGTACAAGGGGAAGATAACCACCCGGGATTAATAGTAGGAGAACCGTTCATTAGGCTATTATGTAGGTTAGATTAATGTATTCTGTCAGTAAGAAGAAGTCATTTCACGTACATGGGTCCATCAGTCCACGTACGTGATCTATTGGGTTCATGTACGTGAACCGAACGGTCCACGCACGTGAAACGAATACATGAAACGTACTAAATATATTAGTCAAACCTTGTTAGCTTGTTAAGGTTACTATGCTATGGCTTAATGCAGGCGGCATACATTAAGTTATATATGGCATAAACAACGCATATTCACGCTGAAAATGGAGTTTTTAACACATGCAGATAATGCTTCTGAATAGTCTGTTTTATAGTTGTTAATCAGCGTGTTAATCCTGTTTCTTATTAAAAGCAGGTGATAATAGAAACCAGAAAAAGTTCTATTATCACCTTATTATCACCACCTATTATCACCATTACTGCCTTAATAATAAGGAGCTTATCCTTTAAAAGTGACAAGTGACAATAACAAAGTGTTTTATTAACTCTAGTGAGAGACGGTTGGAAGCCTAAGGGCATTTTTCAGCCATTGCATACAGCGCATGACGAAAGATTCGTGATGCAGGTTTTTGGTTTGTTCTTCTATCTGTATTTCCATCTTTCGCTGCAATTCTTCCAGCAATGCTTTTCTTGTTTTCCGTATTATTTCCTGTTCTTTTTCATGTGTTATTTCTTGTTCGTCCTTCGAATGCCTTTTCTGATTATCCCGAAGCATGTCAAGTTGGTCGTGCAATATTTTGTTTTTCAACTGCAACCTTTGGCATAATTCATCATAATCCCGTATTTTATGTTCTAATATATCCCGTTCCATTTTTAGCCGGAGATTGACAGACTCTTTGGCTGTAAACGCTCCGTTATTAATCTTGCGTCGCAATTCGCATACGATAGAACGGAATTCTATTGCTATTTCTTCCGGTGTTTGCTTGTGAAAGTCAGCCAGACGTTTTAGCTTGTGTCCTTTTACGATGGAGCAGAAGATGCTACGCCTTTTGTTATCTATAATTTGCAGTGCCAATGCTTTAACGACTATCGGGTAGAGGTTGAAACATTCGCTCTGCAAGCGGATGTAGAATTCTGCTTCTTCATATTTGAGCATCTCGTTCCTGATAGCTTTATCCATATTCCGGATGAGCTTTTCGTGATTGGTTCTTTTAAGTGCCAGTGTTTCTTCTAAATCCATATCGCTTTCGTTGTTTTGATTGTCTTCTAAAAACGACTGGGCGTCCATGCACTCTCCTTAAAAAAAGGATGTGGGGTTGGGGTAAAAAAAGGAAAGGCACGGACGCTGTTGTCGTTTCACTATCCACACATAGGTGTTGGCTAGACCCTATCAAGAATAGTGATAAACAACAGACATCCATGCCAATTTTATATATAGGGATTCTATATAACAATTAGCATGGAATATCTGTTGCATCACTTCTCCTTGATTTTAAAAGTAAGCCAACTTTATGTGCGAAGAAGTAATACGTTTATATTCCAATATTTATAAAAAACACCTTTCTCCTACATTCACGTCACGCTGACGGGGAGAAAGGTGTATGCAAAGATAAGTGTTTATTCTGAAATCTCAACGAAAAGCGGGGATTTCTTCACATACGACTATCTCCATGCCACGATAGACGACCATTATTTTGTGGAGCGTCGTTGTGCCGATGGCTTTTTGTACTGTTTCGCTGAATCGGATTCAAGCAAGTATCCTGCTTCGAGAAGGAAAAATTAAAGTTTGGCCGTTGGCTGGATGTGGTGGATTATGAGTTATTGATTTAGTTTTCTGGTGACTTATCATTCATTTTTTCTTCAAGTAGTTTGAGTAGTTCGTTGCAAGCAGTATCCATGTATTCTTTGCCTTCTTCAGCCAAAACATCCGGATTATAAGACAGTTTCACAGAATCGGATGTGATGTCACAGCTTATTTCACATCCATCTGATAAGTATTGAATATAAATACAGAATGGGAAATCAAAAGTATTATCGCCTGCATATCGGCAATGATTAAAATGAAAAGTTACTGCATCATATTTTAGCTTAAAGTAGTCAACCTGAGATTTCTTGGATAAACGTATGATATCCTCTACAAAGCTATACTCTTTTGACTTAGTATATAAAATGTGTGACTGGATAATTGGCTCATCAGGATTGGGTGTATTTATTTTTCTAGCCATGTTCCAAGTGGGAGTGTTGGTTATAAATGTTCTGTCAAATAGCTTTTGGAGTCCACTGATCTTTTGCTCCACATAAACGGCCAATTCAAAAAAAGCACTTCTTGCCTGTTCTACGGAACGACTGCTTTTTTCGATAGCTTTATCTGAGTATCTACGCTGTAACATCGCTATTTTCTTATCGAAATCACCTTCTTCCTCTATGCTTTCTCCCTTGGCGGCTTTGATTGCGAGTGTCAGACTGCGTATCAAGCAACTGCTCAAATAGTTGACGAATGGTAATATATCATTCAAAGTGGCATTAGCACCATCTGAAGGGGTTAATCCTGCTTCTACATCACATTGATGGAGGATGTTCAGATAGTTGGATTTATCTTCGGAGTGAATAACGATCATCGGATATCCATAACGGTGCAGCACAAAGTTTACTAATAAACGGGCAATGCGTCCGTTGCCATCTTCGAAGGGATGAATGCGGATATAACGGTAATGAAGCAACGCCGCCAATTCAACAGGAGTCAGTATTCCTTTGTCTGCTTCCAGGTTGTACCAGTCTACCAAGCTCGTCATAAATGCCGGAGTTTCTTCGGGCGAAGCATAACTGAAAACTTCTCCTGTTGCGGTCAGTACGGAATTGGGGCGTGATTTATATTCGCCTACTTTTATCTGCATACGGATGTCTTGTCCGTCGGGTGTTTTGGCGTTCTTCCAATAGTCCTGCACAAGGATGGTACGGTTCAACTCGCGAATAAAACTTTCAGTCAGCGGACGTTCTTTGTCCTGCGCCTCTTGCTTTATCATTTCCAGTCCTACGTTGTGAGCTTTCATCTCTTCATAATCTTTCAAGCTGGCATTACCCGAAGTTTCACCGAACATTAATAATAGTTTTGTTTGTCCGTATGTCAGTGTATTTCCTTCCAAGTGGTTAGAGTTATAATTAAACTCTAACTTGAATTTATCATTCCAACGTTTCAGGTCCTCAGGCTTAAGAGGCTGAAGCGATTTCCATTCGCTATATAATTGTTTTATATTACTTATTCCCATTTATATATGTGGGGCTGTGCCCATTTTTTTTGTTTAGATACAAAAATAGGAAACTTTCTTTATATGCCAATCCCTTGAACGATATTTATTTGGAGATTGGCTGTGGCGTCTTCTTTTGCAACTTTGTTGCACGAATCATTCGCTACCTTTGCAGCAGATAAAAAAGAAAGAATGATTATGGGACATTGTAGTTGTTGCGCACATACACACGAATGTGCACCCGAAAAACATATTGAAAAGAAAGAATCAATATTCGCTGAATATTGGAAAGTGGGACTTTCATTTATCCTGTTGATAAGTGGAATCATCATGAACGCTTTGGAGTTACCTTTCTTCCGTGAAGGATATTTCTCTCTGATATGGTATGTCGTGGCTTATCTTCCGGTCGGCCTGCCCGTTATGAAAGAGGCTTGGGAGAGTATGAAGGATAAGGACTATTTCAGTGAGTTTACACTGATGTTTGTAGCTACGCTTGGAGCGTTTTATATCGGTGAATATCCGGAGGGAGTAGCGGTGATGTTGTTTTACTCCGTCGGAGAACTGTTTCAGGAAAAGGCTGTTGATAAGGCGAAGCGTAATATCGGAGCTCTGCTGGATGTCCGTCCGGAAGAAGCGGCAGTAGTCAGAGATGAACGTGTCGTTATTGAGAATCCTCAAAGCGTAAAAGTAGGAGAAACAATTGAAATAAAGACAGGAGGAAGAGTTCCTTTGGATGGAATGATGCTCAATGAGGTAGCTGCTTTCAATACGGCAGCATTGACAGGCGAGAGTGTCCCCCGAAGTATCCGGATGGGTGAGGAAGTACTTGCCGGAATGATTGTTACCGATAAAGTAATCCGTATCAAGGTGATCAGACCTTTTGATAAAAGTGCTCTTGCCCGTATTCTGGAACTTGTTCAGAATGCTTCCGAACGCAAAGCACCGGCAGAACTGTTTATCCGTAAATTTGCCCGTGTTTATACTCCGATTGTGATAGGGCTGGCGGTTCTGATTGTTTTATTGCCGTTTATTTATTCCTTGATCACTCCCCAGTTCTTATTTACTTTTAATGACTGGCTATACAGGGCTTTGGTCTTTCTTGTGATTTCATGCCCGTGCGCTTTGGTGGTCAGTATTCCGTTAGGATACTTCGGAGGCATCGGGGCAGCTTCCCGGTTGGGAATTTTATTTAAAGGTGGAAATTATCTGGATGCTGTTACGAAGATTAATACAGTCGTGTTTGATAAGACGGGAACCCTTACCAAAGGTACGTTTGAAGTACAGTTTTGTAACTGTGAATCCGGTGTATCCGAAGAAGAATTAATCCGGATGATAGCCTCGGTAGAAAGCAGCAGTACACACCCCATTGCTAAGGCTGTGGTGAATTATGCCGGACGGCGGGATATCGAACTTTCCTCTGTAACCGACAGTAAGGAGTATGCAGGTCTCGGACTGGAAGCTGCCGTAAATGGAATTCAGGTTTTGGCAGGTAATGGGCGTTTGCTTTCAAAATTTCAGATAGAATATCCGCCCGAACTTCTTTCCATCACAGATACGATCGTTGTCTGTGCGATAGGAAACAAGTATGCCGGTTATCTGCTATTATCCGACAGTCTGAAAGAGGATGCAAAGATCGCCATTCAGAACCTGAAAGCATTGGGAATTCAAAACATTCAGATATTATCCGGTGATAAACAAAGTATTGTTAGTAACTTTGCAGAGAAGCTGGGTATTTCGGAAGCCTATGGTGATCTGCTCCCCGACGGGAAAGTGAAGCATTTGGAAGAATTACGCCAACATGCGGAGAACCAGGTTGCCTTTGTGGGCGACGGCATGAATGATGCTCCGGTACTGGCTTTAAGTAATGTAGGTATTGCCATGGGCGGACTAGGCAGTGATGCGGCTATTGAAACGGCTGATGTGGTGATACAGACCGACCAGCCTTCCAAAGTGGCTGAAGCGATAAAGGTAGGAAAACTGACGCGAAGGATTGTATGGCAGAATATTTCACTGGCGTTTGGTGTGAAACTGCTGGTACTGATTTTGGGAGCCGGTGGACTGGCTACACTTTGGGAAGCTGTTTTCGCCGATGTTGGTGTAGCACTGATTGCTATCATGAATGCCGTAAGGATACAGAAAATGATAAAATAAAAGAATATGGAAGAAAAAGTTTATCTGGATAAGTTGGCAAAAAGAGACATCAAGCCGACGGCTATCAGACTTCTCATATTGAAAAGTATGATGGAAGCGGGGCGTGCCGTGTCTCAGCTTGATCTTGAAACGTTGCTGGATACGGTTGATAAATCGACTATATCCCGTACAATCACGCTTTTTTTGTCTCATCATCTGATACATAGCATAGACGACGGAAGCGGTTCGTGGAAGTATGCCGTTTGCGATGATTCCTGCAACTGTGTCCTGAAAGACTTGCATTCACATTTTTATTGCGAGAAATGCCATCGGACATTTTGTTTGGAAAAGATTCATATTCCGGTTATCGACTTACCGAAAGGATTCACTTTGCATAGTGTGAATTATGTAGTAAAGGGAGTGTGTGCGGAGTGCTCAAAAGTGTAGGATTAATTGCAGACAAGCAGTAATGGTAAAAGAAAAACACCGGAACTCGAACGGAAAAATATCGTTGAGTTCCGGTGTTTATTATATTAATGATACTGGTTAGTCAATATTGGGATTCAGAGAATGCCAGTCTTTGATTGCCGGGATGATCCCCATTTCAATCACTTCATCGCGAAGTTTGCACAGATGTTCGTAGCTCTTTTCCAGTTCTTCCTGTTCGGAAGGAGATCCGGCCACTTCTTTGTAAGTAACGCCATCTTTCGTAATGGAAGTTTCCATAGCCATCATGATGTGGTCGAACTTACCATTGGAAACATAAGTACCGGCAGGCCAGCGGAACGGTTGTCCACCCATTGCGGCAGCGATCATTTCGATAGAAAGATAAGCCGGGCTTTGGAAAGAAGAACGGCCACGAAGATCGATGATATGTTTGCCACCCTGTATGACACGTACTTTTAATGCTTCCCATTCTGTCAGCGGAAGACGGGTAGTTCCGATGAAATCAGTCAGCGGTTCGCCTTTTACTTTGGTAGTTGAGGCGAATACGGCCATCTGTTCTCCATGTCCGCCATACGTACGGCAGTTTTGAATGTCGGAAGCGGGAATATGGAAATATTTCACCAGTTCATTCTGTAGACGGGTGCTGTCCAGTGCTGCCAGTGTAGAAACCTGGGATGGTTTCAGACCGGAATATAGCAGTGTGATCAATCCTGTGATATCAGCAGGGTTAAAGATGACAACGATATGTTTTACATTCGGACAGTATTGGCGGACATCTTTACCGAACTGAGCGGCAATTTCAGCATTTCCTTTCAACAAGTCTTCACGGGTCATGCCTGCTTTGCGGGCTGCACCACCGGAAGATACGATATAAGAGGCTCCTGTCAATGCTTCTTTAATATCGGAAGTATAAGTCAGATTCACGCCTTCGAAACCGCAGTGATATAATTCTTCTGCCACGCCTTCCAGAGCGGGTGCGAAAGGATCATATAGACAAATATTCGGAGTGAGTTTCATCATCATAGCTGTTTGAGCCATATTGGAGCCGATCATTCCGGCAGCTCC
>ENA-OVGB01002390-OVGB01002390.1-human-gut-metagenome-genome-assembly--contig:-NODE-2390-length-13620-cov-2.911463_pt1 | contig 13620 bp, 10 predicted proteins | sample MGYA00237767_ERZ505413 | MGnify/ENA primary metagenome ERZ505413 (study PRJEB26158, sample SAMN06016410) | human gut metagenome | biome: human gut; feature: ankylosing spondylitis patient; material...
AAGAGCCTTTTTCGCATCCGCAAGCCGCTCATGTCCGGGATGGTCGTTTATCCATTCTTCCACACGCTCCGCCTTGTCTATCACGTTTCCGGCAATGAATCGGTCCTTTATCTCATAGCCCGAAACAAGCGGGTTGTAATAGATACGTCCCTGCAGGGCTCCGAGCAGTTCCTCTTCCGTGCTGTCGGTAATGGCACGCATGAAGTCGAGGTCTATGCCGCCGTATTTGTTGAGTGAGGCGGACAGGGCTTCTTCGGGTGAGCCTGCATTGACAAGGCTCTCCACCGAAAAGGAAACGGGACGCTCGAAAATGTCCGCCTTCACGAATTTCCCCTCTTCGGCACGTTCCAGTGCAAGGACGTCACGCCCGGAGGCATCCATCATCAGAAGTTTTGCATTCTGTCTGGCGTTCAGGTTGCCGTAACGCATCACGAACTCGTCATAGGACACGTTCAGGTATTCACGCTGACGGCTGTCCTCCGTCCGGTTTTCCGCCTCATTCCGATACAGGCGTTCATAGGCGTCACGGATGGATATATACAGCAGGGCCTTTTCCTTCTGGTAGCCTTTCAGGTCAAGCGGGTGGAAGGTGGCTCCATAGGGGGTGATGTCCCTCAGATACCCGACGACGGTCCCTTCCGCCACCATTGAGCCGTCACGGTGATAGGCTTCCACCGTCCCGCTGTACGGGTGCGGTGTCAGGTCGGCAGTTTCCTCCTTGGCAGGTTCCGTATCATATTCCGGGAACAGCGAAGCGGAAGTCGTTCCCGTCTGTCCGGATTGTACGGACGGATTCTCAGCCGTAGCGGTCATACCTTCCGGCAATGGGCTTTCATCTTCCGGTGCCTGTTCTGACCCGTGTGTCATATCAGCCTGCTGCACCGGCCGGGAATCCGACGATGGCACAAACGCCGGGTCGAGGGTGTCCTTCATGCCGGACTTTGCAAGCAGTTCCTGTCTGTGTTTCTCCGCCTCATGCCTGAGCTGAATACGCACTTCGGGGGTAAGGTGCATCATGGTTTCGTAAAAACCGTTGATGGGCGGGTTTTCCTCCCAGTCTATATCCGCATATATGTCGTCCGGATGGGCCTGGGCTGCCGTTTCTTTGGATTCTGCATCTTCCGTTTTCACATCTTCCGCCTTTTCGCCTTCAGTCTCCTTTTGCGGGGAAACGGCAGGTGCAGCCGCCGGTTCATCCATAACCTTCGGCGTAACCTGTGCCTGCTTCTTGCCGTTCTTGTCCTTTGACTTGGCTGCGGACTTTTTCTTTTTGCCCGAAAGGGCCTGATTGCGTTCCTCTTCCGTATATTCCCACAGGTCAAAGAGTGTCAGCTGCACGGTTGGAGCCTGTTCCGGCTCATGCGTCCCGGTCTCCTGTCTTTCCGTAACCGGTTGTGCCTTTTCTTCTGTCGCTGCATCCCTGTTCTCCGGTTGCTGCCGGACGGGTTCAGGTTCGGGAACTGACCTTTCCGCCTTCACTGTTTCAGTTTCCGGTATGGAGATGCTCATGGCGGATTGTACGGTCTGTTCCGCCGCTGTCCTGCGTCCCTGATAAAGTTCCATGTCCAGACGTTTGCGCAAGTCCTCCGCAAGCATCCTGCCCAGGTCTGTCGCGATACCTTCCACACCTCCGCTGTGCGTATATATCATGGCGGGTTTTCCGTACGGGTCGGTACCCCTCTTCGCATCGGTATGTACGATGCGTTCCGTGTGGTAGGCAAAATAGGCGTTCTCCGTCAGTCCGCCGTTATGTTCCGTCTGTATGATGGTCAGTACCCTCTCTTCCTGTGTCAGTTCTTTCTTTTGCAGGTCTTTTTGCAGGATGATCAGGTCGCTGCCGGCTTCCGTACCCGCATTGTCGGTGAACAGGTTGTTGGGCAGGCGGATTGCCGATACCAGATTCGCCTTGCTGAACATCTCGTTCCTGACGGATACCTTCGAGCTGTTCAATACCCCCTGCGAGGTGATGAACGCCACGATGCCGCCGTCACGCACCGCATCCAGACCTTTCAGGAAGAAATAGTCATGGATGGCTTTCTGTGCCGAACGTCTGCCAAAGGATGCGCTGCGGCTGAACTCCGCATCGAACACTCCGAAATCCCCGAAAGGGATATTGGAGATGGCAAGGTCAAAATGGTTCAGAAACGGCTTTTCAATTTTCTCGAAACCCATCGTGCGGATTTTCTGTTCCGGGTAAAGGCAGCCCAGCAGCTTGCCCGTCAGCAGGTCCTTCTCGAAAGCCATCACATCCGCCTGCGGCTGGTATTGCAGCACCGCATCCACAAAAGCACCCATCCCGGCGGACGGTTCCAGTACGCGGTCGGGACGCACCTTACGGTCATACAGGGCTTCCGTTATTGCACCCGTAATTTCCGCCGGCGTGTAGAATGCCGTCAGTACCGATGATTTCAGCGAGTCCACATAACTTTTGTATTCCCTTTCATCCCGGCTGTTCTCACGGATCAGCCGGTGCAGTTCGATGGTCGGGGCAAACAGGTCGAGGTCAGATTTCGCCCAATGGACGGCATCCGTCAGTTCTCTGGCGGGATTCAGTATGCACTTCAGTCCCCCGAAGCCGCAATACCTTTCCAGCAGCACACGTTCACGCGCGGTGGGCGTGCGCTGTTCCTTCTCCAGTGTGAATGCCGTCCGTATCGCCTCGATGTTGTCGCGCAGTTTCTGCTTGCGGTTAAATGCCATACTCCCTCAGGTAAAGGACGACGGCTCCCGTCAGCTCCGTATAGAGCAGGTCATAGTCGGACGACAGGGCGAACTGGTCGTCTGACAGGTCGTAAATGGAGAATACGTTGCCCACAAGCGGCAGCAGTTTCTCTACGAAGCCCTCACGCGCGTCTTCCGGAATTTCTTCATGAAACTCGCTTTCCACGACTTCACGCAGGATGGCGTATCGGGAATAGTGCAGGCCGTGGACGAGTGCGGACATGGCAATCTCCTGCGCACCGTCGGGAGTGTACCCCTCAAGCCTTGCACGCTCATAGGCTTCTGCGGCTTCATCGGCACGCGCCTTCACGAAGGCGGCATCGGAAGACTGTTCAAACTTGTTTTCCTTGAGATAGTTCAGCAGATACAGACCGTAATAGGAAAGTTCGGTCTGTTCAAGATTCTTTTTGTTCATTTTTACAATGGATTTAGTGATTTGACAAATGTCCGGATATACGGGGAAGGGGAAGAAAAAGGCACCCGGTATCCCTCCGAGTGCCACCACTAAATCCAAAGTCTTGATCAGTATGATGATTTATGAACCTTGAATCAGTGGCAAAGGTAGTCCAATCCGGATGAAATACGAAATAAATTCCGCTGATAATTCATCCGAAAGGCGGATTATCCCTTACTTCCCATTCCTCACTTTCTCTTTTTTGCGGATGCCGCACCGTCCTTTCTCTCCGGAAAGACAAAACCGGTGTTGAAGTCGGCATCAAAGACCAGGGCGGCATCGAAACGCTTGCCCTGCTTGTTCTTGAATCCCTTCAGGACACCCGTCTTTCCCTTTGTCAGCAGTTCCCTGATTTCATCGTCGGTAAGCATCCTGTTGGCTTTCAGCCTGAATATGGGCAGGCCGCATTCCGTGTTGTCGCATCGTACCACCTTGCCGAAGAACTGCATCCTGCCCGTTCCGCACTTGGGACACATGCAGCCGGAATCCTTTTTCCCGAACAGCTTTTCGCACGACAGCAGTTCGGAGGTGATGGATGTCGCATATTCCTCAATCTCCTTGCGGAACTTTCCGGCAGGTACCTCTCCGCGTTCGATGCACGCCAGTTCCTTTTCCCATTCGCCGGTCATGGCTACGTCGGCAATGCGCATGGTCTTGACAATGGAATAGAGGGCAAGCCCTTTTTCTGTGGGCACAAGGCATTTCTTCTGCCTTGTCACATATTCGCGGGCAAAGAGCGTTTCAATGACGGAGGCACGGGTGGCGGGGGTTCCGATACCGCAGTCCTTCAGTGCCTGACGCAGTTCCTCGTCCTCGATTTCCCTGCCGGCCGTTTCCATCGCCGAGAGCAGGGTGGCTTCCGTATGGAGAGGCTTGGGCTTGGTCTTTCCTTCGGTCATGGAACAGCCGCTGAGGTGCAGCAGTTCCCCTTCTTTCCAGTCCGGAAGTATCGTCTCTTCCTGTTCTTCCTTGCAGACGGCACGCCATCCGGCCTGTTTCACTACATCACCTTTGGCTGAGAATACCACACCGGAACATTCCACCGTGACGGCTGTCACGTCCTTCACGCATTTTTCCGAAAAGGCTTCTATCATGCGTCCCGCTATCAGATGGTACACCTTGCTTTCATCTTCGGAAAGGAACAGGGGCTTTTCTCCCGTAACCAGCAGTGCGTGATGATCTGTCACCTTGCTGTCATCAACACTTCTTCGGGTAGGCTCCGGCTTTTGCGGGATTTTGTCGCTCCATTGTGAGAGTCTGCCGATGAAAGCCAGCAGTTTCGGTATTTCCGCAAAGACATCTTCCGGGATGTATCGGCTGCCGGTTCGGGGATAGGTGACGAGTTTCTTCTCATAAAGTTTCTGCGTGATGTCGAGTGTCTGCTCTGCCGTGAACCCGTACTTCGTGTTCGCATCCTTCTGGAGTGTGGTCAGGTCATACAGAAGCGGTGTTTCTTCGATTTTCTCCTTTCGTTCGACTTTCACGACAGTAGCCGTGTTGCTCTCCTTTACATTATTATATAGGGCTGTTGCGGGTGCCTTGTCCTTCCATTTCTCCACCGACGGCATTTTCACGACTTCGTCACTGTCCTGTACTTTTGCCGAGATATGCAGCTGCCAGAAGGCTTCGGGGGTGAAACGGCGGTTTTCCCAATAGCGTTCACAGATCATCGCCAGTGTCGGCGTCTGGACACGTCCCACCGAGTAGGTTCCGCGTCCGGCTGCGATGGACAGTGCCTGCGTTCCGTTTATCCCCACCAGCCAGTCGGCTTCACTTCGGGCTTTGGCGGCATGGTAAAGGTTGTCATACTTGCTTCCGTCTTCAAGTTTTTTCAGTCCCTCACGGATAGCCTTGTCCGTCAGGCTGCTTATCCACAGACGCACGAACGGGACCGTACAGCCGATATAATGATAGAGGTATCGGAATATCAGCTCACCTTCACGGCCGGCATCGGTCGCCACAATAATCTGCTCGCTGTCCTTGAACAGTCTGGTGATGATTTTTATCTGGGCGACCACGCTGCTGTCCGCCTTGTATCCTTTTTCCGTCCTTACCTGTCGGGGAACAAGCGTGAAGGTTTCGGGAATGATGGGCAGATTGCTGCGTACAAAGCCGTGCAGGTTGTATTCTTCCGGCATGGCGGGCTGGACAAGATGTCCGAATGCCCATGTCACATTATAACCGTTTCCGGTCAGATAACCTTCCTCTCGCTTGCCGGCACCCACGATGCGGGCGATTTCACGTGCCACACTGGGCTTTTCTGCTATGATTGTTTTCATACTGATTTGTTTTGATTCTGTTTTTTATGTTTTTGGATTTAGTGGTGTGCGGGGACTATACCTTCATGCCTTTGTTTTTCTTGGGCTTTTCCTGCTGCTGCTTCTGTGCGTCATCCTTCGGGGCTGACTGTCCCTGCTGCAGCGGCTCTTTGATGTTCTTGGTCGCTTCGTTCGTCTTGCCCTCGCTGTTTACGGCTACCTGTGTCCGGCTTTCGTTCGACGGGGCGACTTTCTGGGCATTGTCCGGATTTTCATCGTAGCGGTACGGGCGTCCCTTTTCCGGATTGAACTTGACATACATGATGGCGTGCTGCCCCTGCTTGTCCGTCACGTTCTCCAGTCTGATGGTCTTGCCTGCCTTGTAGTCCGCCTGCTGCTGTTCCGTCAGGGGCTTGCCGCACCATTTGGTGATGCCGCGGATACTGCCGTCCTCGTTCGTCCATGTGTTCCTTTTCTGCTGCTTCGCATCCTGCTTTTCAGCGTCGTTCATGTCCGGTTCCAGTTCCGGCAGTTCCGTGTTGTCCTGTTTCTGTACGGTACGCGGGGACTTTCCGGTGCCCGGCACGAACTCGACTCCGCGCTGTTCCACATTCACCTGCAGGGTCGTTACGAACTTCCTTCCGTCATTGCGTTCCACCAGCTTGTCTTTTACCGGCAGCCCCGCACGGAGCATTTCCTGCTCCTGTTTGGTGATTTCCGTCTTTCCGATTCTTTCCGGTATGCGTACCTTGCTGGCAGGGACATCGGTGATTTCGTTCGTCTTGCGGTCAATGCTGATGTACGAGGGGATAATCTCTCCGGTTTCCTTGTCCACAAGGTCAATCACACGCCCCATGTTGCCGGTAGCCTTCAGGTTCCTTTTGTCGTATTCCGAGAACTTGTGTCCTTTGTATTCGTCAAGTTTCTGTTCCTTGCGGATGAAATGCGGTACAAGACCGATGCTGCCGTCCTCGTTTTTCCTGAATGACAGGCGGGCGTCCAGTTCAAAGGTTTCCTCCCCGAACTTTGGGGACACTTTCACCAGATCCGACTTGCCGTAGTTGAGCATCTTCTGCAGGTCACCGGACTTTTCAAGCTCCTCACGGTCGATGCCCCATTTCTCTTTCAGTTCCTGCCAGTTGATTGAACTCTCGTCAATGGGCTGGTAGCCTTGTCGGGTCTGAGGCTTTTCCTGCGTTTTTTCCTGTTTCTGTTCCATGTTTTCCTGTTTTTGGGTTTCACCCTGTTCCTCTTTCTTCTCTTTTTTCTCTTCTTCCGCCTGCATCTGATAGGGGAATGTGTCCACCTTGTGCGGGGCAAGGATGTCCTTGTTCTGATAGGGATGCTGCAGCAGGTCCTTCATCACTCCCAGGAGCGAATCCACCTGATCCGCCGCTATGCGGTAGAAACCGAAGCGGCTGGGTTCCTTGCACTGCCGGAAGAAGTTTTTGAAAAAGTTGTCGAGCATGTCGCCATGCTTGTCGAACAGTAGAAAATCCTTTGCGTTGTCCAGCCTTGCCGGAGTCCGCTTGGGCGAGCCGTCCGCATTAAGGCCGGCTACCACGCTGATTTCGCCCGTCTTCTCGTCACGGACTATCAGCACGTCCTTTTCGTCGCTTTTCTTTGCCATTTGAATAATTTTTAATTGTTATTTATTAAAGAAATTATGGATACGAGCCTTGTAGAACTCGACATCGTCCTTCTGGAAGTCCTTTACGTGTTCCGACAGGAATTTCAGCACGTCATCTTCGCTGTAATAGGTCTTCTTGCCCAGTATCTTGTAGGGCAGGGCTCCTGTGCTGCGGTAGCGTTGCAGTGACCGTTTGCTTATCTGGAGCAGCAGGCACAGGTCCTGGTTGTCAAAGAGCCGTATCCTGTCCGGCATGTGTTCCCGTTTTTCCGGTGCTTTCAGGGCAAGCAGCATCTCGTCCTGACGTTCAAGCCTTTCAAGGATGGTTTCCATCCACTGCTCGAACAGTTTCTTTGTCAGCAGTTCCATGTTCATGTCCTCCTTCCTTTCGGCTGCCTGCCGTTTCCGGTGGGCAGTCTGCTGTTATGGTGCAGTTCTTCGAGTGTCCTGCCGTCCTCCCGGATGGTATGGGAGTCAAGAATCCTCCGGATTTCCGAGAGCCTGTACTGGCATTTGCGCCGCAGGACCACGTATCTGATACGGTGATCATCCCTCATGCGCTGCAAGGTCCGCTTGCTTACGCCCAGTTCTCTGGCGGCTTCATTCGTGTCGAGAAGCCTGTCCGTATTTTCACGTTTCATCGCCTCCCTGATTTCACGGACATAGCCGGCCACTTCTGCTATCTGTTCCATCATTGCCTTGTATGCGGAACTTTCCATCGTTATCACTTTCATGTTCTGTCTTTTTTTCTTGTTCCTGCGGCAAAGTTCAGCAATAAACAAAAGGGGCTTTAACAACTCACTACGTGGCTCACGTGAGATTTTTTTGAGAAATGGCTCCGTTACCCGGACAAACGGCGCAACAAGTTGCCAGTTAGCGGAATATGGAATCTTTTTCCGCCTGCGCCGTTACCTTTGCACGGAACTAAAATCAAATTCTTATGGAAACGGTATCTATTGAGAAAAAGACCTTCGAGGAACTGATGGCGCAGTGGGACGCCTTTGTGGAAAAAGTGACCGCCTTGCAGCGCAAGGGGGACGGGAAACGCCTTGCCCGTTGGCTCACGGGCGACGATGTGTGTAACCGGTTACGGATAAGCCAGCGCACCTTGCAGAAACTGCGTGACAAGGGATTCATCGGCTATTCACAGATCGGGCACAAGTTCTTTTACAAGCCGGAAGAGGTCAAGCGGCTGATTCCGCTTGTCGGCATAATCCACCCCGGCGGCAAATAACCGAATATTCACCACTAAATCCGAAGTAACATGAACGAGAACAATGAAATCATCACGATGGAAGACGAAAAGGTCGCTTCCATGTTGCAGAAAATGAAAAAAAGCTCCAGATGGCTCAGTGGGTTTCTGGAGAGTTACCGCCCGCCGCTTGACGGTGAGGTGTACCTGACGGACAAGGAAGTGGCAGACCTTTTACGGGTAAGCCGCCGTACTCTTCAGGAATACCGTAACGAACGGCTGCTGCCTTATATCATTTTAGGCGGAAAGGCACTGTATCCCGAATCGGGACTGCGTGAGGTACTGGAAGCGAACTATCGGAAGCCTTTCAGATAGCCTCCGACCAAAAGCAAGAACGGACAGCCGTCATCCGGTTGTCCGTTCTTGCTTGCGTTTGTTCCGTTCTCAGCAATGGCCTCCTTTGGCTATCGGCACAAACAGCATATAGGTATCCTTCTGCTCTTTGGCGTACGCTTTCCGTAAAAGCCACGAACGGAACACATGGGTATAATAGGTATTCAGGCGGAACGCTATCGGTATAATGATTTCAAGGGAATAGACATCGGCATTCAGACCGTTTTCCAGCCGGACATACCGGCACACCTCAAAGTCATTCAGCACGTCCGTTTTCAGGATTGCCCGGATAGCCGCATTCACCGCTGTTGTTGTCACATTGAACAGTTCTCCGATTTCCCATGCCGTCATCCATACATCGTTACCGGTTACGGTTACCGATTTTCCTTCTATGGTAATGATATTTCGTTTCATGATTCTTCTTTTTTAGATGTTGCATCCTTTGAACTCTTCTATGCTGCCAAGACGTGCGACAAGATTTTCCATATCCTGATTGAGCTTTTCTTTTGTAATCTTCGCATAGATTTGCGTCGTCTTGATGCTCTTGTGTCCGAGCATCGAACTCACCGTTTCAATAGGTACGCCGTTTGACAGGAATACCGTTGTCGCCGCCGTGTGGCGGCTCTGGTGCCATGTAAGGTGTTTCGTGATACCGCACCGTTTGGCTACGGCACGTATTCCACAGAGGCAAGTCATGTAATGTGGGACAGGGAATATCCTTCCGTCCTCACACAGTCCGCGGTATTTTTCTATGATTCTTCGGGGCAGGTCCAGTAGGCGGATATTCGATTCCACGCCCGTCTTCTGGCGGTTGATGTTTATCCACTCATGGTTGTCGAAGTATGTACGGATATTTTCCTCACGCAGATTGCGCATATCGGAGAATGACAACCCCGTGAACGCACAGAACAGATACAGGTCACGGTAAAGCTCCTGTTTGGCGTTTTTCAGTTTGCCGTCCATCAGCATACGGATTTCCTCTTTCGTGAGAAACCCTCTTGTCGTTTCCTCTTTCTTGATTTCATATTCACGGAACGGGTCGCGTGTCAGCCATTCATTGTTAATGGCAATGAACACCATTGTCCGTAACGGACACACATAAAGCCAGACCGTATTGGTACAGCAGTGCTTGTCCGTGCGGAGAAACATTTCAAAATCGGAGATAAATGCCGGAGTAAGTTCCTTCAGGGCAATATCCTTCACATGGTATCGGATATTCAGGAACTCTTGCAGGTGCTTGTAAACAACCAGATATTTTGAAAGCGTGGCTTTGGCTTTCATGCCGGCTTCCACCTGTTTTGCATAATCCTCGTTGTGCTGGCGGAACACCTGCATCAGTGTATGGCAGCGGTGTTCCAGTCCGAGAAAGGCATTCTTCACTTTTTCAGCCGTCACAAAATTGTCACGCTCCATAATTTCCTGATAATGCCTGTTGATGCTCACACGCATCTTGTCAAGCAGGCGGTTTGTTTCAAGCGCGGCTGAACTTCTTCCCGTGACACGTCCGCCTTTCGTGTCCCACAATTTGGGATCGACCGAAAGTTTGCTGCTGAACTGCGTCTGTGTTCCGTCCACTGTGATACGTCCCATAACCGGTACTGTACCGTCCTTCTTCACTGCCTGTCTTTTCAGGTAGAAGATAACTGAAAATGTACTCTTCATCGTTCTAAAATTTTTTTGGTTTCAAATTTAGTTCGTGAAGAATCCTTCGTCGCTACGCAAATCATTGAGGAATACTGCAATTCTCGTTCACGCCGCATTTTCTTGCGTGAGTTGTTAGTAACTCACTGGAAGTTAGTGTTTTCTATATTCTTCCAACCTCATCATAACCTGTTTTGGGCATGGTCACGAATTGGTAACGTTGCGATGTCCTAACTTGGCTTTTTCATTGCTTTTTCTGTCTTTCATTTTTTCAAGCCATCTTCCTAAAACGCCTATCTGCCAATAACTTTGCTACATTTTTCTGTTTATCACTTTTTATTCGTACTTTTGTCTTCTATAAATAATAGAACCTATGAGACATAAACTTCTGTTTTCTTTTTTCATCTTTTTGATAGTTGCTTTACCGATTCGTAGTAAGGATTTTGTTTTGACTTCCGGTCAAACAGTTGTCATCGCTTGCAGCCCTTCTGAAGAACTGGTTGTACGAACCGCATTGGAAATGCTGGGGCGTGATATTCAGACAGTATTGTCGTCGACTACCCAAGCGAATGAGAAAACAGGTGAAATTGTGATAGGAACGGTGGGGCAGAGTGAGCTTATCAGCCGGACCGGCATAGATGTTTCTGCGCTAAAAGGCAAGAAGCAGGCTTTTCTATTATCTGTTTCTCCGGAGGGTAAATTGATCGTAGCCGGCAGTGACAAACATGGTACGGCTTATGGAATACTCGAAATATCCCGTTTGTTAGGTGTCTCTCCCTGGGAATGGTGGGCGGACGTAACTCCGGAAAAGAAGAAACTTTTTAAGCTATCTTCCAAATTCCAAAGTCTTCAGGCTCCTTCGGTGGAATATCGGGGTATATTTATTAATGATGAAGACTGGGGCTTGATGCCATGGAGCAGTCGGACCTATGAACCTTCAAAAGTGAAAGGTGAGATAGGCCCGCGTACCAACGAGCGTATTTTTGAACTCTTACTTCGTCTGCGTGCCAACACCTATTGGCCTGCAATGCACGAATGTACACTTCCTTTCTTCCTGACCAAAGGCAATCGGGAAGCTGCCAAGAAATATGGAATCTTCATCGGTGCTTCCCATTGCGAACCGATGGCTTGCAGCGCTGCCGGCGAGTGGAAACGAAGAGGGGAAGGGGCTTATGATTATGTGAATAATGCTCCGGCTGTTTACAAATTCTGGGAAGACCGTGTAAAAGAGGTGGCAGATCAGGAAATACTCTATACGTTGGGTATGCGTGGTGTACACGATGGCAAGATGCAGGGAGCGAAGACGGTGGAAGAACAGAAGGCCGTAATAGATCGTGTGTTTGCAGATCAACGCGGGTTGATTGAAAAATATGTTGATAAGGATGTAACTAAAGTCCCGCAGGTTTTTATCCCTTATAAAGAGGTACTCGACATTTATCATGCCGGATTACAGGTGCCCGATGATGTAACATTGATGTGGTGTGACGATAACTATGGCTATATCCGCCATTTTCCTACGGCCGAAGAATGCCCACGTAAAGGAGGGAATGGAGTCTATTATCATGTTTCTTATTGGGGACGTCCGCACGACCATCTCTGGTTGAGTACGATGAGCCCGTATCTGATTTTCCAACAAATGAAGCTGGCTTACGATCGAGGCATACAGAAGATGTGGATACTGAACGTCGGAGATATCAAGCCTGCCGAGTATCAGATAGAGTTGTTTATGGATATGGCCTCGGAAGGAGTGACCTCTCATCTGAAACACTGGCTGGAACGGGAATTGGGAGCTTCGTGCGCAAAGGCAGTATTACCTGTGATGCAGGAACACTATCGTCTGGCCCATATTCGTAAACCTGAATTTATGGGAAATACGAGGGAAGAGGAGAAAGATCCTGTTTATCGTGTTGTCAAAGATCTCCCATGGAGTGAAAAAGAAATCAACGGACGTTTGCAGGCTTATGATAAATTGTCGGAGACAGTGGAACGGGCAGCTTTGAAAATCCCATCCGGCAGACAAAGTGCCTATTTTGAATTGGTGAAATACCCGGTGCAAGCTGCTACACAGATGAACCGGAAATTGCTATATGCCCAATTAGCCCGCCACGGAAAAGCGGACTGGGAGAAAAGTGATCTTGCCTATGACAGCATTGTAGTATTGACAAAACAGTATAACTCACTGGAAGATGGAAAGTGGAACCGCATGATGGATTTCCAACCCCGAAAACTCCCCGTATTCAATCGCGTGGAAAGAAAAACGGCTACTTCTCCGATGATGAAAGAGCGTGTAGCTATCTATAAATGGAACGGCTTGGATGGGAAGAATATCCCGAATAGTAAGACCTTGAATGCGCGGAAAGGAACTTCTGCTATTTGTGAGGGCCTGGGATATGAAAGCAAAGCGACAGGCATTGACAAGGGAGATGCACTGATGTTCTCTTTTGACAACTGGAAAACAGACTCGGTAGAGGTTGACATCCGCTTGTTGCCTAATCATCCTGTGAGAGGAGATCAATTACGTTTCTCAATATCGTTGGACGATGCAGCGCCTGAAGTGATCTCTTATGAAACGAAAGGACGGAGTGAAGAATGGAAAGAGAACGTGCTGCGCAATCAAGCCATCCGAACGGTTCGACTTCCGGTATCCGGAAAGAAGTCCCACAAATTGGTAATCAAGGCATTGGACGAAGGAGTGATATTAGACCAGGTGATGCTTTATATGCCTTCGCCTACTGGTGAGTAACTGCACGGATCACGAACCATGCATGATGCGCCACGGTTCCAATCAGCCCGTAATGCTTTGCCATGATCCGAAATCTTTCTTTGAGGGATGCTTTCTGATTCCGGGTAGTCATTCCCTCCTCCAGATAGTCGATGATTGTCAGGTGGGTATTGTGCAAAGTACGTGCTTTCTTCATGATGCGGATGCACCAGTCGAAATCTGCAGAAAAGCGATATTGCAGATTATATGGCTCTACGAGCGTGTGGCGGGGGAAGAATGCCTGGTGGCAGACTAACATTCCCTGTTTGAAACTTTTCCAGGTGAGCGTTTCAGGGGCGGACAATCTGCGCATCCGCAGGAAATGCCTGTCCTTGTCTACGATAGCGGTTTCTCCGTAAAGTATATCGGGCAGTTCATTGCCGTTGATGGTGTGCACCATTTGTTGCAGCGTATCATCCTCATGAAAACAGTCGCCTGCATTCAGGAAACAGAGATAATCACCGCTGGCAAGGGCGATGCCCTTATTCATAGCGTCATACAGTCCTTTGTCGGGTTCGCTGACGACGGTGTGTATGCGTGACCGGTAGCGGTTGATAATAGAGAGGGTTC
>ENA-OVGB01002391-OVGB01002391.1-human-gut-metagenome-genome-assembly--contig:-NODE-2391-length-13616-cov-4.237962_pt1 | contig 13616 bp, 10 predicted proteins | sample MGYA00237767_ERZ505413 | MGnify/ENA primary metagenome ERZ505413 (study PRJEB26158, sample SAMN06016410) | human gut metagenome | biome: human gut; feature: ankylosing spondylitis patient; material...
ATCGGGTGAAAAGCTGTAATTGTACTGTGAAAGCTTCATCTTTATATTATTTTATTGGTTTCTCACGCTACATTCAGCATAACCCAGTCTTTCTCAGCTCTTAATCAATTCAGGCTGATTTCAAGACACGGACAATTATTTATATTACGTATAAAAATGATTTTTGTTTCATTAACTACAGTTTTTATTCAATATAAATTCATTAACAAAACAAAAACACAATATTGCATCCGATTTACTGATCAAACATGTTCGAGAAGATCTATCTACACACAACGATACACGTCAATTAGAATCAAGCCCCCACCCAGGCAGATCTTTTCGACGATAGCTCGCTTTCATGAAGATTAGACGAATGTAAGAATCACTATTTTTCAATTACCGACAACAAATACCGCTGATCCTTACCCCTCATGCCTCCCACAGTAATGGGCATGAGGACTACTCTGACAAAGAAACTCAGAATCGGTTTACTAAAAATAGAGCAACTGCAACCGACCTCTTTGCATACACTTCCCCATCAATATTATTCGCGATCCAGCGGGAGAGAGGGAACAAATGGTTGCAAAGGTTCCGGCAAAAGACTTTTTTCAATCTCTTCGATCGTATAAAGATCCGATTCCGCAAAGGCTCCACTGCGAGTCCGTCGTAAAGCGATCAAATGGCCCCCGCACTCCAATTTATTTCCCAAATCACGAGCAATTGACCGGATGTACGTTCCTTTGCTGCATCGAATGCGCAATGTCACATCGGGCAAGTTGACCTGCTCTAACCGCATCTCATAGATATTGATCAAGGCATGACGCAACTTTACCTCTTCCCCTTCACGCGCATACTCATACGCACGCTGTCCCTCGATCTTTTTGGCGGAATAGAGCGGCGGTTCCTGAAGTTGTTCTCCCTCCATCTCTCGCAACGCTACTTCGATAGACTCCTGTGTCACATGATCATATGGATACGTCTTGTCAATCGGATGCTCCAAATCGTAACTAACTGTAGTCGCCCCTAAACGTATCGTGGTCAAATACTCTTTCTCTTCTGCCTGCAATTCATCCACACGCTTGGTTGCACGACCGATGCAGATGATCAGCACACCTGTTGCCAACGGATCCAGCGTACCGGCATGTCCTACTTTAATTTTACGATAACCGATTTTACGCATGATCACACGTATCTTGCGCACAACATCGGACGAGGTCCAACCTAACGGTTTATCAACCGGCAATACATATCCTTCGGGAAAAGGGAAATCAGGAGTCAAAGGTTGTTTCACAACAATCTTAAAATTGGGGATTATTACCAAATAAGCACAGAGCCTTAACCTAACCTCAGTGCTTATTTACAAAACTGAATAAAATTGAATCAGATACTATATACAATTGATACGACGCCGACGATCAGACAGTAAATTGCAAAATAGATCAGCTTTCCTTTCTTCACGATATTGATCATCCAGCTACATGCCAACAACCCGGAAATAAAGGCTGTTACAAAACCAGCCAACAGGGCCCACGCTGAAATTCCTGATTCAGCCGGATGGAAACCACCCTTCATCAAATCGAGGAATGCCTCACCCAAAATCGGGATCAACACCATCAAGAAAGAGAAACGAGCAACTTGCTCTTTACGATCGCCCAGCAACAGCCCGGTCGCAATAGTCGATCCTGAACGAGACAAACCGGGCAAAATAGCCGCAAATGCTTGTGCAATACCGATGATAAACGCGTCTTTGTAAGAGATTTCCTCTTTGATTCGAGGCCGGGCATAATAGGCGAATGTCAGCAGTAAGGCTGTCAAGATCAACGAACATCCGACAATCAGCAATCCTGATGCGAAAAGCGCTTCAACCTTATCCTTAAAGAAAAAGCCAACGATACCGACCGGAATCATTGAAAGCAGAATCTTGCATATGTAAATGGTCTCGGGATTCCACTGCAAACGGAAAAAACCGGCAATCAATCGGGCCAACTCCTGTCGAAAAACTACGATTGTACTGCACACCGTTGCAGCATGAACCGCAACCGCGAAGGTCAGATTCTCTTCTCCTTGCAACCCAAACAGAGCGTTAAAAATCTGCAGATGGCCGGAGCTACTTACCGGCAAAAATTCAGTGAGACCCTGTACGAGTCCCAGTACAATAGCTTGCCAAACTTCCATAACAGATTATCTCTCTTTTTTATTTTTGGGTTTATACATGATTGCATAGATTTCGAATCCGAAACCAGCCAATACCACAATTGGGGCCAACGTAATGCGTCGGAAACTGAACATCTCCTCATTGAAAACATTGGGATCATCACTGCCGCCGCCTGTCATCAATACATAACCAATAATAATAATGGCCAAACCAATCAACATCAGTTTATAATTGGCCACTGTCAACGGCATATTATTCTGTTTTTCGGCCAAATCAGCCGGAACCTGTTTCTGTTTTTTCTCCATCATACAGACTATTTGTTATGGCTCTTATTTTTATGACTCACACGTGATCTGTGTGCAAAGAGGCATTCGGAACAGACATAAAAATCTTTGTCTATCTCATCACTACTCGAACTATTCATTCGCTTGCAACATCTCGGCCTCGCTTTGCAAACAAGATTATCAATACATATGCAATTTACTTGAATTCATCCGGATAAATTTCCGTACAGCAAAAGTGGTAAAGATCAATGATATGAGAATACCTCCCACCATAGTTCCACCGAAAATATAGGCCAGATAAAGCTCATCGCTGACAAAATGAATTTCGGGAAGCCCTTCATGCAATCCCATGATCATCACAGCCAGCATCACCCAACAGATCAACCCGGAATAGATTCCTTGCAGGATACTGCGTCCAAGAAAAGGTCGCATGATAAACCACCGGGTTGCCCCAACCAGTTTCATCGTATTGATGATGTAACGTTTGGCAAATATGGTCACACGGATCGTATTGTTCAGCAAAATCAATGCGATAATCAACAACGTACCGCCAAACAGCAACAAAATCAGATTGAATTTATTGATATTCTGGCTGATCTGCTCCAAGACCCCACGTTGATACACCACCTCATTGACACCATCCCAAGCTGCAATCTCTTTTTCCAGGGCCTCGAGAGACGCTTTATCCGATGCTGCGGCCGTCATTTTCAGCTCATACGCATCCGGCAACGGATTCTGATCCAGAAACTCAATAAAATCATCGCCCAAATACTCCTGAAACTCCTGAGCCGCCTGGTCTTTACCGATAAATTTCATTTCGCGAACCGACGTGTTGGCCTTCAGTTTTTCCCCGATAGCCGTAGTAGTCTGTGTCGAAACGGTGTCAGAAAGCATCACATAGACCGTCATGCTCTCCTTCAAACGCTGCGTCGTTCCCAATGCACCAAGAATGAGATAACCTACACTTCCCAACAGAAACAACACCAAAGCGACACTGACGGTCGAAATGATATAGGCATTGCGGACCTTCCGCCGAATTCTTCTATTGTTGTCCATAATTCAAACGAACTACTCTACATCTTCTTTCTGTTTGCGATAAGCACGCCATCCTGACACTCCCACGGCCGCCACAACACCAGCTAACAAAATCAACGACGAAATCAGTGTCACCGTCGAGAGCAACGTATAATGTGGAGCCCGGAAACGGAACTCAACCGTATGGATTCCTTCGGGGAGCACCATAGCCCGCAGCACATAATCTGCCCGGAAATAGGAAGCCTCTTTGCCATCGATCCATGCTGTCCATCCTTTCGGATAGTAAATCTCCGAGAAAACGGCCACGCGTGGAGACGAAGCGGTATATTCGTATCGTTGCAGATTCACACGATATTCAGTCATCGCAATCGTGTCGGTCGAATCCGCCACAGCCGCAATGTGGTCACCCACCTCCGCTGCAAACGGTTTATCCACTACGGCTACACGCTTATTATCAAGGCCTCCCAATGCCGCCAATTCGGCATCAGGGCCATCCACCATACGGACTGAATCGACAAACCATGCAGCGCCGTTAGCCTCCGGATTCAACTGAACGAGAGGTTGTCCCTTCTCGTCCGGAACAATCACATATTTGGTATTGAGCATATTGTAAACGCCCAAATCCATCTTACCCAAATAATGTTCGATCAGATCCTGATAGCGACGCAGTTTTGCACCATGATAGCCGCCTACCGAACGATGGAAATAGGAGGTAGTCGCATCATTAAACGGACTTACCGTCATATTCAGTACGCGATATCCCAACTCTTTATCAGCCATAATTTGCTGATCTGCTTCTGACGGACGGATTTCATTACGAGTCGGTTCCACAAACTTATCCCGACTCAAATAACGCAGATTGACCGGTACCATATCGAAGATCACGAGCAGTCCCAGCACACAAACAAAAGTGCCCCGTTTGATCTTTTGGAGGTAGAACAGCAGTACCGTTCCAGCTGTCAACACGATAAACAGCAACGAACGCAAGGCATCAGCCCGCATCAGCGAAGCTCGTTCTGAGCGCATAGCAGCAAAGACATCCTCTACCTGCTGTCCACCGAACATTTGGCTGTCGCCCTCGCCCGTAAACGACAACAGAGTACCGCCAAACAGCAAGAACAGCAACGTGATACCACCTAAAATAATGGTTGTATATTTCAGACCTTTGATCAGTTTCTCACGGGGCACCTCTCCACTCCACAAACGCTGCAGGGTCAAAGCAGCCAACAACGGTACGCACCATCCAACAATCACCAAGATGGTCGAAACGGTACGGAACTTATCGTACATCGGGAAATAGTGGTAAAACAGCTCCGTGAACCACATCATATTCTTACCCCATGCCAACAGAATCGCTAACAGGGCAATCACAGATATCCACAGGGTGGAGCGACGACGCAGCAAAAACAGCCCCAACACACCCAGGAACAACACAACTGCACCGATATACATCGGTCCCGATGTGATCGGTTGCGGGCCCCAATAGGCAGGCAGATGGGTTGCCATATTGCGAGCACCGTATTTAGAGAGAGCCTGTGCCACTTCGCCATCTTCGCTGAATCCACCTTCAGAAGAGCCACCATAGAGATTCGGGATCAATAAATTAAACGTCTCTCCCTTACCATAGCTCCATGCCGTAGCATATTCCAAATCAAGCCCCTCTTTACCCTCCATGGTCGAGGCAGAAGATTTCAGCTCACTTCCTCCACGAATCGTATCTTTCGAATGGGTCTGAATATAGTAAAGCATTCCGGCATTACTACCTACAGCCAACACTCCGGCAACCAATAACAAACCGGTTACCTTGGCAAAACGAGGAAGCACCTTCTCTTTCCAGGCTCGGACCAGCTCACTGATCCAGAATGCCGCAATGATCATCAAAAAGTAGTAGGTAATTTGCGGGTGGTTGGCTCCGATCATAATTGATCCGAAAAACGCCACCAGCGCAGCACCCACCCACATATTGCGGCGGAAGGCATACCATACTCCCCCAAACAGCATTGGAGCAAAGGCCAACACCATCATCTTGGTCATATGGCCAGCACCTATGATAATGAAAAAGTAGGTTGAAAATCCGTATGCCAGTGACGGGATCAAGCCGATCCACGGATTGACCTTCATGCAGAGCAACATGCAAAAGAACATTGCCATGGCCAAAAAGATCAAAGCCGCAGGTTGTCCCAAAAAGTAGAACGCTTTAGAAACGGTTTTGACCAGCGCTCCGTCATACTTCATGTTGATCAAATAGGCCGGCATACCCGCAAACATATTGCCCGCCCATTGAGGGTCCTCTCCGTAGGCTTCGCGATGTTGCAAAATATCGCGGGTCATGCCCTCATACTGCATGATATCATGTTGAACCAGCTCTTTACCCTGGAATTGTGGGGTAAAACAGAAAATTGTGACCACTAAAAAGAGGATCAACGCGCCAATATAGGGCAGTGCCCGAGTGACATTCGCCTTATGCTCCATGCCGTCAGAAAAATCTAAGGTTGAGATGCAAAGTAACAAAAAATTGTTGAGATAATCCACCGGCGACTTGGCCAATTCGGAAAAAACGCAGATATTTGTATTCTTGATTCCAGAACTTTCATGGTAACACTCGAAGAGATACAACAACCGATCGCAGACAAGGTCCGCCATTATGAGAACTTCATCACCGAAATTCTCCATAGTGACAGTGCCTATGTCTCTTCGATTTGCAACTATATTCTCTCACACCGTGGCAAACAGATGAGGCCGCTGTTGGTACTGCTTTCTGCCGCACTACATGGTGAGATTGACACCTACAGTTATTTGGGCGCCTCACTGGTCGAGATGATGCACACCGCCTCGCTGATTCATGACGATGTCGTGGATGAAGCCTTCGTTCGTCGCGGAGCTCCATCTGTCAATGCCCTGTGGCGCTCGCACACTGCCGTACTGATCGGCGACTATATTTTTGCCCGCACCTACCACGTCTGCATGGAAAAGGGAGGGAACGACATGCTGCTGGAAATCACCCGCTCAGTTCACGAAATGAGTGAGGGTGAACTGATCCAAACCGAGCAGTCGGAGAACCTGCGCATGACACGCGAGCTCTACCTCGACATCATTTACAAAAAAACAGCCTCTCTGCTGGCAGCTTGCAGCGCAATCGGCGCCATCTCTGTCAAGGCTCCGGAAGAGCAGATTGCTGCCATGCGTGCCTACGGCACCAACCTCGGCATCGCTTTCCAGATCAAAGATGACATATTGGACTACTCTCCGATGGAGGTGACGGGCAAACCGATGTGCGGTGATATGCGTGAGCGCAAAATCACACTGCCTCTTCTTTATGTTCTGGAAAACTGCTCTGAAACCGAACATCGCAAACTGATCGGCAAATTGAGCGATATCCGCCAAAAACCGGACAATGTCGAATATTTGGCCCGCACAGTTCGCGAACGCGGAGGCTTGGAACATGCCGCCGAAGTGATGGCACAATACAGGGACAAAGCGCTTGCCTCGCTGGAGAGTTATCCAGACTCACCCATCCGGGAAAGTCTGCGCAAGTTGGCCTATTTCGTATTGGAACGTAATAAATAAAAGGGCTTCAACCCTAATTCACATACACCGATTACGCCATGTTTGAAAATCTTACCGATAAACTCGAACGGTCATTTCAGATCCTCAAGGGCGAGGGTCGTATCACCGAGATCAATGTAGCCGAAAGCCTCAAAGAGATTCGGCGTGCGCTGATCGATGCCGATGTCAATTATAAGGTTGCCAAGAGTTTCACTGACGAGGTGAAGACCAAAGCGCTGGGACAGGATGTGCTCAAGTCCGTCAAGCCGGGTCAGATGATGACCAAGATCGTACGCGATGAGTTGGCGGCATTGATGGGCGGCACCATGACCGACATCAAGCTGGAAGGTAATCCGGCCGTTGTGCTGATTGCCGGTCTGCAAGGTTCTGGTAAGACCACCTTTTCGGGCAAACTGGCCAACCTGATCAAAAGCAAAAAAGGACGTCAGGTATTGTTGGTTGCTGGCGACGTCTATCGACCTGCAGCCATCGAACAGTTGAAGGTCCTGGGTCAACAGATCGGTGTGGAGGTTTACACCGAAGAGGGCAACAAAAATCCGGTACAGATTGCCGAAAACGCCATCCAATACGCACGGAACAAACATATTAATACGGTTATCGTCGATACTGCGGGTCGTTTGGCCGTAGATGAACAGATGATGCAGGAAATCACGGCCATCAAAGCTGCCATCCATCCGAGCGAGACCCTCTTTGTGGTGGACTCGATGACCGGTCAGGATGCAGTCAACACGGCTAAGGAGTTTAATGATCGTCTCGATTTTGACGGTGTCGTACTGACAAAACTCGACGGTGATACCCGAGGTGGTGCCGCCATCTCGATTCGTGCCGTGGTCAAAAAACCGTTGAAATTCATCAGCTCCGGCGAAAAGATGGATGCCCTGCAGGTGTTCCATCCCGAGCGTATGGCCGACCGTATTTTGGGTATGGGCGATATTGTCTCTTTGGTCGAAAAGGCCCAGGAGCAATACGATGAAGAGGAGGCTCGCCGCTTGAAAAAGAAGTTGGTCAAAAACCAGTTCGACTTCAACGACTTCCTCAACCAGATCAATCAGATCAAGAAGATGGGCAATCTGAAGGATCTGGCCGGCATGATTCCCGGTGTGGGCAAAATGCTCAAAAATGTCGATATCAACGACGACGTATTCAAACAGACCGAAGCTATCATCCACTCGATGACACCGGCCGAACGTGCCGATCCATCAATTATCAATGGTAGTCGTCGGCAACGTATTGCCAAAGGTAGCGGCACGACCCTGCAAGATGTCAACCGCCTGCTGAAGCAGTTCGAAGACACCCGTAAAGTGATGAAAACCGTGGCAGGCGGCATTCCCAAACTTCCTCGCGGTTTTAACCCAAGAGCTTTCCGTCGCTAGTCTACCGCACTCCATGAGCACCAAATTCGGAATCAATCCGATTTTCAATTTGAGACTACGATTGATTTAGGCGCAAGGAGGAATAAGAAGGACAAAGGACAGCTAGGGACAAAACCAAAACTACCAAAGGTGTCACCTGACGATTTCTTGCGTGCCAATGTTTGGAGCACTACCGTATACGGGTTAGACTCGAACGCTATTATAGTTCAACAGCTTTACCAGTTGGCACCTCCCATCTAAGGGCATCATAAGATCAGAATGAACATAAAATAAAAATATCACACAATATGAATATCATTGACGGTAAAGAGGTCGCAGCCAAACTGCGCAAAGAGATTGCTGCCGAAGTAGAGACATGGGTAGCAGCAGGTCACCGAACTCCTCACCTGGTAGCTATTCTGGTCGGCAACGACGGTGCCAGTCAAACTTATGTTGGACACAAAGAGAAATGTTGCAACGAAGTTGGTTTTCGTTCAACCGTATTGCGCCTTGATGAATCGATCAGCGAAGCCTATCTGTTGGGCGAAATCGCCAAATTAAACAACGATCCCGAAGTGGATGGTTTCATCGTACAGCTCCCCTTGCCCAAACACATTTCAGAACAAAAAGTAATCGAAGCGATAGATCCTCGCAAAGATGTGGATGGATTCCACCCTGTGAATACGGGGCGTATGATTTCGGGACTGCCGGCCTATCTGCCCGCTACCCCAGATGGTATCCTCGAGCTGTTGAAACATTATAACATCGAAACCGCTGGTAAAAGTTGTGCTGTAATCGGTCGCAGCAACATTGTAGGACGCCCGATCGCCAACCTACTTTCACAAAAGGGATGGGATTGTACCGTTACGCTGTGCCATAGCCGCACTAAAAACCTCAAAGAGGTGGTTAGCCAGGCCGATATTATCATTGCAGCTTTGGGACAGGCTGAATTTGTAACTGCTGACATGGTAAAAGAAGGAGCAGTGATTATCGATGTGGGAATTACCCGTGTCAAAAGCGATAAAACGAAATCGGGCTGGAAATTGCTCGGTGATGTCAAATTTGACGAAGTGGCCCCCAAATGCAGCTACATCACTCCTGTACCGGGCGGTGTAGGCCCCATGACCATCATCTCATTGATGAAAAACACGCTGAAAGCTGCTCGCAAAGAGGTGTACAAAGATTAAAAGATTAATTGATCGACATCAGCATAAAAAAGCAGGGAGCCAATGGTTCCCTGCTTTTTTATTATTAATGTTACACCGAAAACGCCGATACACACATCTATCCAACCGTATTGTCTGAATTCAAATATACCATCACATCCCTCCATGCAGGTTTTTCCTCACATCCTCAGCTAAAGCATGCTTACTCCTATCAAACGAAAAAAGCTCCGTAAGACAGCTATCAATACAATCGTATTTAGGGATAGATAGATAGATAGATAAAAATAGAAAATTACGTCGCAGACTGCCGGCAGCACCTTCTCAATCCAAAGGACATGCGTCTATTCAGAGATGTAAGAATATTAACCAAATGCAAAAAAACGATCTTAGGGATTTGCAGGTCAGATCATTGCTTAGGTGCTCAATATTTCATCTAAGATCACTTACGCAACGTTCGGAAAAAAGTGCGAACCAAATCTCCACACTCCTGTTCCAACACTCCACCCACAATAACAGTCTTTGGATGAAACACCGATTGTCCGAGGCGCAAAACTCCTCGTTTCGGATCTGCAGCTCCGTAGATCACTTTACCAATCTGTGCCCAATAACAAGCTCCAGCACACATGGTGCACGGCTCAACGGTCACATATAGACAACACTCCGCCAAATATTTCCCCCCGATCGAAGCTGTCGCAGCCGTGATGGCCTGCATTTCAGCATGTGCCGTTGGATCTTTCAACGTTTCGACCAAATTGTGCCCACGACCAACAACCCGATCGTTCCACACCACCACGGCACCGATAGGGACCTCTCCCAAATCATACGCCTTACGAGCTTCCGCCAACGCCTGACGCATGAAAAAATCATCCTTGTTTTGCACGTCGTTCATGATAAATTTATACCTTTGAAGTCCGTTTGGCAAAGCTAAACGGTTCGGGTTGTCTCTGTTACGGCTCTGCCGGGCCCGATTCAAGGAGAGAGATTCACTGCAACTGATACCGCAGTATTCTCTTGCTATATGAACAAAAATAGTAAATTTCCATATAATGTACAGAACCCATACATGCGGCGAACTGCGTCTCGCCAATTTATCACAACAAGTCACCCTTGCGGGATGGGTACAAAAGGTGCGCAACCTGGGCGCTATGACCTTCATTGATATCCGTGACCGATATGGTATCACCCAACTGGTAGTCGAAGAACATTCATCTGCTGACGTCAAAGAAATTGCAGCTCAACTGGGACGTGAATATGTCATCCAGGCTACAGGTAAAGTCGTAGAACGCTCTTCTAAAAACACCAAAATCCCTACCGGTGAAATCGAAGTGGTACTTGACAACCTGAAGATTCTCAATGCAGCTCAGACACCACCCTTCACCATTGAAGACAACAGTGATGGAGGTGATGATTTACGTATGCGTTACCGTTTCTTGGATTTGCGCCGCAACCCGCTGAAAAACGCTTTGATTCTGCGCCACCGCATCGCACAGGCTACACGCAGCTACCTCGACAGCAAAGAGTTCCTGGAGATCGAAACTCCTTACCTGATCAAATCAACGCCGGAAGGAGCACGTGACTTCGTTGTTCCTTCACGTATGAATCCGGGACAGTTCTACGCACTGCCTCAATCTCCTCAGACCTTCAAACAACTGTTGATGGTCTCTGGGTATGACCGTTATTTCCAAATCGTACGGTGTTTCCGTGACGAGGATCTGCGCGCTGACCGTCAACCCGAGTTCACCCAAATCGACTGCGAGATGTCGTTTGCGGACCGTGACGATGTTTTGGAGCTCTTCGAAGGCATGGCCAAATATCTGTTCAAAAACATCCTCGATATCGACTTCACAGAACCGTTCCCACGCATGACCTGGGCGGATGCCATGGCCCGTTACGGTTCTGACAAACCCGATATCCGCTTTGGCATGACTTTCAACGACATTACCCTGCTTGCACAAGGCAAAGGCTTTGGAGTATTCGATTCAGCAGAATATATCGGAGCTATCTGCGCAGAAGGATGTGCCGGTTATACCCGCAAACAGCTCGACGGTCTGACCGAATTTGTAAAACGTCCCCAAATCGGAGCCAAAGGCATGGTATATGTTCGTTGCGAAGCCGATGGCAGTTTCAAATCGAGCGTAGATAAATTCTACACACAAGACGATCTGCGTGCTTGGGCTGCTAAATGTAACGCCAAACCAGGCGATCTGTTGTTGATTCTCTCTGGAGCACGTAAACAGACTCTTAGCGCATTATGCGAATTACGTTTGGAGATGGGTAATCGTTTGGGATTGCGGGATCACAAAAACTATGCTCCGCTGTGGGTTATCGACTTCCCGCTGTTGGAGTGGGATGACGAAACGCAACGTTTCTACGCGATGCACCATCCATTCACCTCTCCCAAGCTGGAAGATATCGATCTATTCGATACCGACCCCGGCAAAGTACGAGCTAACGCATATGACTTTGTGGTCAATGGTGTCGAAGTGGGTGGTGGTTCCCTGCGTATTTTCGACTCAAACCTGCAGCGTAAGATGTTCGAAGTCCTCGGATTTACGGATGAATCTGCCGAAAAACAATTTGGTTTCTTGATGAATGCCTTTAAATACGGTGCACCACCTCACGGAGGTATCGCTTTCGGTTTCGATCGTCTTTGTGCACTATTCGGTGGAGCCGACTCAATTCGTGATTTTATCGCCTTCCCAAAGAACAATGCGGGACGCGATATGATGATCGATTCTCCATCGGAGATCTCAGACGAGCAGCTCAAAGAACTCGCAATTGCTGTGAAAAAATAATTTTTCAAAAAAAGACACTTTTTGCGTCCGAAAATTTGGAGGTAAAAATATTTTACCTATCTTTGCACTCGCAATCGGGACAATGATTGCGACCAAAGAAGGGAGCTTAGCTCAGTTGGTTCAGAGCATCTGCCTTACAAGCAGAGGGTCGGGGGTTCGAATCCCTCAGCTCCCACAAAGAAAAGAGACTTACAGATGATGTAAGTCTCTTTTTTATTTATCCATTCACACACTTCAGATCTCTATCCGACAGTAACCACTACTCAGTTAATTTTCCTTGCAATCTGAATTTACCACAAAGGACTCTTCGTACATCCAGAGTTTTTTTTAACTTTTTAACGCCCCGCAATTCCACTGCATGTCACATAGCACATCACCGTTACAACTATCGCTAAAAGCGCAATTCAAACCGATTCCATTATTACTCTAACCCAACTCTCCTTTGAAGCCACTCTACCGATAGATTCAAATTCGCTCAATACACCGCAAAATCTTTACTTTCTACCATTATTCCTATTGACACCGCATTTCTCTTTTATACGCCTTACAATTCAATTTATCAGCTTCTCAAACATAACGAATACATATAATCCAACAGCGCAAAACATCAAAACAAATCAGCGTAGCGATTAAAACAGGAAACACATCTACATTGTGTCATATACCACAACTCTGTTCAATATATATCACTAATCATTCTCCTCGCCATTTCCCAATACAACAAAAGAAAGTTCCCTATGAATTCCCATAATACCCAAAGACGCAACCCACTCACTTTCTCACCAAACAGCTCAACAACCTTGAGACATAGCGATAGCTCTATCATTTATCATTCCTACTTTCTGATCATCTAACAACAAGTGCAATCTAAACATCCATAAAGACAAAGAATTAGGCACTGTAACACACACAACCTCATCAAACAATAAAAATGGAATTGACACGTTTACTAAGTAAGCATTGTTAATTCCTAAAAGCTTGTGCTATCGTATAAATGTATTATAGTCATAATTCAGTCCTGTTCTGAAAAGTTAAAAGACTCAAAGTTTTAGCTAAACAACACCATAAAACAACTTTAACAGGGGAAATCTTCACCCACTAAAATAAAACACAAAATAGGTTTTATGTTATATTTATCCACTAAAAATACATAACACGAATATTATGGCCTATTTTTTGTTTCATTATTTCTAAGAACACATTTCTCCCTATCGAGAAATATTATTCCTCAAATCCGCAACTAAGCTCTTCAGCGTCCTTCTTGCGTCTAAACGTCCTCT
>ENA-OVGB01002397-OVGB01002397.1-human-gut-metagenome-genome-assembly--contig:-NODE-2397-length-13546-cov-3.792380_pt1 | contig 13546 bp, 10 predicted proteins | sample MGYA00237767_ERZ505413 | MGnify/ENA primary metagenome ERZ505413 (study PRJEB26158, sample SAMN06016410) | human gut metagenome | biome: human gut; feature: ankylosing spondylitis patient; material...
TACGTCATGAAGTAAATGATGCATACAGCTTTGCAGAAATCTGCGCAATGGCAGAAGAAGCAAAAGACTTCCCGTCCAGAGTAAATGCAAATGATGAATGTTTCCTTTCTCCAGAAAATATGACAGAAGAAGTAAAAGACTACTGCCGTAGAACAGGACAGAAAGTTCCGGAAACAATGGGCGAGATCGCAACAGTTATCTACACCAGTCTTGCTGAATGCTATGCAAAAACAGCAAAAGAACTGGAAGAGATCACAGGAAGAACTTACAGCCGTATTCATGTAGTTGGCGGAGGCTCTAACGCTGGATACCTTAATGAACTGACAGCAAAAGCTACAGGAAAAGAAGTTCATGCTGGCCCTGGCGAAGCAACAGCAATTGGTAATATTACAGCACAGATGCTGAAAGCCGGAGATTTTAAATCCGTAGAAGAGGCTCGTACAACGATCCACGAGTCCTTCGGGATCAAAATTTATAAATAACAAATAGGAGGTTTTACTATGTTAGTAAACACAAAGGCAAAAGTTGGTGTATTTTCTATCGCATTAGGAGCATATCTTCCTCAGTTCCCATCACTGGTACCTGAGTTTGAAGCTCAGTATGAGGCATTCAAGAAGACAATTCCTGATACAGTAGAGATCATTGACGGAGGAATGGTAACAACAAAAGAACAGTCTATGGTAGCTGGAGATAAATTCCGTGCAGCTGATGTAGACATCGTTTTCCTTCAGATGCTGACTTATGCTACATCTTACAATATGCTTCCTGCAATCCGTGATCTGGATGTTCCGGTTGTTCTGGTTAACGTTCAGAAACTGAAAGCACTGGATTACGATCACACAGATATCGCTGCATGGCTTGGTGAAGGATATGCCTGCGGTGCTGTTGGTGAAGCTGTTGCTGACCTTGAAAGAGCAGGCAAGAGACATGCTGTTATCACAGGTGTCGTAGAAGGTGGAGATCCGGCTGTACAGGCTGAGATCGAAGACTGGTGTAAAGCTGCTCAGGTCAGAAGAAGATTCCGTGATACTAACATAGCTCAGATCGGAAGACCATATCCGGGTATGATGGACCTTTACATCGATGAGACAAACCTGTACAACAGAATGTTCCTGTACACAAAACAGTTTGACTGGGAAAAAATGTGGGCTATCGCTGATGATATCACAGATGAAGAAGCAATCCGCGCAAAAGCTCAGGATATTCTTGATACATTCGATATCGAAGATGGCGGCACAATCGAAAAAGTATGGGATATGGCAAAATACGTTGTAGCATTTGAAAAATGGGTAAAAGATGAGCACCTCAGCATGGTTGCTTCTCATTACGACGGATTTGCTCAGGGTAAAGCTGGTGTCCTTGACAGTATGCTGATCCCGGCATTCTCTATGCTGATCAAACAGGGTACAGCATGTGCAGTTGAAGGTGATATGAAAGTCGCTATGGCAATGAGTATCCTTAAGACAATTTCCGGTACAGGCCAGCTTTCTGAAATGTACTCCATCGACTTCAACGATGACATCTGCATCATTGGACATTCCGGAAGTGGAGATGCTGATATTTCCGATAAGAAGCCTACCATGAAGATCGTGCCGGTATTCCACGGTAAAACAGGCGGCGGATACCTGACACAGTTCTATCCATACACAGGTCCGGTTACCTATCTTGCAATCACACAGGATAAAGACGGACACTTCAAATTTGTTGTAGCAGAAGGTGTAAACGAAGAAGGACCTATCCTTTCTTTCGGTGATACAAACATGAGAACACGCTTTACATGTGGAGCAAGAGAGTTTGTTAACCGCTGGAGCGAAGCTGGCCCGACACATCATATGGCAGCAGCTACAGGAAGACATATCGATACAATCCTGAAGGTAGCAAAAATCTTCAATATTCCGGTTGATATCGTTACAAGATAATTTTACCATCTACTTTATACACATATTCATATTCAAAAAAAGAGATCGCATAAAGCGGTCTCTTTTTTTATTTTCTGTATAATGGAGGAATAGAATCAAGGGTTGCAGAATGCTTTCGGGCAGGTATACGAATTTCAACTTCTGTTCCATGGCCGGGATTGCTGGTGTAGCTGAGTCCATAATCAGGGCCATACAGGATCTGAAGACGTCGATGTGTATTGTACACTGCTATATTTGTGCCACCGGAGGAACTTGCACCTTCACCGGACAGGATCGTTGCAAGTTGCTCCGCAGCAATTCCGATTCCGTCATCAGATATCAGAAGAACAATGTCTGAATCTTCCATCCATCCGGTAAGAACAATAGTTCCTGTTTTATCAGCGGTTTCCAGAATGCCGTGCAGTACAGAATTCTCAATGATTGGCTGCAGAGTCAGCTTTGGAATCTGATATTCCATGAGTTCATCAGGAATGTCGGATACAAAGGTAATGCTGTCATGATAACGCATATTCTGTATCTGCAGGTAGATGGAAACGTGTTCTGCTTCTCTGTAAATCGTGCTGATGCTCTGTTTGCGGCTTAAAGTCAGCTTATAAAAGCGGGAGAGACTCTGAACGGCGCGGGAAACTTCATCTGTCCGTCCCTGCTGCGCCAGCCAGTTGATCATATCCATGGTATTATAAAGAAAATGTGGATTGATCTGGGCCTGAAGAGAACGAAATTCAGCGATTCGAAGTTCTTCTGCAGCTTTAGCCTGATCAGTCATAAGCTGATCCATCTTACGCGTCATATAGTTGTAAGTATCAATAAGATCACCGATCTCATCATGGTATTCCGGACTGTCCATAGGACTTAAGGTTCCTTTACGTACCTTACTCATCTGATGTATGACAGAGGAGATTCGGTTCGTGATCGAGTGTGACATAAAATGTGCAAGAACCAGGGCGAATACCAGAAAACCAAGATACATCAGGATATACTGAACCATGATGGCATTACTCTGATGAATCAGTGGACCAGAAGGCAGGACAGTAACCATAAACCATTCGGGCTGTTTGATGTTATAGAAGCCGGCATACACGGTAGTATCCAAAATATTCCGTTCAATGAAGTTGTTGGAGGACATAAAAGATTCCTCAATTGTATCGTAATCCAACAGATAGATACCCGAAAGGGATACATCGGAGGATGCGACCACGGCATTTCGATCATTGATGATGTAAGAAACACTTCCGTCAATCGTCAGATTATCTTTCAACATATCTGAGAGATAATCTGAAGAACTGTAAAGGGCGATGTAAGCCTGACGGGCTTTTCCTTGATAATAAAAGGTCGTGGAAGTAATATATGCAAGATCGCCGTATTTTTTTTTCTCGCGTTCACCAAGATAGAAAGCAGGACAGAACAGGGAGGACTGCTGTGTACCCTGAAAGATACCGTACCAGTAGGTACCACGAGCTTTGCTCATAGGTGAAAAATAATCTTTCGTAAGATCATCACTGAAAAGTCGTACAGATTGCGGTGGAAAATCCATATAGATCTGTAAACCGGAGATCATATCAGAATCAATCAGATTTTCTACATATTCATGAAAATACTGTGCATCGTTTGTATCCAGAAACATCTGAAATGGTGAGTTAACAGGCTGGTGGAACAGAATCTGAAAAAATTCCTGATCAGTGATTCCGTCATGGGCATCAATGATCTGCTGTACAAGATCTTCTATGTAAGGAGCTGTCTGGGCGGAAGTATCCTGTTCCTGACGAATCGTGTAGGAGACAACCATATCGTACAGCTTTCCGTAGAAAAAGCATGCCATCATAATGACAGGAACGGTTGCTGTGAGCAACAGAACTAATGTGAATTTGGATTCCAGCTTCATATCACCATAAGAATGCCTGATCCGTGTGAAAATATGACTCATTGTAAATTTCGCTCCCTGTATTCAGAAGGAGAAAGCCCACTGTATTTTTTGAAGCTCTTTCCAAAATAGTTACCGTCACTGTAGCCAACCCTGGAAGATATGTCTGTGATTTTAAAACGTGCATCTTTCAGAAGCTGTTTGGCTTTTTCCATACGATATTCTGTTATATACTGATTCAGCGTCTGCCCGGTCTCGCTTTTAAAGAATGTGCATACATACGAAGTAGAAAGAAACACATGGGAACTGATATCCTTTACAGAAAGAGTTTCGTTCATATAATTCTTACTGATGTAGTCTTTGATCAGAAAAATAGTCGGATTTTCCTGAGAAGTTGTTTCGGCTTTCGTGAAATATTCTTTTGTTTTGGTGATCAGGGTCTGATGAAGCTCCGGAAATGTGAAACAGTCATCAATTGTTTCGGCGATACTTTCAACATTTCCGGAACCGGCAATTTTCTGTTGGTGGCGGGCATCTTCCAGGCATAAAAAAAGTTTGTAATAAAGATCTTTGACCGGATTCTGCAGAAAACGATGATTTTTATAAAAAGTAGTATACAGTTTCTGAAGAATAGTTTCAGCGGAGATCTGATCCAGCCTGGATAATGCATCTGCAAAAGCCGCCGCCGGCGAGTCTGAAAAAATATTACTCTGTACATCCGGACTATCGTCTGGCTGGACAGAAGTCAGCAGGGTATTTTCTGGAAAAAAGTAACTGCTCTGTAACAGAATAACAGCAGAAGTATAGGTCTGATAAGCTTTTGAAAGGCCGAATACTGTATCACCACATGCCATGGAATAGCGTCCGATTTCTGCAAAATGACTGCAAAGGTAAGTGTTCACAGATTGCAGATGTCTGTTGATTGGCTCGTTCTGTGAAAACAGAAAATAAACAAGATACTGCATTTTCTTTTCGAGATAAATGCATTTCATATGAAATGATTCCAGAAAATCCTGGAATTCCTGATAAAAATCAGTCATGGATGGAATGGATGCATCCAGAAACAGATCTGTTTTTACGATAAAAGAAGTAAAATAAGTGGATGCATTCATAGTAAGTCCAAGTTCAGATGAGAGCTGCTCTATGATCTGGCTGTTGCTTCCGTAAGGAAGAGTCAGCTGCAGTGCCAGACGGGAAGCAGTTTCCATTGAATGCAGTGTCTCGCCTCTGCGGGAATGGACTTTTTGGGTGTAAAGTTCACGGGCTTCGCGGATGGCAGTTTCGATTTCTGAAATAGAAAAAGGCTTTTCAATATAGTTGACTGCTTTTAATTTGATAGCCGCCTTCAGATATTCTTTGTCCGAGTATCCGCTCATGAAGATCGGAACAGTATCAGGAAGAAACTTTTCCAGACGTTCCAGCATGGAAATACCATCCATGCGGGGCATACGCACATCACACAAAATGATTTCCGGCTTGCAGAGCCGTGCTGTTTCAAGACCGTGCACGCCATCATCTGCCTGCAGTACTTCATCTATGCCAAGAGAAGCCCAGTCCAGCGAAGTGATCACACCAGTGCGGGTAAGCTCTTCATCATCTACGATCAGTAATTTCATATGATTCTCCTTAGTATTGGTGCAGTAAAGATTAAAGTTACCGAATCATTTTCAGAACCTTGTTACAGATATCAGCAGCACAGGGATGCTGAATTTCATTAAAAAGACGGTTTACCCGTGTCCGTTCAGATTTCCAGAAATCCTCTTTTGGAGAGAGGGCATCCAGAAAGTCATTGAATGTCTCAGGCTTTGGACCAGGGGTTACGTCATCATAATCAAAATTCATGCCGCGTCCGTCAAGGTACTGCTGACGGTCGTACGGAAGAAATATCATTGGTTTGTCAGTGAGAAGATAATCAATGTAAATACTGGAATAATCGGTGATCAGGCAGTCAAAGATATTCAGAATACCGGTGACATCTTCAGCCTGTTCATTTCCAAGAAAACGAATTCTTTTTCCAAGATATGGAGCAGCAGAACCCTGTTCGGCAACATGAGTCCGTATAAAAAGCAACATGTTCTTTTCATCAAGAAATGCCTCCAGCTGTTTCTGATCAAAATCTTTAAACGGAAACAGCTGAACCTGTCCATAATCGCGGAAAGTTGGGGCATAAAGCACAGTCTTTGTATATTCCGGAAGATCCGGAAACAGTTGGCCTAAAATTTCACGGCAGTCATTTTTTTGGAACAGTCCATCGTTTCGCGGCTGTCCCCAGACCTTGATTTTGTCTTCAGAAACAGCAAAACTTCTGGCCATAAGGGGAATCAGTTCATGAGAGGTTGTCAGGATACAGGTATAGTTTTCAGAGAAAATCTTTTTGAAATAAATACGTGCTGCTTTTTTGAGATTAGGATCCAGAAGAGCAATTTTTTTCAGTGGAACACCATGCCAGAGATTAATGAAGACCGGTCCCATAGGCAGGAAGCCCGGCAGATGTAAACCATACACCGGCTGACAGTGCCTGACGAATACCCTGTATACTTTCTGTTTCGATAAAATACTGTTTTCCATATTTAGAGGAAAGACTATTTCGAAGCTCCGGATCATTGATCACGAAAAGAGGGGTGATCTCCGGAAGATTTTCTTTTACGTATTCAAAAAGATAACGGGAATTATAATTGTAATGACTGTTATCTGTAGAAGAAAACAGCCAGATATGAGAATCTGGACGAATCTGTCCAAAATGCTCCAGGCATGCTGTGAACAGCAGATTTTTGGCTTTTCCCATGGTTGCTATGTCCTTTCCAGTTAAAATGATACAGTATCAGCGGTATTTCCAGAATCCATGTATGGCATAGGAAATAAAATACAGAATACAGCGCATGTGGCTGTAGCCCATATAACGATATACTTTATAAGTCATAATGGCAGATTTCTTTTTGTCTCCGGATTTGCTGGTTTTGCTCATACGATATTTAAGAAGCGGGCGGTCAATACCGGCAGCGGGACCGTATTTGCGCAAAATCTTAAGCCATGTAAGGTAGTCTTCGTGGCTGTCATCGTGTTCCATCGGGAATTCAGCAGCGACATCTCTCAACAGGAGAACAGAAGAACAGTTGATACTGTTATGTTTCAGAAGATCCCTGTAAGAGACTGTTTCCTTCACCGGGATATATTTGCCGGTAGGAGTTCCATCGTAGTTCATAAGTTCTCTTCCGGTAGAACAGAGTACACGACCTGTTTCGTGAAGAGTATCCAGCTGAATCTGCAGTTTGCCGTTTTCCCACCAGTCATCTGCGTCAAGGAATGCGACATACTGTCCGTGAGCTTCCTGAACCCCCCGGTTACGGGAGGCTGCAGCTCCAATATTATGTGGATTTTTCAGATAATGGAAATCTGGACGATTCCGGTAAACGGACAGTACTTCTGAAGTCTGGTCCGTGGAACCGTCGTCAATGACCAGCAGTTCCAGAGGAATATTCTGGCAGAAAACAGATTCCACTGCCTGTCGGATGGTAAAGCCACCATTATAGACGGGCATGATAACTGAAATCAGAGGTTTATTTGTTGTCATAAAAAGTTCCTTTCAGTTTTTGGACGAGATATCACCGGCAATTAAAGCCTCTACCTGGGCGGCTGAGGTACGGTTAATGCATTCGGCATCGATATGCAGTGGGAGAACTTTTCCTTCTGCGAATAACTGCATGCCGTGCAGGAGTCCGGCTTCTGAATCTTCGAGCAAAAGCCCGCCGTATTTTTTCAGAAAACTGTGACATCCGCTTACGTCGCAGGCCATTACAGGGATACCGAGTGTTGCCGCTTCCATAAGAACGATTCCCTGTCCTTCATAATAGGAAGAAAGAAGGAACAGATCACAGCGTTTCAGAATGGGCATAGGATTGGTGACTGCACGGATCAGGATAATATGATCGGATGCGCGCAGAGCCCTGGTATGAGCCAGTGTTTCATCGTAGAGATTACCAACACCGCCGATGATGATCAGCCAGGTGTCAGGGTGCTCCTTCCAGTATTGTTCAAAAGCATCCAGAAGTCGTTTGTGCCCCTTCTCAGGTGAAAAACGACCGATGCTGATAAATTTTGGAGCGTCAGAATCAAGTACAGACTGTAGTGTTTCCAGAGAAACATTGGATAGTGTATCTTCATTGAATGCAACGGGAGCAAGGCTTCGCTCCAGCACACTCTGATAATCGTGACAGTTGTGTATGACCGTGATTCTGGAACGGTCAGCACCGAATTCACTGACAACAGGCTGGATAAGATCTTCACTCACCGGTACAATGTGATCATAGGTATGATATGCCTCTTTCAGAAGATAAGGGTTCATATTGCCTTTCAAGTGGACTTCCCTTGCCATATCATTGTGAATCCAGATACTTCGTGGGCATGGAGCCTCTTCAAGAAGTGAAGTTGTATAGGCTTCGTAGCCGTTATAATGAATTACACAGGCAAATTCAGTACTTCCGAAATGTTTTTTCCATTCGCGTCTGTAAGCGGTATGCAGTCTGTGTTCGGCCCAGGAACCGGTATGGCCTTTCAGTTTCAGAAGCTGGACAGCCATTGTCAGCAGATCCATATTCATTTCACTGGCCAGTGGATAGATCCCGACGCCTTCCGGGAGGCGTTCCATCCTTTCCGGGTGATCTTTTACGTACAGTGAACGGAAAGAAATAAAATAATTATAACGGGTAAGATCCAGTTCATGAAGCTGAGAATACAGGACAGTTGTGATACCGTTGAGATCCAGGTCTCCTGCATAAATCAGAATATTTTTTTTACCATTGCCATGATATTGGTACTTGCGGCAGCAGTCCTCATGAAGGAAGACCTGACGACAGATCTTTTCGGCACCGTGTCCGTCTTCATAGCTGGCATATTTTTGCATAAAAGCATTGTCCGGTGTGCCACCGGAGCAGTGTGCAAATGGAATGACCTCCTCTGCTTTTTCGGTATAATCAAAAGGATAGGAATCGATTGTTTCATACATACCACGGGAACTTTCATATTCCTTGCGGTCATAGGCAAAAAGTATGATTTTTTTGCCGGAGTTGGCATAATCATAAAACACGCTGGAATAATCCGTGATCAGCGTATCACAGACACTCAATCCCTCATAAGTATCCCAGGATGCCGGAAATGGCAGAATATGATGATAACCGGAAAAATCTTCCAGACCATGAAGGAACGGATGCAATTTAATAAGAAGAATCTCATCCTCATTCAGCTGGGAATCCCACAGAGAAAGATTTTGAGAGAGCGTTTGCATATATCCCTGATCGTCCAGAGCATCAAAATTACCACGGAAAGTCGGAAGGTAGGCAAGCAGTTTTTTGCCCTGCAGACCGACCTGCTCTTTTAAGTGGAGATTTGCCGGCTGACGAAAGATATCGTTACGTGGGTAACCCTCGCGAAGAACGGTTCCGCGGTACAGACTGTCCAGCATATAGGCTCCTGACATTTTTTCTTCCATAAACTGGTTTGGAAATACCAGATAGTCAGAATCCAGCAGATTCCGCTGTACATTTCCCATGGTTACCATCTCAGGACGATTGTCACGTCCCATCTTCTTAAGAGGCGTGCCATGCCAGGTATTCAGGTAAATCTGACCTTCCTTTTTTATAAAGCGTCCCGGGAACGAGGTATCATTCACAAGATAGCCGGCACGGCTGAGGGCGTGGTAATAAGCAACAGAACCGGTACGCACAAAACGAACTCCCTGAATGGAGTTCTTCTGGAGTTTCTCTTTTATTTCATTTTCAGAGTCACGATGGACGGACAGTACAAGTGTGAAACTGCGATAGGGTTCCTGACAGAGCTCTTTTAATAAGGAAAGAATATTACTCTCCAGAGCTTTGCCACTTCTGGATTCCAGCAGGATCATATGGGGATCCAGATTATTTTTTTCATAGAATGTATTGTAAAAAGGATACCAGCTGCCGTTTCGCAGTTTCTTTTTTACTTTGCCAAGAAAGCTCATTTTTGCACGAATTCCCTTCAGTAATAAATATATAGTAACTATAACAAATGCAAAAACTCATGTCAATGTCATGGAACGCTTGCTGTGAACAGTTACTAATGACAGTGCCTGTTTTGGGAAGATAACTGGAAAATATTACCCATTAACAGGAAAATATTTTACCCCGATTCGAAATATTTTCCTGTTTTGGATAGAAAGTTTTATTGTTATAATAATAACAGATTTAAGAAAAGGGAGGAAAGAGCCGTGTCTGAATATGTTCTTGAACTTAAAGGCATAACAAAGATTTTCCCGGGCGTTAAGGCACTGAACAATGTACAGTTCCAGTTAAAACCTGGCGAAGTTCACGCACTTATGGGTGAAAACGGTGCTGGTAAATCTACATTTATTAAGGTTATTACCGGTGTACATAAGGCAGAAGAAGGCGAAATGTTCTTAAATGGTCAGAAGGTTGACTTCAAAGGACCGAAAGATGCACAGGCCGCAGGTATCGCAGCCGTATATCAGCATCCGACATCTTATCCGCATCTGACCGTTGCAGAAAATATTTTCATGGGACATGAGATCATCAAAAACAGAATGATCCAGTGGAAAGCCATGAACACAGAAGCAAACAAACTTCTGAAACAGCTGGATGCAGATTTTGATGCAACAGCAGAAATGGGTACCTTAAGTGTTGCTCAGCAGCAGATGGTAGAGATTGCAAAAGCAATGTCCACCAATGCAAGAATCATCATTCTTGATGAGCCTACTGCAGCACTGACAAGATCCGAATCCGAAAAACTTTACACACTGGTTGATAAATTAAAAGCTGACGGAGTTTCCATTATCTTCATTTCTCACCGTTTTGAGGATATGTATCGTCTGGCAAGCAGAGTTACTGTATTCCGTGATTCCCAGTATATTGGAACTTACGATGTAGATGGAATTACAAATGCAGATCTGATCAAAGCAATGGTTGGTCGTGAGATCAAAGACCTGTTCCCGAAACCGGAAGTGAAACTGGGAGATGAGATGCTCAAGGTTGAAAATCTTTCCAGAACAGGTTATTTCAAAGATGTATCTTTTAAAGTTCGTGCAGGTGAAATCCTTGGACTTACCGGTCTGGTAGGTGCAGGACGTACCGAAACCGTTGAAGCTGTCTGCGGTATCACACAGCCGGATTCCGGTAAGGTTTACCTCGAAGGTAAAGAAGTTCACATCAAAAAACCGTCCGATGCAATGGAAAAAGGTATCATTCTTCTTCCGGAAGACCGTCAGAAAGAAGGTCTGATCATGAGCTGGGGACTGGGAAGAAACGTAACACTTCCTACCATCAGCAAATATGCGAAGAGTGGTATCAATGATGAAAAGACAGAACGTGATCTTGCCAAAAAACTTCTTGAAGAAGTTGATACAAAGGCAGTTGATATCTTCCAGCCGGCAAGCTCTCTTTCCGGTGGTAACCAGCAGAAAGTTGTTGTTGCCAAGGCGTTAAGCCAGGAAATGAAAGTTGTTATCATGGATGAGCCTACCAAAGGTGTAGACGTAGGTGCAAAAGCTGAAATCTATGCGATCATGGGCGACCTTGCAAAGAAAGGTTATGCGATCATCCTGATTTCTTCTGAAATGCCAGAGATCCTTGGTATGGCAGACCGTATCGTTGTTATGTGCAACGGACGTAAGACCGGCGAGCTGAACCGTGGCGAAGCTACACAGGAAAGAATCCTTGAACTCGCAATGGAAAAAGGACATACAGGGGGTGCTGAATAATGGAAAAGAAATCAGTCATGAAGAAGATCACAGGCTCCCGTGAAGCACTGCTTGCAGTTGTCCTGATCGTTCTTTTTGTAATCATTACAGCAATCAACCCATCATTCCTGACTCCTAAGTCACTGATGGATATGCTGAAAAACAATGCAGTAACAATGGTAATGTCACTTGGTATGCTGTGTGTAATGCTTGTTGGCGGAATTGATATTTCTATCATGTCAACACTTGCACTTTCCGGTATGAGCATCGGTATGCTTCTGAAATATGAACATATCTCCAGCACATTCCTCGCATTCGTGATCGCAATTGCAATCGGTATCGTATGTGGAGCTGTTGTTGGTCTGATCATTTCCAGAGCAGATGTTCCTCCGATCATTGCAACCATGGGCTTTATGTATATCTACCGTGCACTTGGTTATCAGGTATCCCACGGTGGTGAATGGGCAAGTGCAGCAGCACTTGGCAACTTCAAGAATTTTGCAACAACAAAATTCCTCGGACTGAATGCAGTCATCTGGGTAATCATTGTATGTTATGTATTTTTCTTCTGGTTTATGAAATGGACCAGAACAGGACGTATGATCTATGCGGTAGGTAGTAACCCGAGTGCAGCAGAAGTATCTGGTATCAATGTAAAGAATATCAAACTTCTTGTTTATACGATTATGGGCCTTCTGGCAGGTCTTGGCGGAGCTCTTCAGGTTTCTGTATATGCCTCTGCAATGCCTGACATGCAGTACGGCGGTGAAATGGATGTTATCGCAGCCTGCGTTATCGGTGGTGTAAGCATGAACGGTGGACGTGGTACAGTTATTGGTGCTTTACTTGGATCTCTGATCCTTGCAACAATCGCAAAAGCACTTCCACTGATCCCATTCTTCAACCAGTTATGGCTGAATACCATCAAGGGTGTTATCATCCTCGTCGTAGTAGTAATGAACGTAATCCTGCAGCGTATCGCTGATAAGAATGCACTGAAAGGAAGGGAGATGTAATCATGGCTGGAAAATCTGGAAGAAGTATTAATAATGTGCCGGAGAGCCCAGTGAAGAAAATGATCTTCTCCTGGGAGGGAATATTGGTCCTGCTTTTTATTGCGGTCAATATTTTCTGCGCAATGTTTTCTGAATATTATAACCTGAGCAGTCTGCTTCGTCAGATGCCGGTTTATCTGGCAGAGGTATTTATGATGCTGCCGATGGCATACATCCTGGTACTTGGCGAGATCGATATCTCCGTAGGTGCGATCGTTTGCCTTTCTGCAACAATGAGCTGTATCGTGTGCAACACAAATGCACCATTTATCGTAGTTGTGATCACAGCGCTTGGCGTTGGTACCATCTGCGGAGCAGTTAACGGATTTATCCTTACAAAATTCCAGGAACTGCCTCCAATGATCGTAACACTGGCAACACAGATCATCTTCCGTGGTATCTCCGAGATCGTTCTTGGAAGCGGCGGTAGTATTTCTGCAAGCAACACCGATGGTTTCCGTGCAATCGGCGGAAAGATCGGAAATGTTCCATACATTCTGTTTCTCGTAGTAATCCTTTCTGTGATCTTTGCTGTTATCTTAGGCAAGAGCACATTCGGACGTCGTGTATATGCAATCGGTACAAACCGTCTGACAGCATATTACTCAGGTGTTCATGTACAGAAGATCCGTTTCATCATTTACACCATCATGGGTACAGTTTCCGGACTGTGTGCACTGTTCTTAGTTTCTTCTTCATACGGTGCAAATACAACAACCGGTAACGGATTTGAAATGGATGCCATCGCAATGGCAGTATTCGGAGGTATTTCCTCTACAGGTGGTAAAGGTAATATCGCAGGTGGATTTATTTCCGCATTTATCATTGTATGCCTTCGTGTAGGTCTTGGTCAGAGAAACGTCAATGCACAGGTTATCCTGCTGATCATCGGTGTACTTCTGATCGCTGCAGTAGCTCTTCCGAACATCATCGGAAATGTTAAAAAAGCAGTAAGCATGAAGAAAAACTAAATATTTATTTAATAACG
>ENA-OVGB01002400-OVGB01002400.1-human-gut-metagenome-genome-assembly--contig:-NODE-2400-length-13530-cov-2.338553_pt1 | contig 13530 bp, 24 predicted proteins | sample MGYA00237767_ERZ505413 | MGnify/ENA primary metagenome ERZ505413 (study PRJEB26158, sample SAMN06016410) | human gut metagenome | biome: human gut; feature: ankylosing spondylitis patient; material...
AAAATTTTCGCCGTTATGGAATACCGAAAGCGCAACTGATTATAGCAGATGTGCCATACAATGTTGGAAGCAACTTCTATGGAAGCAATCCAATGTGGTATGTAGGTGGGGATAACAAAAACGGTGAAAGCAAACTTGCAAAGAAAGCAGCATTCAATTCTGACTTTAATTTCAATTTATATGAATACTTCCACTTCTGCTCGAAGATGTTGAAGAAAGAGCCAAAGAAAGCCGGTAGACGTGGAAGAAGTTCTGATGCACCGTGCATGATTGTATTTTGCAGTTTTGAACAGTTAAGCACACTGATCAACGCAGCTAAGAAACATGGCTTTAATAATTACATACCGCTTGTATTCGTGAAAAATTATAGCCCACAGGTATTGAAAGCAAACATGCGTGTTGTGGGTGCTACGGAATATGCACTGGTATTATACCGGGATAAGTTGCCGAAATTTAGAAACGGTGCAAAATTTGACGAAAACGGTAAGACGATTCGAGGTACCGGACATATGGTGTTTAACTGGTTTAAGTGGGAAAAGGACGGGAAAGAGATACCTAAAATCCATCCAGCACAGAAGCCGGTTAAGGTGTTGGAGCAACTGATCCAGATATTTACGGATCCGGGGGATGTGGTTATTGATCCTTGCTGCGGTTCCGGTAGCACATTGCGAGCTGCAAGGAATTTAGGTAGAAGTGCTTACGGATTTGAAATTGATCGAAATTTTTACAGTAAAGCGAAAAATGAGATGTTGAATGTTGAAGTAGATCCGCAGATGAGCATTACTGATTTTATCGGAGGTACACAGTGAAATTTATAGATTTTTTCGCCGGAATAGGTGGTTTCCGAAAGGGAATGGAACTTGCTGGACATGAGTGTGTTGGTTTTTGTGAATTTGATAAATTTGCGACTGCAAGCTACATATCCATGCATCTTCTGACAGATGAGCAGAGAAAAGTACTGGAAGAATTACCACTGAAAAAGCGACAAAAGGAGATTTTAAAAGATGAATACAGAAACGGAGAATGGTACGCAAATGACATTAGACGAGTGTATACCGGAGACATTCCGAAAGCAGACTGTTGGTGTTTCGGATTCCCATGTTTTGCCAAAGGAACTTATATTCTTACAGAAAAAGGATATATCCCAATTGAAGATGTATCTGTCGGAGATAAAGTCCTTACGCACAAAGGAAGATGGAGAAAAGTCACAGCAACAATGCACAGGGACGGAGCAAGACTCTGGGATGTCAATGGATTCGGAATATTGCCAACAAGAACCACGGCAGAGCATCCGTATTATGTCACTAAACCAGATCAGCCAATGGAATTCAAAAAAGTGGAACAACTTGATGACAGTTGGTATTCCACAATGGTTTTGCCTGATGCAGAATCCGATGGATACAGCAAGGAAATGTGGTGGATTATCGGACGTTATCTTGCTGATGGGTGGAGAGTTGAAAGAAAAGACAGACCAAGTGGAGGAAGAATCGTGTTCGCAATCAGCGATGATAAGAGGGCAGAATTCGAACAGCGATTGCGAGAAGCGAAACTACATGGAACTTACACAAAAGAACGAACTTGTGGAAAGTATCATGTGTGCAATAACCAATTATACGAATACCTTGAAAAGTTCGGAAAATACGCACATGGAAAACGAGTTCCAAGAGAAGCATTGTGTTTGCCACGAGAGAAAGCAAAATACTTCTTCGATGGATATATGTCCGGTGATGGAAGAAGTGATCGAGAAGAAGCAACATCAACCAGCGCAGCACTCGTTCTTGGCATGTGCATCATTGCACAGCGACTTGAAAAATCTGTTCCAGCTGTTTACTACACTAGAAGAGATGAAAAATGTGTTATCCAAGGAAGGGAATGCCGACAAAGAGATACATATACATTCCGAATCTCTAGTAAATCAGTTAAAGGACATTATCGTGCAAGATATGTTTGCAGAGAATTGTATCAGCCAACAGAATCTGATGATTTTGGAACAGTGTATAACATCAGTGTTGAAGAAGACAACTCATATGTTGCAAACGGAGCAATTGTCCACAATTGCCAAGATATCTCAGTTGCCGGAAAGCAACTTGGATTTCAAGGAAACCGTTCAAGCTTGTTTTTCAGAGTTATGTACCTTATCGGACAGCTCAAAGAAGAAGATAAACCCACTTACCTTTTCGTTGAGAACGTTAAAAATCTGCTTAGTGTTAATGGAGGATGGGATTTCGCCAGATTGCTCATTGAAATGGATAGGGCAGGGTATGATGCAGAATGGCAAGTGCTCAACTCCAAAGATTTCGGAGTACCACAAAACCGGGAAAGATGTTTTATTATCGGACATCTTAGAGGGAGAAGTACCTCAAAAGTATTTCCTATCGAAGGAGCAGACGGAAAAAATAGTATTCAAATAATCGCACATAAAAATGGATATAGAAGAAATACGCAAGTGTTTGGGTCTGATGGAATTACCGAGGCTCTTGATACTGGACAAGGTGGTGGAAGAGGACATCATGTAGCGTTGCCATGTTTCATAGATTTATGCTACCAGGGATCGCAAATGACGGACACTGCAAGATGCTTAAAAGCAAGATACTATAAAGGCGTAGCGAACCACGCCGGACAGGATAGCGGAATTGCAATAAAAGTCATAGGAGAAGTTAATTCGTCACAAGATGGAAAAGTGCTTGGGATTGATGGAATAACAAAATGCCATTCGGCAGGGCACAACAACAATCCGAAGATTGCAATTCCGGTTCTCACACCAGATCGGGCAGAGAAACGTCAAAATGGAAGAAGGTTTAAAGAAGACGGAGAACCAATGTTCACACTAACAGGGCAGGACCGGCATGGAGTTGCGATTGAGGTTGAAGAAGCAGCAGAAGCATTAGATGCAAGTTGCAATCAAGGAATATTTGTGAAAGTTTCTGATGAGTTAATTGTATATGCAGTCTGGTACGAAAAATATCAATGTTACATAGCAATCCGGAAGCTGACACCGCGCGAATGCTTTAGACTGCAAGGTTGGTCGGATGATTATTTTGAAAAAGCACAGTTTGTAAATTCCGACAGCCAGCTATACAAGCAAGCAGGAAACGGCGTAACAGTGACAGTTATAGAAGCTATGGCGAGAAAAATGAACGCAAATCTAAATTGATAGCGTGTCAGTTGCTTACATGGGGAAAGCGAGGATGACAATGAAAAATAATAATTACACTTCATTTTTCAAAACGAAGCCGAAGAAAGTAGAGAGATACATCCGTTGCAGAAAATGTGGTGGGAATATGGAATGGAGTAGGGATTTTCCACCACAAATCAAATGCCCGAAGTGTGGATATACGGTATATCCAGAACCTTATGAGCCAGATTGTATCAAATTGCCAGAAACATTGGAAGAATATTTTGAATTATATGAGAAAATAAGGAGGAAAAATGAGCTACTGTGACGGAACCTGTAAGTATCTGAACGCAAAAAAGCACAAATGTGAATTGACAGGAGAAAAACTCACATACATGAAATGGAGTTATGGAATCGAGTATTCAGTGCATGAACACAGAGGATTCTGTGAGAAAGATAAGGAGGACACGGAATGAAATTATATTTCTACATTTTAGACAGCGACAGAGAATACAATCCAGAAACTAGAACATTCGGAAACTCTGTTTTTAAAGTCAGAGTTGAGGAATGCGAGGTAGTTGAGAAGCCAAAAACCTACAAAGCAGTAACACGGTTCCCAGAAGGACTTTACATTGGATACGTGAAAAAGGAAGATGTCGGAAGAATTTTGGATTCTTTAACACTGTACATTGTGTTGGAAGAACCTGATTATCAGTTTGTGAAAAATAAATTCTTAGAAAAGTACAATAACGAGATAAGCAGATTAAAAAACGCAATTGCAATGTACGAAAATAAGATAGCTGCGATCGAGAATTATAAGGAGGACGCAAAATGTTAATCAGAAGTCAGGATAAAAGAATGATTGTAAATTTCGACAATATTTGCACAGTATCAGCGTTTCCTGAAAAAGGAGAACCAATAGATAAGAGAAAGAACGGGGGAAGAAGAAATGATTAATTTTACATTAGGCTTTTTGATCGGTGTTATAACCGGTGCTGCCGGGCTTGTGTGTTTTGCGATTACATACAACAAGCACCACCCAGACGAATAGAAAGGAAGCTATGAGAATACAACTTATAGATGTTGATGGACATAATTTTCCAAATCTGCCATTGATGAAAATATCGGCATGGCATAAGGAAAAAGGTGATTCCGTAGAATGGTACGACCCATTGACAGCATGGATAAATCCACCAGATAAGGTGTATATGAGCAAGGTGTTTACGTTTACGCCGGATTATCCGCATCCTGTATGCGCAATGGAAATTATAAAGGGCGGCACGGGATATGAGTATCCGTCTGGTGGGGAGTCATTACCGGATGAAATTGAACACATTTATCCTGATTATAGTCTTTATCCGGAATTATGCAAAGATACCGCTTATGGCTTTCTTACAAGAGGATGCCCTAGAGGGTGCGATTTCTGTATCGTAAAAGATAAAGAAGGAAAGAAAAGCTGTAAAGTAGCAGATTTATTAGAATTTTGGAATGGTCAAAAGAATATAGTCTTGCTTGATCCGAACATGTTCGCTTGTACAGAATGGAAAAATCTATCTGAACAGTTAATAGACAGCAAAGCATATATAGATTTTTCGCAAGGCTGCGATATTCGGATTATGACCGATGAAAAGGCGAATTACATTAAGCAAATGAAAATAAAACAGATTCATTTTGCGTGGGACAGATATGAAGACAAAGGCATAATTATTCCGAAATTTCAAATGTTTAAGGAAATAACTAAGTGGGATCGCAGGAAAATGTCTGTATATGTGCTGACAAATTTCAATACCACATTTGAACAGGATTTGGAGAGAGTATATACACTTCGGGATTTAGGGTATTGGCCTTACGTAATGATTTTTGATAAGCCAAACACAAAACCTACCGATTCTGTCAGAAGATTACAACGATGGGTAAATATGAGAGCTACGTTTGAAAGCGTAAGAAAGTTTGAAGATTATACAGGATAGAAAGGAGAACGGTATGCTGACAAGGAATAAAAAGCTGAAAGACTACGGTATTCCGGCAGAGGATATAGAAAAACTGAATGCGATGCTGAAAGACTTCCCGGCAGAGTACGGATACCTGCTTTCCGGTGCCGCCTTGTCAGCTTGCCCGAAGAACACGGTGATAGCGGATATGGTTATCGAGAATATCTTGCACCGGAAAAGTTACAGGAAGATCAGCAGAGAAAGATATATCCCGATGAATCCGAAGGACTTTTACGGATACAGACGCAAGACCGTCGCTGTACTGTATGAGAGGATGCGGTTGTTGGGAGTGTGGGAGGATGAAAAACAATGAAAAAATATCTTTCGTTAACTTTAGGCGTTGTGAATTTTGCATGTATTGTTGTGAATATAATCAATCAAAAATGGGATATTCTGGTGATTAATATCATAGCATGCGTGTTGGTTCTTGATAATTTCATTAACGATTGAAAAGGAGAAATGAAAAATGCGGTTAATTGATGCAGATAAGTTAAAAGAGGCAATAATAAAAGAGTACTTGCGAGGAAAGAAAACGCTCATGGAAGTGATTGACGAGCAGCCGACAGCTTTTGATGCGGAAAAAATTACGGAATCGCTTATGAACAGATTTCGTGTTGTTTCCAATGACGAGGACTTGGAATGGAACAGAGCTATAGATTATGCTATTAAAATCTTAGAAGGCGGTGGAACTGAATGAGTAGATTAATAGATGCGGACGACTTAATTGAATATATTAAAATATGGGATATTGGTATGAGTATTGATTCTGACCAAAAAGAATTTATTAATTGTATTAATAGACAGCTGACAGTTTTTGATGTGGAGAAGGTTATTGAGCAATTAGAGAATTATTTATTTGAAAAATATTGCATAGAAGGAGATACAACAATTGATGAAATTGTGAAAGGCGGTGGAGTTTAATGAGTAAATGGCATGTAAGTGTCGGAATGAGCTTATCAATTGATTATGACGATATTGAAGCCGATACAAAAGAAGAAGCTGAGAAAATAGCAAAAAGTAAAGCATTGGAAGACATTGATTACAACAATTGTGATTGTGATACTGGCTATCCAATAGTGTATTGTTGTCTTGAGGAGGAATTATGAGTAAATCAGTATTAGTGATTGATTATACGCCAGAGAATTGTTACGATTGCCCGTTCGGGACCGAATATTGTGGAAATCTTGAATATGAGGGACGTTGTGAATTAGCTGACTGTTTAGATTATGATGTAATTCTGATGACAGAAGAACATTATGATTGTGAAAGCAAATCAAGACCTGATTGGTGTCCATTGAAGCCATTGCCGGAGAAAATGACCGGAGTAGCTTCAACAGATCACTGGGACAGAATAAAAGCAGGTTGGAATGGTTGTATTGATGAGATTACAGGAGGTGAAGTAGATGATTGATCTAGCAAAGAAATGCGTATTAGTCAGAACGCATGAAGAATATGAAAATATTCTGAAAGTAGCAAAGAGACAAGGATATAGATGGTACGGTGGAAAAGAAACGTATCCATATCCCTTTAAAGAACAGCAGATCCCGGATATATTAAAGTTCTACAGTAATAAAGAACTAACAAGAAATGCCAGTCTTGCACCGGGATATGAATTAGTAGAAGCATCAGACGTAATTGAATATGAGAAGAAGATCAAAGATGCTATAAACCTTGTCAGAGCATTTGCTAAAAACCCAGACAGAACATTGATTGACTCGCTTATTAAGTCCTTGAAGTTACTTGCAGATACTATAGAAAGTCAGATGTAAGAGGTGAAGTAGATGGAGAGATTAACGAAATTGAAAAATGGAAGGATTACTTATAACGAAAAAAGAGATCCTGTGTTTGAATGTGGTGAATTTTGCGATAACTGTCCAACTGGTACAGCATATTGTAGGACTATGAAAAAAATGATTCGTAAACTTGCTGCTTACGAAGACTTAGAAGAACAGGGTTTGCTTGTGAGATTACCGTGTAAGGCCGGAGATACAGCATTCAGAATTAATAAGGGTGCTAAAAATCCTATCATCGAATTAACAGTAACACAGATCGACATAATAAGAAAGTCATACAATCTGGAAGTAGTTGATAAAGATGGCGGCGAGTTAATGTATTTTAAAAATGATATTGGAAATTCTATATTCCTCACCCGTGAAGAAGCCGAGAAGAAGCTGGAGGAGATGAAGAAAAATGGCTGAATATGTTAAAAAATCAGATGTAATAAAAATCATGGAGGATAATTCTTATGTTGTGGAAGTGTTTGGTGTTAAAAAGAAAATGATTGATGGGTTTGCGATGTGTTGTGATTTTGCAGACTTAAAAATTGTTGAGATTGATGATGAAGAGGAGAACTAACATGAGGCAGAGAAGAAATTGGAGGTGATAAAAAAATGAATAAATGTTGCGCTAGTCAAGATGGTATATGTAGAAATGCTATCCTATTCGGAACTAAATGTGACGGGTACAAAGAAAGATGCACGCTGAGACCAGCTTATAGCACTCTTGAACGAACAGTGAAAAAATATCAGCATAGTTTAAGAAAAATGTTTGGAGCGGAGGATTAATGTGAAACCAGAAGAAGCAAAAGACATATTATCTGATATGAGAGACCAGCATTTATGTTTCTTGGGAAATTCAGAAATCAAAGATGAATGGCAGAAGAACTACCTCAAAGAAGCATGGGCGTGTGATTCTGGGGCAAAGGCTCTTGCTGGATTAATCACAGGGATAAAGATTGACAAAGGTATTATCGCAGATAGTATTAAGCACTACGGCAAAAATAATCAAAGTACAGTCTGTATGGAAGAATGCGCCGAACTTATACAAGCAATCAGTAAGGGAAAACGTGGAAAAATCGACCGTGATAACATGATAGAAGAAATTGCAGATGTGTTGATCTGCATCGAAATGCTAAAGCAAATGTATATGATTTCCAAAGATAAAATTAATAAGTGGATTGAGAAGAAACAAGCGAGAGAAGCAGAAAGGATGGAAAAGAATGAATAAGAAAGAAATCGCAGAAATTAAGAAACAGTTTACTCCAGCCAATTGCACAATCACACGCATTTGTGGTTGTTATGTGGACGCAGAAAAGAACAAGAAAACCAAAATTAAAGAAGCATTCCTGTCTCTTCCAGAGGAAGAAATGTTTAAGTATTTTGACATTTTCAAGAAAACCATGTCTGGCAGACTTGGAAAAAACCTTATGAACCTTGATTTTCCATTATCACAGGAAAAAGAGGGTGGAACGCAGGAATTTCTTATGCGGATCAGAGCAAGCAGGCTTAAAAATGATGAGCTTTTGGACGAGTTCTACGACAAAGCGATTGAAAATTACGATTATCACGAAAATTACTACATAGTTCTCATCCATGCAGTATATGACGTTCCAGGAAAAGCTTCTGATGGAACCGAAATGCACGATGCATCAGAAGAAATTTATGAACACATTCTGTGCAGCATTTGTCCAGTAAATCTTTCAAAGGCTGGGCTTAGCTATGATGTGGCTGAAAATAACATCAAAGACAGAATTCGTGATTGGGTAGTCTCAAGACCAGAAACAGGATTCTTATTCCCTGTATTCAATGACAGAAGCACTGATATTCATGGAACCTTGTATTTCAACAAAAACATAAAGAATATTCATCCCGACTTCATTGAAAACGTTCTTGGCGCACCAATTCCACGTATACCCGGCAACGAGATCAATGTCTTTTCAGATTTTATCATGGACAATTTCAAAGGAAATACAACATTCAATTTCGCGGAAAGTCTGGTTGAATCTTTGCAGGAAGTAAGAGAACAGAAGAAAGACAGTCCGGAGATGGTAACCGTGTCATGTGATGAAATGGAACAGATTTTTGGATATTGCGGAGTTCCAGACGAGAAGTTGTCGGATTTCAAAGAAAACTGGGAAATGTATTTCAGCAATGAGCCTGTTGCTCTTGACAATATTCATAATTCAAAAACTACAAAAATTGTTACACCAGATGCAACAATCTGCATCCAGCCAGATAAAATTGCTCTGATTGAATTGAAAGAAATAAACGGCGTTCCATCTCTTGTAATTCCGGTAAATGGAGAACTGAAAATCAATGGAATTGAAGTTGAATTAAAATAAACACTTTTGAAAAACCAGGAATTGGAGAAAGGAATTTTAGAATTGGCACAGAAACGAATGTTTACAATGAAAATTGTTGACAGTGACGCATTCCTGGAGATGCCATTGTCAACTCAGTGCTTATATTTTCATCTTAACATGAGAGCTGACGATGATGGATTCATTGGAAATCCAAAAAGGATAATGAAAATCACAGGAGCAAGTGAAGATGACCTGCGATTATTGATTGCAAAAAGGTTTGTTCTTACATTTGAGGACGGTGTGATTGTAATTAAGCATTGGAGAATGCACAACACTTTGTCAAGAGATCGGTATGCTGAAACATCATATACTGACGAAAAGAAAATGCTGCTTTTAAAGGACAATGGTAGTTACTCTTTGACGGGCGGAAATCCGATTGATGATACTCGGCTAATAGAACGATCAGGACGGCAGACGCAACAAAGACGCAACAAAGACGCAACAAAGACGCTCTCAGATATAGATAAAGGTTTAGATATAGAATTAGATAAAGATAAAGAAAAAGATAATAATTTAATAGTATCTTTAGATACTATTCGTCAGACAGATGTCCGACGTGTTATTGAGGAATGGAACAAATTACAGGATGTTGGCATTGCTCCTGTTACCAGAATGAAATCATCTTCAAAACGATATAAGATGTTACAGACAAGAATCCGGGAATATGGAATTGATGATGTGATTAAGGCGATCAGCAAAATCCGTGGAAGCGATTTTCTGCTTGGAAAGAAAACAGACTTCATTGCCAAGTTTGACTGGTTTATCACTCCAACATATTTTCCTAAAATCTTAGACGGTTTTTACGATAACAGTAGCAAGGAGGAAAGGCATGGAAAATCCAATAATACAACCGCAAGGCAGGCAACCCCACTCGTCCCATTTGACCAATGGGACGGAAGCAATGACTCAGACACTCCATTCGTATAAATGTTCAAAGTGCAAGGATGAAGGATATGTTTTGTGGCAAGATAAAGATGGGCACAGCTTCTATAAAGAATGCGACTGTGGAATTAAAAAAAAGAGAATCCTGCAAGAACGTCTGAAGTTTGCTGAGATTCCGGAAATGTACAAAGGGTGCGGATGGAAAGGCTTAAGGAGCAGTGTATATCTTAATGGTGAAAGTAAAAAGGTATTTGTACAGGCAGGTAAATCTATCCGCGGATGGTATGATGCATTACTCAAAATGCAGGAAGTTGGAATGGGATTGTATCTTCATTCAGAATCAAAAGGATCTGGAAAAACACTGGCAGCTTGTGTTTTGGCAAATGAAATAATGGAAAATTATGGAAAAGTAGTCAAGTTTACAACAGCCTTGAAAATCCTTAGTGAAATCAAAGTTACATGGGACGGCTCAGGAGAGGACGAAAAGAAACTCATTGACGATCTTTCGAGAGTTGAAATTCTTATCATTGATGATTTCGGAGCAACATCGAATAGAGACTGGATTAACGATAGGTTCTATGAAATTATCAATAACCGCTATACAAGCCGAAAAATCACGATTTTCACAAGTAATTACTGTATTTCTCGACTAAATTATGATGAACGTATCACCAACCGGATTCTGGAGCGGTCACTTGAGATTCCATTTCCGGAAGAATCTGTCCGAGAACACATAGCGGAAACAATGAAACAGCAAATGATAGCAGGTATCATGGGAGGCGGAAAGTGAACAGTGCAACATTAAAAAGAAAATTTGCAGGAAGACCGGCGGTTGTTCCTTGCTCGGCTGCAAAGATTGAAAGAATGCAGAGGATGTTTGATGAGTCCAGAGAAAAAGTCCTGGCAGCCAGAAATGAAGAGATCGAAAAAGCGTACCAGAAAGGCAAGAAAGACGGGATCAATAGAACCGTGAGCGTTTTGAACAAAGTTGTAGAAAACGCAAGGGAAGAAGAAAGAGAGAAAAGCTACAACGCCGGTTTCGAACAAGGATTTACGGACGGACAGGACTGGGCGAATGTTGAGAACAGTGTAACATTGCTTTTGGCACTGCATAGAGCATACGACTTTGAACCGGAACAACTGATGAACGTAGTGAAAAAGAGTAACAAATATGTACATCAGGCAAATGAAGGAAAACCGACTATCGGTACTCTTGCACGGCAGTTGTACAATGAATGCCAGATAAAGTTGTGCGAACACGAAGTGGAAATTTTAAGAAAGTACAGTTTGTTTGAAGAGGGTGATCCATATGATTAAGATAAGCGCAATGTATAAAGATTCCGGCGGAACAAATCCGTATCACCGATGTGAGGAATGTCTGCGGTACCGGCCTGGAAAACATCCGAGGTGCCTGAACTACAATGGAGATGTGGATTGGAAACCAAACTACATTGCTTGCAAATTTTTCACAGATGAAAAGGAAGATGAAATCAAAGGACAGATAGATATATTTGACTTGTTGTAAAACAAAGCAATTGATTGACTAAAAAACACTAGAATCCATTTTAAGCAAATTTGTGTAGGGATATATACTTAAGATATTTTGAAAGGATTTTAGACCTTTTCAGCAAAGAAAGGAGTTTGGGCATGAACAAAGCGTTATTACTGGCATTGAACGAACACATATACCTTCAGGGACTAATCAGCAAAGAAATGAAAGAAAAAATTGATATTGAGATTCTGTCTGAAAATTAATTCAAAACTATTGAGCGGAGATGAGATTGAAGGTATAATAATCTTATCTCTGCTCTTCCGACAAGAAGGGAGAACGGGACATGAACGTTTATCGTACTAGAGAAATACTGAAAACTTGTAGCATTTTTGATTTAAAATTAAAAGTGGCTTTTTACGCAAGGGTAAGCACAGAATCAGAAGACCAACAAGTTTCTATACACCACCAGGATGAATATTACAGAAACTTCATTGCACAAAATAAAAACTGGGTATTTGTTGGTGCGTACATTGACAATGGAATATCGGGAATAAGAACTGAGAAAAGAGACGAATTTCAACGTATGATGGCAGACGCCAAAGCTGGGAAAATTGATATGATTGTAACGAAAGAAATTACCAGATTTGCGAGAAATACGTTGGACAGTATAAAATATACAAGAGAATTACTGATGTATGGCGTATGCGTATGGTTTCAAAACGACAACATCAATACGATTGACGAAGATAGTGAATTAAGACTTACCATAATGTCCGGAATTGCCCAAGATGAATCAAGAAAACTCTCCAATCGAATAAAATTCGGGCATGCGCAGTCAATAAAAAATGGTGTAGTTCTCGGCGCTCGAATATATGGATACATCAAAAAAGACGGAAAACTTACGATTGATCCCAAAACAGCTCCAATGGTAAAAGAGATATTTGAAAAATATTCCACAGGAGAATGGTCTACATCCACCATTGAGAAATACCTATACAAAAAAGGATATCGAAATTACAAAGGCGGAAAACTCAGCCGAGATAATATCAAAAAGATAATCAAGAATCCGAAATACAAAGGCTATTATTGCGGCGGAAAAGTAAAAATTGTCGATATGTTCACTAAAAAGCAAGAGTTTTTGCCAGAGGACGTATGGACAATGTACAAAGATGACGGGAACCATGTTCCGCAGATTGTAGATGAATCCGTATGGGATAAGGCAAATGTCATTATGCAAACACGGAGCGATGCGATCAAATCCCACAGAACGTCTTTCAAACAAAATAATTTATTCACTGGATATATCTTTTGCGGTAATGATGGAGCACCGTACTGGATGAAGCAGCACACTATAAGAGGGCGTGAAGATGCAAGATGGGTATGCAGCTATCGCATAAAAAACGGAGCGCAAAGCTGTAACTCTTTTGGTATACGTGAGAAAGAATTAAGGGTAATGCTTGCAGACCTTATCAACAAATCCGGGGATATCCAAACAGCTATTGAAAAGTATATAAGTTTGGTCGAAAAGAACATAGACTTTAGCAATGATGGGGCTGAGATAAGCCGACTTAAAAACATGATTCTCCAGATAGAGAAAAAGAAAGACAAGCTTCTTGACCTGAATCTGGATGGAATCATAACAAACTCTGAATACATTGAAAAAAGTGAAAAATTCAAGGATGAAATTGAAAGCATAAACAATAAACTTTCCGAACTGGAATCAAAAGAAGAAGCCAGCAAAGATTTTCATTTGAAATTAAAAGAAATCGGTATGATATTAAACGATCTACAAGGAGTTGGCCCAGAAGACATCACCAAAACGGTTCTGGGAGAATTTTTGGACAAAATAGTAATAAATCCAAAGCGCCCACAGGAGTGTGAAATTTTGTTCTTTTTAAAGACCGGAGAT
>ENA-OVGB01002401-OVGB01002401.1-human-gut-metagenome-genome-assembly--contig:-NODE-2401-length-13517-cov-6.649383_pt1 | contig 13517 bp, 15 predicted proteins | sample MGYA00237767_ERZ505413 | MGnify/ENA primary metagenome ERZ505413 (study PRJEB26158, sample SAMN06016410) | human gut metagenome | biome: human gut; feature: ankylosing spondylitis patient; material...
TGATATGATACCTCTAAAGTAGACAGGTTAAATAACCAAAATCTACTTTGGAGGTATTTTTATGGGTAGAAAACCCAAGTGTACAGTTGAAGAAAAAATTGCTGCTGTTGAGGATTACCTGAATGGAACACGTTCTGTCTCTGAAATTATGACAGATTTATCTATAAAAAGTACACGAACCATACGGGACTGGATATTGGCATATCAGAATGGCGGTATAGAAGCTCTTTGCCCTGTTACAGCCAACCACTCCTATTCCAAGGAATTTAAAATTGAAATGGTTCAAAAGTATATTGCCGGGGAAGGTTCGGTTACCGAATTATGCGCCAGATATGGCATCCCTGCACATGTTACACTACAAAACTGGATTTCGTTGTATAATGCCAATAGAGAACTTAGGGATTATGATCCTAAGAGGGAGGTCTATATGGCAGATGCACAAAGAAAGACAACATTAACTGAACGTAAAGAGATTGTTGAATATTGTATTGCCCATAACCGGGATTATAAAGGAACAGCTTCTCTGTATGATGTTTCTTATGGACAGGTGTATTCATGGGTAAAAAAATATGATGCTGGTGGGGAAGATGGTCTGTCCGATAAACGTGGACGTCACAAAACGGATGATGAAGTCGATGAGCTGGAACGGTTACGCCGGGAGAATATGCGGCTAAAACGCCAGCTTGAAGAAAAAGACATGGTAGTGGAACTGTTAAAAAAAGTGAAAGAATTCGAAGGGATGTGAGGCTTGGAAAACTACGGTTTGGGTCGAAATATCTGGCAATAAAATATTTTTATGAAGGAAAACAATGGAGCATCAACTGGATGTGCAAACAGCTAGGGATATCGCACGCTGCTTACTATAAATGGTTACACCGACCGATTCCAGAGCAGGAATCCGAAAATAGAAAACTGGCAGAACTGATAAAAGAGTATAATGAGCGGTTCGGGCATATCCTGGGATACAGACGGATGACAAGCTGGATCAACCATTTCAATCACACAAACTACAGCAAGAACAGAGTTCACAGAATCATGAAGAAGCTGGGAATTCACTCTGTTATTCGCAGAAAAAAGAAGAAATACCGTCCGTCCAAACCGGAGACGACAGCTGAAAATAAGCTGAAAAGGGATTTTAATGCTACAAGACCTAACGAGAAATGGGTTACTGATGTCACGGAATTCAAGATTCCTGAGACAGGAAAGAAGTTATACCTTAGCGCTATCTTTGATTTATATGACCGTTTTCCGGTTGCATACGTTGTAAGTAAAAGAAATGACAACAAGCTCGTATTTGACACCTATGATAAAGCGCTTATTGAAAATCCGGATGCAAAACCGATTTTTCATAGCGACAGAGGATATCAGTATACCAGTAAGGTGTTCCAGGCAAAGCTCCAGAATCAGGGTATGGAACAATCCATGTCCAGAGTGGGGCATTGCATAGATAACGGTCCTACGGAAGGGTTGTGGGGAATCATAAAATCGGAAATGTACTGTATGTACCAGATAACAGATGAACAGTCTCTTCGCTTAGCAATTGACAGATACATGAAGTTTTATGCCGAGGAAAGACCTCAGGATAGGTTTTGCTGTAAAACTCCGTCAGAAGTAAGGCAGGATGCATTATCGGCAAAGGAACCAATCCAATATCCCATTGCTGAAAATAAACGGATTATAGCATACAAATCAAAATGGTGTGCGTAACTTCAAACATGCTCACAGAGACGCATTGTAAAGCTGGCCGTGGAATAAATGTTTCATAAACATAAATACCCGCCACATCAAATCAGACATGGCGGGTACATTTAGAAATTCATTTTGAATATTTTGCTTGTCTACTTGACAAGGGGCAGATCAGTCCTCTCCAGAAGTGCTTTTTGATTATGAAAGAAATTCTGGCACCTCAACGAAACCGAAAGTATCACAAAAATAAGCTTTCTCATTTCTATCCTCATCTGATAGCACGAGAATATCTCCCATGGAAAACGTTCTCGCATGATAATCTGCCGGTTTCTCAATATTAAGAGAAGCATAGATACTTTCTGCTATTTCATGGCCGTTTTTACCACCAACACTTATACCATCGTAAACCTCTTCATAGTCTGATTTTTTGATTTTTCTTCCTGATTTTTTTAAGTATCGACGTGACATGAAGAGGTAGTCCTCGTTCTCCTCAGTGTCTTTCAACATCCACAAATGAAAGGTATAAATAGGCGGGTGTGTTTCATTGATCCGCTTTTGTTCTTCCTCGCTGCCACAAAAACCAAACAGTTGTGGGTATTCATAATATTTATGGAATTTTTCAATAAGATCATCTTCCAGACTACAAAAGTCCTCTTCTCCAAGTCCTGCGATGAAAAATGTTCCAAAAATTATATCATAAACATTCCCATTCTCATCTCTAAGTGCTCTGTTTGGTGTGAAACCACCTGCTATTTTAGCCTCATCATTGCAAATCAAACCTACCCGATCCTCAAACGGATAAAGGGCCTGAATTGAGCCTCCGACTACTTTCTGCATCTCCTCCAGAGTATGATCAATCTCCTTTACATAAGGTCTCTTTACTGGTTCTACGACCAGAATTCTCATTTTTTCTTTCATAAGTTATCTCCTTTCGTTTTTTTGACAGTCATAATATGAACAATAAGTTTTGTATATGAAAATAAGTTTTTTGGTATATTATCGAAAAATCACAGGAGGTATATGTGCAATGAGATTTAAGAAATGGATTCCGGGAATAATGCTTGGGGCAATGATGGCTGTTATGACATCGGTGCCGGTAATGGCAGATAATATTAGTTCTGGTAATACCCCCCCCGATAGAATTTTCGAAGGTTAGTAGTACCAGTGCGGATAGCAGTTCTGGAGGTGACAGTGGGAAAGTTTACGACTTTAAGGATTCCAAAACTTCCGGAGTAGTTACTGTTACAAAGAACTGGGATGACAGTTCTTCTAATGATGAGAGAACGATACCGGATATTTCCATTAGCACAGAAAAACCCAGAAAGAGTACATTGGGTTATGGGATTACTTATTACGGAAACGGACTAACTTTTGCAGACGGTTCCACAGAAAACGAATTAATTGTAAACAAGTCTGGAAAAATTGTGTCTGGACAGTATGAGGAGTTAAAAACTTCTTTAGGATGGTATTCCGATGAATCATGTACACAGAAGATAGAAGTAGGTTCTGATGACCTGCCTGTAAGCGGCGTGGCATCTGATATGGAGCTTTATGCAAAGTCCAAGACTTTCGTATTAAAACAAAGCGGTTATTACTCTGGAGATATTTTTAACAATTTAATTCCAGATTCTGCTACATCCGTAATATTTACTGATGAAGCAATGCCTTCGTCCGCAACGCTGGTTGATGTGGATGCTGACGGAGATGGCGGAGTAGTAGGATGGCTTGATGGCACTGCTTTTTACGTTTCCAGTCAAACGCCTGAACAAAAAGTTCTTGCAAATAAAGACTGTAGTTACATGTTTTTCGCAAATAAAAATGAATCTAAATCATTAGACAATATTAATCATATTGATTTCATGAATCTGGACACTTCCCTTACTGAGAATATGAGTTTCATGTTCAAATATCTGGGAGATGATAAGAAATTAGAGCTTGACTGTTCTGGTTTTGATACCGGAAACGTTACCTCCATGGAGTCAATGTTTGATACTACTTATGCTGTTAAAATCGATGTATCTGGATTTAATACTTCCAAAGTAACAACAATGAAGAAAATGTTTAATAATAGTCAATCCATAAGATCGTTAGATTTATCTAGTTTTGATACTTCTAATGTGACAAATATGTATTGGATGTTAAGAAGCTTAAATCTGAAAACAATAGATGTCTCGAATTTTAATACCTCGAAGGTACAAGATATGAGCGGTATGTTTAATTCATGCCATGAGGTGACAAAGCTTGATCTCACAAATTTTGATACCAGCTCCTGTACGGATATGGATGGTATGTTTATTAATTGCAAGAAGCTTACCGAATTAATCTGCCCTTTTGATACTTCTAAGGTTACTGATATGTACAGTATGTTTTCCATGCTTTCTAATTTAACATCACTTGATCTGTCATCTTTCGATACTTCAAAAGTAAAAAGTATGGGCTATATGTTTAAGGATTCCTATAATCTTACCCGTATTAAACTGGGCACAAAGTTTGCCTTTGTTGGCACAATTTACTATCTACCAAAAGGCACTTGGTACGCATCCGACGATACTGCCTACACATCTGACGGAAGATCTTGCACCATGCCAAACAATAAAGCAGACACATATATACGAAAGTAGTTGTATTTTTCCGCAGAAAAAACCTTCTTCATTACCCGCTGTCAAATAGCAAAAAACGCAAGGAAACGGCCTCCGCGGATGGCATTTTTTTAAATTCTGATTTTTTAAATAAAATGACTTAGGCCACTGTCTATAGTAGAACTGATGACCTAAGTCACAAAAAGCAATCTGCTTAAATTCTTTGCTTATATATTGATAATCTCTTTTTATGCGGCGAATGCTTTTTTAATCTGACTAATGATATCAGTGATAATGATGTCAAAAAAAGTCGGAATAGCTCCATCTGATAGACTGCCTATATCGGTTTTTTCCAGATCTTCTTTATAAGTTTTGTAATATGTGTTCAGACTGACACATTTCTTTTTTCCTTCTTTATTGCTGGCCTCCAGTAAATATCTGACTTTTGTATTAATCGCATCCGGATCCTGCAGTTTAAGAGTAATAATGCTAGTGTCTTCCAGTCCTTGTTTGTTTTTGAGCTCCTTCTTAACTTTTTCTTCTGTAATTGTAACAAATTCAATAAGAGTCATAATATTCTCCTTTCTCTTTTAAAAATTGACTGAAAAGCTGTCTTATTTTTAAACAGACGTATCCAAAATAATAATAAACAAAATTACAGCCAGTTGTCAATTGCTTAGAGGTTTCTTTGTACAAAAAAATCACCTTTTTACCATAAATCCTTTCGATTGTACATATTGTATAACTTTCCGGTGATAATCCACTCCGCGGAGAACGTCTCCCCGAAAGTTAATCTCTGTATTTCATCAGAGATAACCAGCTTGTATTTCGTACCAGAAATCCCAACATGTTTTTTCTGGTATATTAACACCATCAGCAAGAGCTGATGACTCCATTCGTTTTTGGACACCTGCAGGAATTAACTGCAGGTGTCTTTTTTAATACAAAATAGAGGTCTCTGCTATCAAGCTGCGGATCATACGGAATTTCATCTTTCCTTCTGTTTTTCATATTCTTTCTGAATCAAAAACGAAGGGAGATTTCTATATGAAAACAACAAATTTAATACCTCCAAACACAGAATATCTGGAGCTTAACTTTGTAGGGGAGACTGCAACTGGAAGGGGAAACAACCAGCAGTATGTCATGGAGAACCTTCACGACGGCACCTTCCGCGGAACCGAATCCAGGGTAGGCATTACCATCGGGCGCCACAGACCAAGAAGCTTTATCAATCCCATGGAAAAATGGGATGAGATATTCCAGTCTAAGGTTTCCAGGGGATATATGGTCACAAAAACGAAAAAGATGGAACAAAAGGTGATAGAAAAGAATACCAGCTCCATTAACGGAAATGAATATGCACCTATTGCCAATGCCTCCGTAAATGAAGTTGTAACACTCCTTCTGGAATGTACAACGGCAGTGTTGAGCCAGAATTACCGGATCAAGATCGATGACATCTCAGATGAAATGATTTCTTTCGGACAATCCATCCTGAAAGAACTGTCGTCCGGATATTCCAAGATGAGCGTAGCAGAGTTTAATAACAAACTAAAAACCCTGTATGCAGCAATCCCAAGAAGGATTGATAATTTGTCTAAGATTCTGGCCAAACGAAAGCTGGATTTTAATGATATCATTGCAGATGAGCAGGAGCTGTTTGATGTAATGGTAAACAGAGTGCGAAATGCACATGACTTAGGCAACTGTTCCGTAAGGCCTACCGTTCTGGAAGCATTCCACCTGGACTGGAGGGATGTGACAGAAGAGGAACAAGATAAGGTTCTTTCCATGCTGAAAGGAAATGCCAGTCAGTATATAAAAGCGTGGAGGATCCATAACAGGAGCACAGAAGAACGGTTCGACCGTTTCTGTCAGCAGGAACAGTTATCGGAAGGTCATGGGATTGATCATCTGTTCCATGGTTCCAGGACTGAGAATTTCTGGTCCATTGTCACAAACGGACTGCTTATCAATCCGGACTGCGGAGTACAGCGTTCCGGAAGTATGTTTGGAAACGGAACTTATTTTGCCCCGCTTGCCCAGAAATCCCTGGGTTATACAGACGGCGGGTACTGGACCGGTGGAAACGCTGATGTAAGATTTCTTGCAATCTACAGGGTTGCGACCGGTAAACATTATGACATTTACCATGGTTCTGATTCATCGCTTACAAAAACTGTCCTTCAGAAAAAATGCCCCGGAGCGCACTGCACTTGGGCACATGGAAGAGGAACCGGAGGAACTACTCTGCTTAATGACGAGGTCATTGTTTATGACGAAGCACAGTCAACCATTGAGTATCTGATCATGATGAAATAACCTTGTGGAGCTTTCGGGCTCCACTTTTTTCATTATTATAATGAAGATGCAAAGGAAACAATGCAGAAGAAAATTCACCGGATGCTGGTTACGGAAGCATGCCAAATGGCAGTATATTAGAATTAGGTGGATGTAATTAAAGAAAAAATATGATATCATGTGAGTAACAAATCGAAGTATGTAGGAGGATTGTTTTGAAAAAAGGAATACGCATCTTATATTTTATTACAGTTGTAATTAGCGCTTTGGTTGGACTATGGCATTTCTTTGTTCCATGGATGTTTCAATGGTATGACTATCTTCCAATGCAGTATGAGAATCTTATAGTAGGGATTGATTACACCAATTACTGCTTTTCATTATTGCTGTTTGGATTAAGTGTGCTGCTTATCATGCTAGGCAAAAGAGCATTGGCAATGAATCGGGAAGTAATCTACTTTTATTTCTTTCTTACAGTGGTTTGGGTTTTTAGGGCTTGCCTTGCTTCATTTGTTGAACCATGGCCATTGCAACCTATTCCTGTAGCTGCAATAGGACAGTTGATTGCTTCAGATGTTCAGGCTGTGCTGATGTTGATTGTGAGTGGATTATTTTTTAAATCACTTAAGAGAAAGGCATAGATTCGGAATTTGGCAGATGTAAAAGGATTTTGACACGCATAATAAGTGATGTCAAAGCTATTTTGTAGACAATAGTGAGTGTTTTTCCTACAATAAAAGTGCAAGGAGGTATAGTGGCATGGAGCATGATATTGGATGCAAAATCAAGGCAGCCCGAATTGAAAAAAAGCTGACGCAAGAACAGGTTGCCGAATTGTTGGGTGTGAGTCGTCAGACCATCTCAAATTGGGAAAATGAAAAATCCTATCCAGATATTATCAGCGTCATTAAAATGAGCGAATGCTACGATGTTTCTCTTGACTATCTATTGAAAGGAGAACAAAAAATGAAAAGCTATTATGATTATCTTGAAGAAAGTACGAATGTTGTGAAAAGCAATGCCAACAGAAACAAGATTATTACGATTCTCTCCTATCTCTTGATTTGGGCGTTTGCAATGATAGTGTTCTGGTTTTTTACAAGTGGAAGCGACGCTATGGGTTACAGTTTGATGTTTCTTTGGTTTATTCTTCCTATATCCACATTTATTGTATCTATTGTTATTGGTAAAAATAACTTTTGGGGAAAAGGAAAATGGGCATTCACTCTTTTCTTTGGCGTAATGTATATGCTTGCTGAATATGGCACATTCAAAATGGCAAACAACATTGCTTTTAACAAACTGAATGCCCCTGACTTGGGAATGATTGTAGCCGGAGCAATAATCGCTGCAATCGGTATGTTGGTAGGTTCACTGTGGAATAAGAAGCGCCACAATCAAAAAAATAAGTAACAAGAAAAATTCAAGTTTGTAGAATAAAGAAAATCGGGATTTTTAGAACAAAATATTTTATAAGATTAATGAGATTTTAAAAAGGAGGATTGGATATGAAAATTTTGAAAAGTATTCTTAATTATATTCCATTAGCCACGTTTATCATATTTGTGGTTACTGATGGTATTTTTTCTCTAACATCAGCATTAATTTTTGTTATTTCAACGATTGGTCTATTAATTGGAAAAGAAAAAACAGAGATGAAGAATTGAGAAATTTCCAGTTTATAGATTACATCTTATAAATCACCTGTAAATCACCAACTTTAAACTATATATAATAACTTTGATACAAAGAAACAGAGCAAGTACTTGAGTATAGAAACTTAAGTGCTTGCTCTTATTTTATTTATAGGAGGTTATTATGGATGACAAAATGAATGATGTGGTTGATGAAGTGCAGAAAAGACTTGGAGAAGAATATGAGGTCAAAAGGGTTGAAGTTATGAAGAACAATGACACAAAACTGAAAGGAATTCAGGTCAGGAGAAAAGACATGAATGTTGCAAAGATATGTTATTGGACTAGTGAATCAGTTGACGAGATTGTAGCTGTGATTAATAGAAGCCTGTTTCCTAAGTTTGATTGTGAAATCAATTTGGAGAAGCTAAAAGACAGGATTGTCTATACATTGGTGAATGCTGATTCTAATAAGAGCAGACTAAAGACTATACCTTACAGGCTATTGAAAGGTACGGATTTAGCCATTACATATAAGCTAATCATTGATATTGATTTCAATGCTACAGCTTCATCAGATGTCTGAGGCAGTGGAATGAAATGTAAATGGAAGTTCTAACTTGGTTGAGTTTTATGTTAAAATGGGTAAAATTAATTGTAATTTATAGAGAAAAGCACATGTCAAAGAATCTTTGCGTAACTATATAAGCAATGTAATGTGATGATTGCTTTATTTTGGACATTATTTTTCGGATAATATTATTGAAAGGAGGTCGTAATATTATGAATATAGGGAATCAAATATTGAACATTCGGAAAGAAAATCAATTAACACAAGAGGAGTTTGGCAAATTATTTCATGTTACCCGACAAACTGTTTCAAATTGGGAAAATGGAAAAAGTTATCCTGATTTGCAAATACTTGTAAGCATGAGTAATCAATTTGATATTTCTCTCCAGATTCATTGATAAGAGCTACAGCCATTATTGTTGGAATTGTAATGATAGGTATTGGCTGGTATAAGAAAGCAAAGATTGACAAAAAGGTAGTTCAATATATTAAAGGACATGATTAAATGAATTTAATAAGGGCGGTCCTGTTGTGAAGCATGTGTGAGAATAAAAGGAGATGGCAGCATTATGAACAAGGCATATGAGCGAGAAACAGAAATGTGGAATCAGGTATTTAAGGAATGTACACCTGTGGATTTAAGAACTTTAGATTTACAAGTGGAAACAATGTTTGACGAAGCGTTAAAGCTGTTTGCACAAAAAACAACAAATGTATTAGATTTTGGCTGTGGTACAGGAGATATTTCTTTTCAATATTTGCAGTATCAGCCTACACATAAAGTTTTAGGAATTGATGCTTCAAAAACGGGCATTGAATTTGCAATTGAAACAGCAAGATTAAGTGATTATAAAACGGCAACTTTTCTTGAAGGTACAGACCATACGGTAAAGCAATTAGAAGAGAATTCATTTGATGGAGTGATATTATCAAATGTGTTGGATGTAATGCCCAAAGATGTGTCAAAGGAGGTAGTTGAAGATTTAGAACGGGTATTGAAGCCTGGTGGATATTGGTTTATTAAAATGAATCCGTATTATTCAAAAGAAGAACTGGAAAGTTTCGGATATGAGAATATGGGAAATAACATTTATGAAGAGAATCATATTATGAGACTAAGACAGGCTACAACAAATTACTGGAAAGAAAGATTTGCACGTTTTGGAAAGGAAATTATTTATCTGGAATTTGAGTATCCGTGGCAGGAGGGAATGAATCGTCTGTTTGTTTACCAGAGTTAAAAGAATCTGGCTGTGCCACATTTGCAATAATAAGAAGTTTGCGCTATAATACTATTTAAACAAGTCGTGAAATTTAGTATTGATTTAGGAGATATCGCTTATGAGAGTATTTTATGGGCTTATTATTACGGCGGTAATTTTAATGATTGGAGCGTGTGCTTTAAAGGCATATAAAAAAGAGGGCGCATTGGCAAGAGTTGTGCTTTTATATGAGCTTGGTGCATTTATATGTGGGATAATATTTTTGGTATATACATATGTTCCAGGGACTACCATTACAGTGTTGTGCAAGGGACTTATTATGGCGAGTTTTGACTGGCTGCTTGTACTTCTTATGTATTATACCCAGTATTATACAGGCATGTTTAAGGGCATTGTGGGTGTAAAAGTTTTTATGATTGCCTATTCACTGTTTGAGACCGTTGCATTTTTGATTAATGCATGGACGAGATGGATATTTGATATAACAGATATATCGGATGACCAGATAATTGTTCAGTTTGCAAAGGGGAATGTTCTGGGCAGGTTACATTATGTATTTGCTTATGGCATTATGTTGATGCTTATTTTAAGTTATATAGTAATGGTTGAGAGAATGTCAAGATTCTACAGATTCAGGTATTTTGCTATTCTTATATTATTATTTGCTGCATCTTTGCTTGATATAATGACTACTTGGTCTGATTCAATATATGACATGTCAATGGTTGCATTTGGTATCATGTCTATACTCATATATTATCTTACATACAGGTATGTTCCTAATGAACTTATTGAGAATACATTTTCACTTATAATCAGGGATATGAATAGTGGAATTATATGCTTTGATAATGCCGGAAGATGTATATACTGTAATGGTATTGTTAAAGAAATGTATTCTATTAATGATAATATTAATGAAGTGGAGCATAATTATGCTAGCTGGCTTCAGACTCAGACAGAGCATGATAATAAGAAATTCAGGCAGACAATCAGCGAGGGGAAAGAGAGAAGAAGCTTTGATATTTCATATAATCGTGTATATGATGATAAGCATAATTTTATATGTGATTATTTCATATTTAATGATCGTACGGAAGCTGTTGAGCTTTTAGAATATGAAAAGTTCAGAGCTACACATGATAATCTCACGGGACTCCTTAATAAGGAGCAGTTCTATGAGGAAACTGCCAATGTAGTGAGAAACGACAGGAATCACAAATATTGTCTGGTGTGCAGTAATATTAAAGATTTTAAGCTTGTTAATGAGCTTTTTGGAATCGAAAAAGGTGATGAGATTATTAAAATGCAGGCGGGGCTTATTAAGGCTTCATCTGAAAGTGGCTATATATGTGGAAGAATCCAGAATGACAGATTTGCTGTGTGTATGCCGAAGGATAGTTTTAAGAATGAAGTAATGCAGAATAGTATTGTAAGTATACAGGACAGATTCAACAATGCATCATTTAAGATAAGGGTTGTAGTTGGTGTTTATGATATTGAAGATGTTGATGAGCCTGTAAGTAATATGTGTGATAAAGCATTTATTGCGAGCGAGACTATTAAGAATAATTATGAAACTAATATTGCATACTATGATGATAAGCTGTTAAAGAGAACTCTTGAAGAAAGAAGAGTTATCAGTGAGTTTGAAGGGGCAATTGAGAAGAAAGAATTTAAAATGTTTCTTCAGCCACAGGTTAATACTCATGGTAAGGCTTATGGAGCAGAGGCGCTTGTGCGCTGGCAGCATCCTGAGAGAGGTTTGCTGTCGCCATTCTTCTTCATTGATATTCTGGAGACTACAGGTCTTATATATAAGCTTGACATGTATATGTGGGAATGTGCAGCAGCTAAATTAAGTGAATGGAAGAAGAAGGGTGATACGGTTCATTATATTTCTGTAAATATATCTACTAAGGATTTTTATCTTATAGATGTATATGAGGTTATTACATCAATTGTCAAGAAATATGATATTGAACCTAAGATGTTAAAGCTAGAGATTACCGAGACAGCACTTATGTCTGATCTTAAGAAGAATATGGAGGTAATTAAGGCTCTCAGGGATTATGGATTTAAGATAGAGATTGATGATTTTGGTAGTGGATATTCTTCACTGAATATGTTAAAAGATATAAGTGCAGATGTTCTTAAAATTGATATGGCATTCCTGCGTGCTACAGAGAATGAGGTTAAAGGACAGGATATTCTGGAGACTATTATTTTTCTTGGCGGCAAACTTGGAATGGAAGTAATTACTGAAGGTGTTGAGACAGAGAAACAGCTTATTATGCTGACAGAGATGGGTTGTCATATATTCCAGGGATATTATTTCTCAAAGCCTATACCAGTCGAAGAATTTGAACAAAAATATATGAATGAATAATAGGAGGAAGTTATGAGCGAGAATTGTTCAGGAAGCTGCTCAAGCTGCAGTTCAGACTGCGAATCAAGAAAAGGACCACAGATAGTGCGTAATGCCAATAATGGCAAAGTTAAGAAGGTTATAGCTGTTGTCAGTGGAAAGGGTGGGGTTGGTAAATCACTTGTCACATCAATGCTGGCAGTTAAGGCTAACAAGGAAGGAAAGAAGGCAGCAATACTTGATGCAGATATTACAGGACCATCAATTCCTAAGTCTTTTGGACTTACAGAAAGGGTAACATGTAATGAAGATGGAACTGTAATGTATCCTGAGACTTCAAAGAATGGTATTAAGGTTATGTCACTCAATCTACTTATGGAAAAGGAGACTGACCCGGTTATATGGAGAGGTCCTGTTATTGCTGGGGTTGTTAAGCAGTTCTGGGAAGATGTTGACTGGGATGAGACAGACTGTATGTTTGTTGATTGTCCACCAGGAACAGGGGATGTACCTCTTACAGTTTTCCAGTCTATGCCAATAGACGGAATCATTATAGTGACTTCACCACAGGACCTTGTTTCAATGATTGTTGAGAAGGCAATTAATATGGCTAAGCTTATGAATATTCCGGTTCTTGGAATTGTCGAGAACATGTCTTATTTCAAATGTCCAGACTGCGGTAATATTCATTATATATACGGAAAGAGTAAGATTGATGAAGTGGCAGCAGCTAATGATATCAAGACAGTTGCAAAGCTTCCAATGGACGCAAAGGTAGCTGGACTTGTTGATTCAGGAAAGGCTGAGGAACTTGATGTGTCCGCATTAGATGAAATATTTAATGCGATTATGGGTTAACATAATAATATATATATATTTGTCTTATAGAAGCCGTATTATTTACAAGCTTATTAAAAGAATAATAGCGATTTTTCTGTATTTTATGCCATAAATCACTAGAATGTATGATTGAATTACAGTATTATATATGAAGAATCCAGATAGGGTATTTTATAATAAGCAGGAGTAAATTATGGCATATTCACAAAAACAAAAAGGCAAGATTGATATGACATGTGGTCATATCATGAGAAATATTATACTGTTTGCGATACCAATTATTATTGGAAATGTTTTGCAGCAGTTATATAC
>ENA-OVGB01002404-OVGB01002404.1-human-gut-metagenome-genome-assembly--contig:-NODE-2404-length-13509-cov-5.485655_pt1 | contig 13509 bp, 9 predicted proteins | sample MGYA00237767_ERZ505413 | MGnify/ENA primary metagenome ERZ505413 (study PRJEB26158, sample SAMN06016410) | human gut metagenome | biome: human gut; feature: ankylosing spondylitis patient; material...
GACACTCTATCCAGCTGAGCTACCGGCGCATATTCTCTTGGCGTTCTCGCCGGAGAACGTGTTTTATTATAGCGCTCACCGCCCGGAAAGTCAAGCGTTTTTTTCAAAAAACTCAAAAAATTCTGCGAATGGGCATCTTTCACGAAAATCCGCAGCCTGCGGGGCGGGTTTTCGGCTCTTTGCCGTTGTCTGAAAACGAACATCGAATTGACAAATACTTTGCAACATTTTATAATATAGAGTAGATTTCGGATTACGAACGATGGTGTTTGCAACCGCAGCCGCCATCGGCTTTTTTATTCTCCAGTCTGTCCGCCTGCTGCGCACAAGCGTGTACGCGCGGTACAGAGCGTTAAACGAATAAACCGAAATCGACCCCAATTTGTATTCCATTAAGAAACGGAGTGGCACAAAACCATGGCGAAGTACATCGTCAAGCGCGTGGCAATGGGCATTTTCAGCGTGTTCATCGTCGCGACCCTTACCTTTTTCATCATGAACCTGGTCCCCGGCGGCCCGTTCGTGGCGGAAAAGTCCATCAGCAAAGCAGCCCAGCAGGCCCTGGCCGAAAAATACGGCCTCGATAAGCCCCTCGGCGTGCAGTACCTTAATTATATGAACAGCCTGATCCATGGCGATATGGGCCTGAGCCTGAAACAGCGCGGCCGTACCGTCAACCAGATCATCTTCTCCAAGCTGCCGGTCTCGGCCCGCACCGCCGGTCTGGCTGTGATCGTCGCGCTCTGCGTCGGCATTCCGCTGGGCTGTCTGTCCGCGTATAACCGAGGGAAGTGGGCCGATAATCTGATCATCGTGTTTGCCACCTGCGGCATCGCCATCCCGAGCTTTATCTCAAGCGTTGTGCTTTTGTACACCTTCGGCATGAACCTGAAGCTCCTGCCCACCGTCGGCCTGAATGAACCGGCGGCCTACATCATGCCCGTGACGGCGCTGGCGATTTATCCCACCGCCTACATCACCCGCCTGATGCGCTCCAGCCTGCTGGACGTCATGGGTCAGGACTACATGCGCACCGCCCGCGCCAAGGGTGTTTCCAGTGTGAAGATCCTCTTCAAGCACGCGCTGCGCAACGCGATCCTGCCTGTCATCACTTATGTCGGCCCCATGCTGGCAGGTCTGATGACCGGTTCCTTCGTCGTGGAGAAGATCTTCTCCATCCCGGGTCTGGGCCGCGACTTCGTGTCCGCCATCACGAACCGTGACTACATGATGATCATGGGCACCACGATTCTGCTGGCGACCCTCGTCATCGTTGCGAACGTCGTTGTTGACATCCTGTATAAGATCATCGACCCGCGCATCAAGCTGAAGTAAGGAGGAGCAGACACATGGAAAATCTGAAAAAGAATCCGTTGAGCCTGCAACTCAACGTTGAGGACTTTGCCCCCGCGTCCAACGACGAGAAGAAAAGCCTTGTCGTCATGCGCGAGAGCGTCAACTTCTGGAAGGACGGCATGCGCCGTCTGCGCAAAAACAAGATCGCTATGGTCAGCCTGGTCGTCATCCTGCTGATCGCCTTCATGGCCTATGTTCTGCCCAGCTTCTGGCCCTACAGCTACGAGCAGCAGATCAAGGGCAGCAACAACCTGGCCCCGTTTGAGTATTCTGCCGCCGAGCAGAAGCTCATCGACCAGGGCGAGAACGTATTCCCCCACATTCTGGGCACCGACCGTATGGGCCGTGACTTTGCCGTGCGTGTCATGATGGGCACCCGCGTCTCCCTGTCCGTCGGCCTGCTGGCCTCTGTGCTGGTCCTGCTCATCGGCGCGACCTACGGCGCCATCTCCGCATTTGCGGGCGGCTGGATCGATAACATCATGATGCGTATTACCGATATTCTCTACACCATCCCCGATATCCTGCTCATCATCCTGCTGGCCATGGCCATCAAGGAACCGCTGGAGGGCCTGGCCACCAAGCCCGGCTTCGGCTGGATGCAGAAGCTCGGCCCTAACATGGTGTCCATCTTCATCATCTTCGCCCTGCTGTACTGGGTCGGCATGGCGCGTATCGTCCGCTCCCAGGTCCTGACGCTGAAGGAGAGCGAGTACGTCACCGCTGCCCGCGCGCTGGGTGCCTCCGGCGGGCGCATCATCAAGAAGCACCTGCTGACGAACTGCATGGGCACCCTGATCGTCACCACCACCCTGCAGATCCCGTCCTCCATCTTCACCGAGAGCTACCTGAGCTTCCTCGGCCTCGGCGTTGCAGCCCCCATGCCGTCCCTCGGCTCGCTGGCGACTGACGCCGTCAAGGGCATGAACACCTACCCGGTGCTGCTGATCGCCCCCGCGCTGATGATCAGCATCATGATCCTGGTTTTCAACCTGTTCGGCGACGGTCTGCGCGATGCGTTTGACCCGAAGCTCAAGAGCTAAAGAGGGAAGGAGGAGCAACATGAGCGAAAAAATTCTTGAAATCAAGGACGAACGCCTGTCCTTCTTCACCCCCGCGGGCGAGGTCAAGGCGCTGAACGGCGTGTCCTTCAGCATGAACCAGGGCGACGTGCTGGGCATCGTCGGCGAGTCCGGCTCCGGCAAGTCTGTCACGGCCTACTCCATCATGGGCCTGACCGCCTACCCCGGACGTCTGGTCGGCGGCACGGTGTGGTTCAACGGCCACCAGATCGACAAAATGACCGAGAAGGAGTTCCGCAAAATTCGCGGCAACGAGGTCTCCATCATCTTCCAGGACCCCATGACGAGCCTGAACCCGGTGTACACCATCGGCAACCAGATCGTCGAGGTCATCCTGCTGCACACCAAAAAGACCAAGCAGGAAGCCTGGGCCCGCGCTAAGGAGCTGCTGGAGCTGGTCGGCATCAACGAGCCGGACCGCCGCCTGAAGCAGTACCCGCACGAGCTGTCCGGCGGTATGCGCCAGCGCGTCATGATCGCTATTGCGCTGGCCTGTGAGCCGAAGCTGCTGATCGCCGACGAGCCGACCACCGCGCTGGACGTGACGATCCAGGCACAGATCCTGGAGCTGATGAACGACCTGCGCCACAAGCTGGGCATGTCCATCATCATGATCACCCACGACCTGGGCGTTGTGGCCCAGATGTGCGAGAAGATCGCCGTTATGTACGCCGGTCACATCGTCGAGTACGGCACGACGGACGAAATTTTCTACAACCCCCAGCATGAGTACACGAAGGGCCTGATCAACTCCATCCCGAAGCTGAACGCCGAGGAGAAGGAGCGTCTGGTGCCCATCGAGGGTCAGCCCGTTGACCTGCTGAACCCGCCCGCAGGCTGCCCGTTTGCGCCGCGCTGCAAGAGCTGCATGAAGGTCTGCCTGAACAAGATGCCGCCCAGAACCGAATTGAGCGACACCCACTACACCTATTGCTGGCTGCGCCAGAAGGAAGAATTTGAGAAGGGGGGCAAAGCCTGATGAGCGAGAATCTCGTTGAAGTAAAGCATCTGCAGCAGTATTTCCCCGCCGGCGGCATGGGCAAGAACAAGCAGTACGTTCAGGCCGTGGACGACGTGAGCTTTGCCATCCGCAAGGGCGAGACGCTGGGCCTGGTCGGTGAGTCCGGCTGCGGCAAGACCACGACGGGCCGCACCCTGCTGCGCCTGTATGAGCCTACCGACGGCACCATCATCTACGACGGCAAGGTCCTGTTTGACAAAAAGGAAAAGATCGCCGTTGATATGCTGCCCTACCGCCGCCGTATGCAGATCGTGTTCCAGGACCCCTACGCGAGCCTGGACCCCCGTATGACCATCGGAGACATCGTCGGCGAGGGCATCGACATCCACCACCTGTGCGCCAACGCCAAGGAGCGCCATGACAAGATCATCTCCCTGCTCGAGCGCGTCGGCCTGAACAGTGAGCACGCCAACCGCTACCCGCACGAGTTCTCCGGCGGTCAGCGCCAGCGCGTCGGCATTGCCCGCGCCCTGGCTGTGGACCCCGAGTTCATCGTCTGCGACGAGCCGGTCTCCGCGCTGGACGTTTCGATCCAGGCGCAGGTCGTCAACATGTTTGAGGACCTGCAGCAGGAGATGGGGCTGACCTACCTGTTCATCGCCCACGACCTGAGCGTTGTCAAGCACATTTCCAACCGCATCGGCGTTATGTATCTGGGCAAGCTGGTGGAGCTGGCCGACAGCTTTGAGCTGATCGCCCACAGCGTCCACCCCTACACCCGCAGCCTGATCTCGGCCATTCCCGTGGCGGACCCCGTCACGGCCCGCCAGAGCCACCGTATCGTGCTGCAGGGCGATGTGCCCAGCCCGCTGAATCCGCCGAGCGGCTGCCGTTTCCGCACCCGCTGCCCCTACGCCGACGAGCGCTGCGCCGCCGAGGTGCCGGAGTTCAAGGAAGTGAGCAGCGGCCACTGGGCAGCGTGCCACCATCTGGACAAAGTAAAGTAATGTAGGGGGCGCTGCCGGGCGTGGCGGACACTGTTTGTTCGCCCCTCGACTCCACCCGACATATAAACTCATACTTATACAGGGCGGCTCACCGCGGCCGCCTTGTGTTTCCAACAAAAGTGTGCGCAGCGGAGAAACATTCATTTGTGTGTCACAGAATTGTGCGCGAGTGAAACACAAACGGATTTTCTATCAAAACAGTTACAAAAGTTACAGAACACTTGCAAATGCCGCTTTAGAGTGGTAAAGTATAAATATTCACTCTGTTGGGGGCCGCGCCCCCAAGGGGGATTGGGTATAAAGTATAATGAATTTGGAGGGTATTTCACATGAAGATGAAGAACGTTGCTGCCGTGGCTATGGCCGGCTGCATGGCTGCTTCTCTCGCTGCCTGCGGCGGCTCTGCCAGCTCCGCAGCCTCCACCGAGACCAGCACCGCAGCCTCCACCGAGGCTGCCACCGGCGAAAAGAGCACTGGCGTTGCCAGCGGCTTTACTGTCCAGCTCGGTTCCAACCCCGAGACGCTGGACCCCGCGCTGAACAGCGCTATCGACGGTGCCAACACCATCATCACCACCTTTGAGCCGCTGCTGCTCATCGATGAGAACAACGAGGTCATCCCCGGTCAGGCTGAGAGCTACACTGTCAGCGAGGACGGCCTGACCTGGACCTTCACGATGCGTGACGGCCTGAAGTGGAGCGATGGCTCCGACCTGACCGCGAAGGACTTTGAGTACTCCTTCAAGCGTCTGGCCGCGCCCGACACCGCTGCCCCCTATGCCGAGACTGTTGTCGGCATGATCGACGGCTACGCCGATGCCACCGGCAACCCCGATAAACAGGGCAACATGACCACCGAGCCTGACTTCGACGCCCTGAATGTCGTTGCCAGCGAGGACGGCAAGACCCTGACCGTCACCCTGAGCTACCCCTGCGCTTACTTTGACAAGCTGGCTGCCTTTGCCGCCATGAGCCCTGTGCAGCAGGCTACGGTTGAGGCCAACGGCGATGCATGGTGCACCGAGCCTGACACCTACATCTGCAACGGCCCCTACTGCATCTCTGAGTGGGTCCCCTCTGAGCGCATCGTGCTTACCAAGAACCCGAACTATGTCGGCGGCTGGGATTCCTCCAAGATCGTTTCCGACACCATCACCCTGCTCCTGCTCGAGGATTCCAGCGCCTCCTACACCGCTTACAACAGCGGTGAGGCACAGCTCATCAAGGACGTCCCCACCGATGAGATCCCCAGCCTGACCAAGGCTGAGGACGGCGGCGACTTCTATGTTGACACCATCCTGGGCACCTACTACGTCAGCCTGAACCTGCAGCGTGATGCCTTCAAGGATGCCAAGGTCCGCAAGGCTCTGAGCCTGGCCATCGACCGTGACTACGTTGCCAACACCATCATGCAGGGCACCTACACCCCCGCCTACAACATCGTTGGCCCCGGCATCGTCGATGAGAACGGCATGTTCTACGACAACGCCAACGGCGGCAAGACCTACATCAGCGAAGACTACGAGGCCAACCTCGAGGCTGCCAAGCAGGCTCTGGCCGATGCCGGCTACCCCAACGGCGAAGGCTTCCCCGTCATCGAGTACAGCACCAACGATGCCGGTTACCACACCCCCGTTGCTGAGTATCTGCAGCAGGCTTGGGGCGAGCTGGGCATCACCGTGAACATCAACAAGGTCGAGTGGGCCAGCTTCACCCCGATGCGCCGCGCCGGCGACTATGACGCTTCCCGTAACGGCTGGGTCATGGACTACAACGATCCCTCCAACATGCTCGAGCTGTTCACCACCGGCAACGGCAACAACGATGGTAAGTACTCCAGCGCTGACTTCGATGCCGCGATCGAGGCTTCCAAGGTTGCTGACAAGAGCGTCCACTTCCAGAAGCTGCATGAGGCTGAGGACATCCTGATGAATGATTACGCCTGCATCCCGGTGGCCTACTACAACGACTTCTGGCTGCAGAGCCCCTCTCTGAAGGGCACCTGGCACAGCCCCTACGGCTACTGGTACCTGCAGTACGGTTATGTTGAGGAGTAATTTCCTTTATAAATGAAAGGGCACGTCCTGCGTTGGACGTGCCTTTTTCTGTGTCTGGCTTCCCCCTTGGGGCCCCGCCCGCTGACTGATGAGGGAAAACTTTACCATTGTCGCCCGCAAGCAGGTTGCCACGGCAAACTTTGCCCCTCATCCGGCCCTGCGGGGCCACCTTCCCCCACAGGGGAAGGCTTGGAACTCACGCCCCCAGCGTTGCCGCCATGACCGCCTTGATCGTGTGCATGCGGTTCTCGGCCTCCTGGAACACGATGGACTGCGGGCCGTTAAAGACCTCATCGGTCACTTCCATGGCGTCGCGGTCAAACTTTTCGCCCATCTCCCTGCCGACGGCGGTCTTGTGGTCGTGGTAGGCGGGCAGGCAGTGCATGAACACGGCGGTGCCCTTGGCCTTCGCCATCAGCTCGGCGTTGACCTGATAGGGGGACAGGGCGTTGATGCGCTCCTCCCAGACCTCGACGGGCTCACCCATGCTGACCCAGACGTCGGTGTAGACGACATCCGCACCGGCCACGGCGTCGGTGTCCTCGCTCAGCGTGATGCTGCCGCCGCTGACGCGGGCGAACTCTTTGCACTTTTCCACCAGCGCGGGGTCCGGCCAGTAGGCTTTGGGGGCGCAGGCCACAAAATGCAGGCCCATCTTGGCGCAGCCGATCATCAGGCTGTTGCCCATGTTGTAGCGGGCGTCGCCCATGTAGGCGAATTTCAGCCCCTGCAGCTTGCCGAAATGCTCACGCAGCGTTAAAAAATCGGCCAGGATCTGGGTGGGATGGTACTCGTTCGTCAGGCCGTTCCAGACGGGCACGCTGGCGTATTTGGCCAGCTCCTCAACGATGGCCTGGCCGTAGCCGCGGTACTCGATGCCCTCAAACATGCCGGACAGCACCTGCGCGGTGTCGGCGATGGACTCTTTCTTGCCGATCTGGCTGCCCGTGGGGTCCAGATAGGTCGTGCCCATGCCAAGGTCGTGCGCGGCGACCTCGAACGAGCAGCGGGTGCGGGTGGAGGTTTTCTCAAAGATCAGCGCCACATTCTTGCCGCGCAGCGTGTCGTGCGGGATGCCCGCCCTTTTCTTGGCCTTCAGCTCGGCTGCCAGATCCAGCAGATAACCGATTTCCGCGGGGGTAAAGTCCAACAGCGTCAAAAAATCATGCCCTACGAGGTCCATAGTAAAGCTCCTTTTTAAATATACGGTTTATTTGTATAAATATACATACATTATAGCACGTTTGGGGATGATATGCAAGTGCGGGTTTTTGTGGTATAATGGGCTTGCCGCGATTGCCCATTTGCTGTTGAACGGCTTTGTAGGGGCCGGGCATGCCCGGCCCGGAGGTCGGCGCGGCCACCCTTTAACGGGCAATCGCCTTTAACGCCGCGGGCCGGGCATACCCGGCCCCTACCGCGCGACGGCCCCCGCCCGGCTGCCCGGAGGGGTCAAGACCCCTCCCTACAAGGCACCCGTGAGCGGCAGTTCGTAGGGAGCGGTCTTGACCGCTCCGAGTGCTTTGCGGCAGCGTCAGCTTCCCTGTAGGGGCCGCGCGGCAGTAAAAAAAGCAGCCGTCCCTTTCCGGAACGGCTGCTTGCTATCATTTCGCCCCTTTCCCCGCGAACACAACGTAAATCGTTTTGAACAAAATCTTTACGTCGCCCCAGAGGGACCAGTTGTCGATGTAGGCTACGTCGAGCTTGACGACCTCCTCAAAATCCTCGATGTCGCTGCGCCCGCTGACCTGCCACAGGCCGGTGATGCCCGGCTTCATCGACAGGCGGCGCTTGTGGTGGCTCTCGTACTGCTTGTACTCGTCCACCGTCGGCGGGCGGGTGCCCACAAGGCTCATATCGCCCCGCAGCACGTCAAAAAACTGCGGCAGCTCGTCAATGCTGGTGCGGCGGATGAATTTGCCCACCTTGGTCACGCGGGGGTCATCCTCCATTTTGAACATCAGGCCGTTCATTTCATTCTGGGCCATCAGCTCCTTCTTGCGGGCCTCGGCGTCCACGTACATGCTGCGCAGCTTGTGGATGTAAAAATACCGCCCGTTGCGGCCCACACGCTTTTGTTTAAAAAACAGCGGGCCGGGGCTTTCGAGCTTGAGCGGGATGGCGACCACCGCGATGATCGGGATGCTGATGATACAGCCGATGACAGCGCCCACCACGTCCATGCAGCGCTTGGCGATCTGGTCGCGCAGCTGCAATTCAACGGTGCCCATCGTGACGATGTTGCCCCCGGCGCAGCGCCCCAGGGACCGGCTCAGCCGCGCGGCGCTCGTCTCGTCGCAGCAGGCTTCCTCAATGCGGTCCAGCAGCGGCAGACGGAAGTGCACGGTCAGGCCCATGCTCTCCATCTCGTCCAGATAGGGGATGAAGCTCTCGCCGCTGTCCATCGGCACATCGACATAGACCTCGTCGAGCGCCTCGCGCCGGATCCAGTCCATGAAGTCGTCGAACGTCGCCTTGACCTCGACGCCGCAGACTCTGGTGGAGATCGCGGCGGGCGTGGCCTCCAGCAGCGAGACGCCCACGACCCGGCGGGACCAGTCCTTTTGGATCTCGGGGATCAGCCGCTCGGCCCGGTCCGACGTTGTGACGACGCCGACGAGCGTCTCCATGCCCCAGCTGCGCTGGAACCGGATGAGCAGCCGCTTTAAAATCGCATGGGAGAACGGCAGCAGCACCGCGTTGACCGCGGGCACTGTGACCGCAAAATAACGGGAGTCCAGCATCGTGGCCTTGGCCAGCAGCATGCAGCCTGCATAAACAAGGCCGAGCGCGATGTTGAACCGGAGGGAAAGGCTGATTTCCTCATTTTCAGACCGTGTTACGATGTTTTTGTCCTGGTCAAAGAAGAAGAAGGTGACGACGAACGCCACAAACAGCAGGCACAGGGTCTGCAGCCAATCGGTGCTGGTGTAGGGGATCAGCACGCCGAACAGCCCGTCGGTGATGAGCCACGCCAGCAGCACGCTGACGGCCATCGTGAGCAGATCGGCGAAAAATACATAAGCGTATTGCAGCTTTTCGCGTTTACTTGTCATGAAGAAGGAGAAGTCCTCTCTAATAGTTATCTTCTTATTTTACCATAGACAGAGGATATTTTCAACAAAATCCGCAATATCATAACAATTACACAATTTATAGTGGCGCGGTAGGGGAGGTTTCCGCCGCCGCGCACGGGCACGGAGCGGTCAAGACCGCTCCCTACAAACCGCTCGTTATCGTGGCATCGTAGGGAGGGGTCTTGACCCCTCCGCAGAGGTTTCCGCCGCCGCGGGCTCCGATTCGTTCTCCCGCCCGACGATCTCGGCCTTTAAGACGTCCTGAATTTCCACCAGACATTCCAGCAGCAGGGGGTTGAACTGCCCGCAGTCGCCGTGCAGGATCATCTGCACCGCGGTGTCCGGTGAGTAGGCGGCCTTGTAGACGCGCTTGCTGACCAGCGCGTCGTAGACGTCCGCCATCGAGACGATCTGTGCCGAGATCGGGATCTCGTCCCCGGCCAGGCCGTCGGGGTAGCCGCGGCCGTCCCAGCGCTCGTGGTGCCAGCGGCAGATGTCGTGGGCGGTCTTGACAAGCGCTTCGTTTTTATAGCGGCCCAGATGGTCCAGCATGTTCGCGCCCACAACGGTGTGGGTTTTCATAAGATCGAACTCCTCCGGGGTAAGCCGCCCGGGCTTGTTCAGGATCTTATCGTCTATCGCAACCTTTCCGATGTCGTGCAGCGCCGATGCCATGACGATCAGCTCCTGCGTTTCGGGCGGCAGGTCATACTTGTCGGTTTTCTGCGTCAGCCGCTCCAGAAGGCGCTGGGTCAGTGTGCCGATGTGCAGCACGTGCTGGCCGCTCTCGCCGTTGCGGAACTCGACGACCTCGCTCAGGATCGAGATCATCATCTTGGTGTTTTTCTCTTTTTCCTTGATCTGGCTCGTCACCAGCGAGGCGAGCCGCCGCTGCTTGGCGTAGAGCTTGATCGTGTTGAAAACGCGGCGGTAGACGACGCCCGCATCGAACGGGCGGCTGACATAGTCCGAGACGCCCAGCTCGTAGGCGCGGCGCACAACGGTGTCGGCGTCCTCGCTTGAGATCATGATGACGGGGATGTCCTCGATCCAGTGGCTGCGGTTCATCTCGCTCAGCACCGCAAAGCCGTCCATGACCGGCATGACGATGTCCAGCAGGATCAGCGCAATGCCGGTGTCGTACTGCTCCAGCATGGCCAGGCATTCCCTGCCGTTCGTCGCCTCCAGAATGTTGTAGTCGCTGCCCAGGATCTCCGCCAGAATGGCGCGGTTCATCTCGGAGTCGTCCACAATTAAAATGCTCTGGCGGGTCTGGCTTTCGCGCCCGGCAGCGCTCAAAGCGCCGTCCCGGGCGTTGTCCTCGGTCACGACCATGTTTTTGCGGTTCTTGGCCTGGTACATCAGCTTGTCGGCGCGGGAGACTGCCTGCTCCACGGTCTCGCCGGGCTGCGTTATCACGCCGCCGATGCTGGCGGACAGCTGCAGACGGGAATACCCCGGCACGCTGGCGGTGTGCAGCTGCTCCCGGATGCGGTCCAGCTTGGCCAGGAACGCCGCGCGCTCAATGCCCGGCAGCACCAGCAGGAACTCGTCGCCGCCGTAGCGGATGAGCACGTCCGATTTGCGGATGCAGGCGCGCACCACGTCAACGCAGGTGCGCAGCGCTATGTCGCCGGCCTGATGGCCGTAGGTGTCGTTGATCAATTTAAAGTCGTCCTGATCCAGCACGGCCACACCGGCGGGGTCGGTCTTGTCCTTGAGCGCGTCCTCAAAGTAGAGGCGGTTGTAGCTGTCGGTCAGTGCATCGTGGTAGAGCTTGGTGTGGTAGCTCGCGATGCTGTCTATCAGGCGGTCCCCGTTTTCGGGGTCAATGAGGGTCTCGCCGTCCAGCTTCTGGATCAGCTCCATGACACAGGGAACGCCGTCGACCTCGCGGTAGACGGCGGTGACCTGAAAGACCTCGCTGCCCATGTATTCCAGCTTGGTGCGCTGGCGGTGATCCTCCAGCACCTGCCGGGAGATGCAGTTCCGGCAGGGGGTGTTTTTGCCCCAATAGCTGTAGCAGCTGCAAAAGCTGTTGACGGACTCCTCGCCGCCGACCTGCGCAGCATCCAGCAGCCGCACCACAGTAAAGATGGTGCGGTATTGGGCCATTTCCGTTTCGACCTGTTCTCTGGTCATAGTGCTTCCGCCTTTGTGTGAAGGAATGGGTAGATAAAAATTGTGTTATATATAAAAACATTATAGCATTGCAGGGTGTTTTTTGTCAATGTGGTAAAGGGGGACCCCATGACCGCCCGGCAACGGATAGCCGCAGGGGCAGCCTCCCGGCGGCCCTGTCCTACCCGCTGCCCGCCCCGCATATACATACCGCAGGAGGTACATGCCATGCGTCGGATCGGATTCTACTTATTTATAATAGCCGTCTTTCTGCTTGCGCCGCTGCTTGCACTGCCGCAAAAGGCTGTCCCGGCCCCCGCTGCGGCGCCGACCCCCACCCCAACCGCCGTCGCCCGGGCCGCCGCGCCCTACCGCGCTGTGTGGGTCAGCTATCTGGAATGGGAGCAGGTCGATTTCTCGTCGGCGGAGGCGTTCACGCAGGCAATCGGCACAATGCTGGACAATATACAGTCGATTGGCGCAACAGTCGTGCTGGCGCAGGTGCGGCCCTTCGGCGATGCGCTCTACCCCAGCGACTGCTTTCCGTTCAGCCACCTCTGCACCGGCACGCAGGGGCAGGACCCCGGGTTTGACCCGCTGGCACTGCTGGTGGACGCCGCCCACGCGCGGGGCTTACAGCTGGAAGCCTGGGTCAACCCTTACCGCATCCAGGCCGGGCAGACCCCGGCGCTGTGCGGCGCAAGCCCGGCGCGGCTGCACCCGGACTGGGTCAGGTACACCGACACCGGCGCGTATCTCGACCCCGCCAACGCGGACGTGCGGCAGTACATTGCCGACGGGGTGGGGGAGCTGTGCGCAAGGTACGCTGTGGACGGCATCCACTTTGACGACTATTTTTACCCCACCACCGACCCGGCCTTTGACGCGGCGGACTACGCGGCCAGCGGCAGCACACTGACGCAGGACGACTGGCGGCGGGAGAACGTGAACGCCCTGATGGAGCTTTGCCACGCCGCGGCCCGGCGGTACGACGTGCGGTTCGGCGCAGCCCCGGCGGGCGACCCGGAGCAGAACTACACCCTGCAATACAGCGACGCGGCCCGCTGGCTGCGGCAGGGGACTGTGGATTACCTGATGCCCCAGCTTTATTGGGGGCAGGAATATATAAAAAACGGTGATGCGTCGCACAGCTTTGCGCAGCTGGCCGCCGTGTGGGCCGCACTGCCCCGCGCGGCGGGCGTGAAGCTGTACGCCGGGCTGGGGGCCTACCGCGTCGGCGCAGGGGATGGGTCCGATGCCGGCTCCGAGTGGTTTTCCGGCCATGCGCTGGCCGACCAGCTTGCTTTGCTTGCCCGCTTAGGGGTGCAGGGCGCGGGGCTCTACCGCTACGGCAGCCTGTTTGCCAATTCCGACGCCCCGGCGCTGGCGGAAAGTGAAGCGGAGGCAATAAAAGGTGTCTGGCAGGGCTGACCGGAAAATCCGGCGGTGCCGACAATGATTTGGTACTTGCAAAAGCGGTAAAAATGCAAGATAATAGAGAGGCGGGGCGGCTTGCGGCTGCCCGCAGGACCCAAGGGAAGATAAAGGAGAAACTCCATGAACAATACAAACGACCTCTATAACCGCTGGCTTGCCCAGCCGGATCTGGACGACGCCGTCAAAGCCGAGCTCGTCTCCATCGCGGGCGACAGCGACGCCGTCACGGACCGCTTTTACCGCGATCTGGAATTCGGCACCGGCGGCCTGCGCGGGGTGATCGGCGCGGGCACGAACCGGATGAACCTCTACACCGTGCGCAAGGCAACGCAGGGGCTGGCGGACTACCTCAATGCGTCCGGCCTGCCCAAAAAGGTAGCCATCGCCCACGACAGCCGCCATAACGGTGCG
>ENA-OVGB01002413-OVGB01002413.1-human-gut-metagenome-genome-assembly--contig:-NODE-2413-length-13466-cov-11.779286_pt1 | contig 13466 bp, 13 predicted proteins | sample MGYA00237767_ERZ505413 | MGnify/ENA primary metagenome ERZ505413 (study PRJEB26158, sample SAMN06016410) | human gut metagenome | biome: human gut; feature: ankylosing spondylitis patient; material...
CCCCAAAAGGCCCTGCGCTTATCCTTTGAAATAGTAGCCCACTCCCCACTTGGTCATAATGTGCTCCGGCTCCGCCGGATTTTCCTCCAGCTTTTCCCGCAGGCGGCGGATGTGCACATCCACCGTGCGGTAATCTCCGGCGTAGGTGTAGCCCCACACCACATTCATCAGGTTCTCCCGGCTGTACACCCGCCGGGGGTTTTTCATCAGCAGCTCGATCAGGTCATACTCCTTTGCGGTCAGGTCGATGGTCTTTCCGTCCCGCAGGGCCACCCGTTGCTCCGTGTCCAGGCTCAGGTCGCCCACGGTCAGCAGCGGCGTGCGCTGGCGGCTCTGGGCCGCCTGATTCCCGTTCATGGACCGCCGCAGCAGTGCCCGGATGCGTGCCTTCAGCTCCAGAATGTTAAAGGGCTTCGTCACATAGTCGTCCGCGCCGCAGGCAAAGCCCATCAGCTTGTCGCTGTCCTCGCTGCGGGCGGTCAGCATGATGACGGGCACATCGGAAAACTCCCGTATCTTCATGCAGGCGTCGCTGCCGGACAGGCCGGGCATCATCACGTCCATGACGATCAGGTCGAAGTTCTCCTTCTTCTCCAGCTCCACGGCGGCCGCGCCGTCATAGGCGGTCATCACCTCATACCCCTCGTTCTCCAGATTGAACTTCATGCCCTTCACCAGCAGCTTCTCGTCGTCTACCACCAATATCTTCATTCCTGCGTATCCTCCGTTATGATGTGATCTTGTATGCTCTCCACGATGGCCTGTCCGATTCCCTCCACCCGCGTCAGGTCCTCCGCGCCGGTATAGGGTCCGTTGGCCTCCCGTTCGTCCACGATCCGCTGGGCCAGCACCGGGCCGATGCCGTCCAATGTTTCCAACTGGGCGGCGGTGGCCGTGTTGATGTTCAGGGGGCCGGACTGCGGCTCCTGGGGACCGGCGTCGTCCCGCTGGGTGGTGACGGTGTACCCCTCGGACCGGGGGCGGCCGGTGAAGAACAGCGCCGCTGCCGCCGCCGCAAACAGAAGCGTCAGGACCAGCAAAAATATTTCCGTTTTTGTAACTTTTCCCATAGGCTCTGTTGTTGACTCCCTGTTGGATTTTGCTTATAATGAGAGGTGATAAGCAGGGATCGGGCACGCTGTCCCTTATCCCACCACCATTATAGCATAGATGGAGAAAAAGAAAATGAAAATTCGCCGGTTTTTATCTGTTTTTTTGCTGACGCTTCTGCTGACGGGCCTGTTCTGCGTGCCCCAGGCCAGTGCGGTGGACCTGCCCCAGGTGAACGCCAAGGCGGCCCTGCTGATGGACTATGAGTCCGGGCGGATGCTGTACGGGCTCAACGAGCGGGACACCGAGTATCCCGCCAGCATCACCAAGGTCATGACCGCCCTGCTGACCCTGGAGGCTGTGGACCAGGGGGTGCTGACCCTGGACCAGCAGGTGGCGGCGCCGTCCCTGGTCAACGACATGGACCCCACCGGCAGCTCCGCCGACATCAAGGAGGGCGAGGTGCTGACGGTGGAGCAGCTGCTGTACTGCATGATGCTGGTGTCCGCCAACGAGGCGGCCTGCATCCTGGCGGAGACGGTGGCCGGATCCCAGGACGCCTTTGTGGCCCTGATGAATCAGCGGGCCCAGGAGCTGGGCTGCACCGGCACCCACTTCGTCAACCCCAACGGCCTGCATGACCCCAACCATTATTCCACCGCCTGGGACATCTATCTGTTCACCCGGGAGGCCATGAAAAACGAAACCTTCATGAAGATCTGCAGCACCGCCTCCTATGTGGTGCCCGCCACCAACATGTCCGAGGAGCGAGAGCTGTACACCACCAATTCCCTGATCTCCAACTGGCGGATCATGGGCTATCAGTACGACGGAGCCGACGGCATCAAGACCGGCTCCACCGAGGAGTCCGGCTATTGCCTGGTGTCCACCGCCAAGCGCAGCGGCCGCCGTCTGGTGGCGGTGGTGCTGGGCTGCAAGGGAAACGGCGCCACCGTGGAGAGCTTCTCCGAGTCCGCCAAGCTGTATAACTGGGCATATAACAACTTTTCCATGCGCCAGGTGGCGGCCACTGACGAGCTGTACCGCCAGCCGGTGGCCCTGTCCAAGCAGACGGACACGGTGATGCTGTATCCGGCCCAGAGCGTGGAGGCCTTCCTGCCCAAGGACGCCAAGGATGAGGACATCCGCAAGAGCGTCACCCTGAAGGAGGACGTGGTCAACGCCCCCGTCACCGCCGGGCAGGAGCTGGGCACCCTGACCATTACCTATAACGACCAGGTGTGCGCCGAGGTGCCGCTGCTGGCCCAGGCGGACGTGTCCGCGTCACGGTTCCTGGTGGCCAAGGCTGCTGTGGAGGCATTTTTTGCCAAGACGTGGGTGAAGCTGGCGCTGGTGGCCGTTGTGGTGCTGGTGATCGTGTTCATTCTGTGGCTGAAGCTGGGCCGCCGCAGCCGGCGGTACGGCAGCCGGGGCGGGAAGCGCCGCCAGCGCCGGGCCTATCGGGGCCGCCGCCGCTGGTGAGCCATGGAGCCGCTGAAGATTCTGTATGAGGACGCCCACCTGGTGATCTGCTGCAAGCCCGTGGGGGTGCTGTCGGAGGACAGCGAAAGCGGCCGGTGTATGCCGCAGCTGCTGCGGGAGCACTACCTGGCCCAGGGGCAGAAGAACCCCTATATCGCCACGGTGCACCGGCTGGACAAGATCACCGGCGGGGTCATGGTGTTCTCCCGGCGGCGGGAGGTCACCGGAAAACTCACCGCCGCTGTGCAGGCCCATGAGCTGGTGAAGGAATATCTGGCGGTGCTGCGGGGCCATCCGCAGGAGCCTGCCGCCACCCTGACGGACCTGCTGTTCCGGGACGCCGGGCGCAACAAGAGCTATGTGGTGAAGCGTCCCCGGAAGGGCGTCCGGGAGGCCAGCCTGGAATACCGGGAGCTGTCCCGGACGGAGGAGCTGTCTCTGGTGCGGGTGCGGCTGCACACCGGACGCACCCACCAGATCCGGGTGCAGTTTTCCTCCCGGGGGCTGCCGCTGCTGGGGGATATCCGATACGGCAGCAAGGACCCCAACTGCACGGCGGCCCTGTGGTCCTGCCGCCTGGCCTTCCGCCATCCGGTCACCGGCAGAGCGGTGGACGTATTCTGCCCGCCGCCCCGGACCTACCCCTGGGATCTGTTTCCGGCGGTGGAGGGCTGACCGAAAAGCGAACCAACGGAATGGAGGATTTTTATGGCCTATACGGTGGGTGAAATGGCAAAACGGCTGGGGGTGCCTGCCTCCACGCTGCGGTATTACGATAAGGAGGGGCTGCTGCCCCAGGTGGAGCGCTCCCCCGGGGGGATCCGGGTGTTTCAGGAGTCGGACTATGAGTGGCTGCGAATGATCGGCTGCATGAAAAAGGCGGGAATGTCCATTCGGGACATCCGGCATTACATCCAGCTGTCCGCCCAGGGGGACGACACCATCGGCGACCGGCTGGAGATGTTCCGGAACCAGCGGGAGGTGCTGTGCCGCCGGATCGAGGAGATGCGGCACACCCTGGAAACCGTGGAGTACAAATGCTGGTTTTATGAGACGGCCAGGGAGGCCGGAACCGTGCAGGCTCCCAAGAGCATGACGGAGCAGGAGATTCCGGAGCGCTTCCGGACCATCCGGCGGGAGCTTAAGGGAGAATAACAGAAAAAATAGCGAGCGCCTCCGGCCTTTTCGGCCAGAGGCGCTTTGTTATGTGCGCAGCTTGAAGGTTCTGGGGGCCAGGCGATAGGCCAGCAGCAGGGCCGCGGCCACATACACGGCGGCAAAGACGATCATGCCGATGCCGAAGGCCACCGTTGCCCCGTGGACGTTGGTGGAGATCATGTAGCAGACAAAGTAGGTCAGGCCCGTGATCAGGCGATAGCCGAAGCTGGTGTTCTCCAGCCCGGCGGTGTAGGGCTGCAGCAGGTAGTACAGCACCAGGTAGTGCACCGAGAAAAACACGGACATGGCCAGAATGGCCAGTGGCAGCACCAGATAGTCCGTGGGGGTGTCCGTGCCGCCGCTGCACAGCAGAAGCAAGGGAAGCCCCAGGGCAATGACGGCGGTGGGCAGTAGGTTGATGGCCGTCAGAGATTTCAGCCGGGCGGCGAAAATGCCCAGGATGACCCGGGGCTGCCGGTAAAACCGGTAGGACAGCATACTGCTGTCGCAGTTGAAGAACAGGACCTGGGTCACGGTATTGCCCCGGTTGATGAAGTACATCAGAAGCAGCATCATCGGCAGCGCCGGAACCAGTGCGCCGTTGATGGCGGCGGCTATTTCCGGCAGTGCCAGACAGGCGGCGCAGCCCAGGGCCAGCGCGGCCCCGGCGATAACGGCGGTGCGCCGGGCCGGACGCATCAGAAGCCGGTAATTGCGGCGCACAAACAGCTCGTTGAACCGGGCACAGCCGGTTTTCCGGCTGTTCGGGCCTGCGTCCAGGGTCAGCTTGCTCTGATACTGGGCCTGGGTCTCCCGGGCTGCCGCCTGGAGACCGTCGCCGCTGAGCAAGGATACGGCGTCCGCCGTGAACAGGTGCCGGTACACCCGGCGATAGCCGGAAAAGTGCAGCAGATATGCGGCGCCCCACACGCCGCCAGCCGCCGCCAGCCCGCAGACAGCGTATACGGCGGCGGAGGGCAGGGCCCGGTTCAGCAGGAGAGGGGGCAGATACGCCGCCGCCAGCAGAAGAACGGAGGCACCCTGCAGCAGGGAGAACCTCTTTTCGTCCCGGGGCAGGATGCTCCGCCGGTGGAAGTGCCGCAGCTCCAGTCCCGCAGAGAGGAGCTTGACGCCGCACACCAGCACCGGGGTCAGCAGGCACAGGGCCAGCCCCTGGCCCAGGATCAGATGCCCCACCAACAGCGCCGCCGCCAGGAAGCCCACGGCGGTTTTCAGCAGATAGTACCCATACGCTGACAGGGTGTAACGCCGGGCGTCCATCCGCAGGAGGATCACGGCGTAATAGGCGTCCCGGCCGCCATTCAGCAGATTGTTGTTGAAAATACCGCCGATCAGCGTCAGAAACACCAGCAGGTGGCCGTACAGCTCCGGCGGCAGCTCCCGGCGGATCAGCAGCAGGGGAGCGGCGAAAAACACAGCCATATACAGGAGCTTTCCCAGCAGCATACCGAAAATCTCCCGCAGGACGGCCAGCACCAGCCCCAGGGTCTTGGCGAAGCTGTTTTCATAGGGCAGGCGCAGAAACCGCAGACGGTACAAAATCCCGTTGACCCGGTAGGCCATGTGCAGCCGCAGCTGGAGGATCAGGGTGTCAGACCACATCCGGCTCCTCCTTCAGGGCGGCGATGATGCGGTCCTTGTACGCCTCATCGGCCAGGTCCTCCCGCCGCACCTCCTGCAGGACCCCATGGTGCAGGATCACGATGTCATCGCATAGGTCCAGGGCCAGGTCCATGATATGGGTGGACAGCAGGATGATGTGCTGACCCTTGATGCGCCGCAGCAGAGCCTTCATCTCGTCGGCCACCACCACGTCAAAGGAGGTCAGCGGTTCGTCCAGCAGCAGCACGGCGGGGTCCGCCATGATGTTCACCAGCATCTGCATCTTGTTTTTCATGCCGTGGGAGAAATCCTTCAGCAGCTTTCCCCGGTCGGCCGGGTCGATGCACATATAGTCCAGATACACGTCCGGGGCCTTGGGATAGGGGATCTTGCCCCGGTTGATCTCCAGGAAGAATTGCAGAAATTCCCGGGCGGTGAGAAACTCCGGCACCACCGGGGTGGAGAGCACATAGCCCATGTCGTCGGCGGTGACGGGCCGGGCGGCACCGGTGTCGTCCTCCAGGTGGAAGGATCCGCCGTCGGCGGCGAGGTCCTCATTGAGGCAGTTGAAGAACGTGGTCTTGCCTGCGCCGTTGCGGCCGATGAGACCGTAAATCTTCCCCTGTTCAAAGGTGAAGGACGCGCCCCGCAGCACCTCCTGGGTCTCGAAGCGCTTTTGCAGTTGATCGACAACCAGCTTCATGGCCGTCAATCCACCACGCCGGTCAGGTCCAGGGGCTTGCCGTCGCGCCACAGGCGCTCCAGGCCATAAAACTCCCGGGCCTCGGCGTTGAAGACGTGGATGGCGATGCAGCCGTAGTCCAGCAGCACCCAGGTGCCGGCCCGATAGCCTTCGCGGTGCAGGGGCTCCTCCTGGGCCTCCTCCCGGAGGACCTTTTCCACGTTGTCCACCAGGGCGTTGATCTGGGTATTGGAGGAGCCGGTGGCGATGACGAAATAGTCCGCCAGGGTGGTCAGATCGCCGATCTCCAGCACCTGGATCTCCCGGCCCTTCTTGTCGGACAGGGCCCGGGCCGCCATAAGGGCCAGTTCCTTCGCAGTTTTCATATCTGTTTACCTCTCAATAAATAGTCTCGGGCGTCCAGGGTGTTGTGATGCACGGGGTTGCCCCACTGCTGCATATCCCGGATGCTGTCGTCCAGCGCCTTCAGCAGGCCCCGGTCCAGGTCGGCATGGACCGCCCGGCGCAGGTCCTCCACCCCGGGAAAATCCCGGCTGGGCTCGATATAATCCGCCAGATAGATGATTTTTTCCAGCTTGGTCATGTTGGGGTGGCCGGTGGTGTGCCAGTAGATGGCGCGATAGACCGCGTCATCCACGGCGAACACGTCCCGGGCGATGGCTGCGCCGGTTTTTGCGTGCAGCAGCTTCAGGGCGTGCTGCTCCAGGTCGTCCAGCTGGATGTGATATTGAGCGCACAGGGTCAGCTGCCGGTCCATGTCCAGCTTCTTGGTGCAGTCGTGGAGCAAAGCGGCGATCCGGGCCTGGGTCTCGTCGGCCCCATACTGCCGGGCCAGGCGCACGGCCTCCTGCTCCGTGCCCAGAACATGGGGCATGCGCTTGGGCTTCAGATAGCTCAGGGCGATGGGCCGCAGCTGGTCCGGGGTCAGGTGATGCAGGTCCGTGTGAACGCCGTAAAGCCCCCGGCGCTGGATATAGCCGTATACGGGGTCCGTCACCAGATCCCGGCCCCGGCCTGCGGCAAGGGCCTCCCGCACCTGGGTGGAGGACAGGTCGATGACCTGCCGGTTGGCGATGATGGCCACAGTGGCCCCGTATTTCGTCTCCAGCAGCCGCTTCTGGGCCGCCAGATCCTCCCCCGGCTGGGGGTGGGCTCGGTCAAAGGCCCCGATGTGGGCCAGAGACAGAATGTCCGACGCATGATACCAGCGCTCCAGGGACAAAAACATATCCGTCCCCATGAGAAGCCACAGCTCATCCTCCGGATGCTCCATGCGCAGCTGGCGCAGGGTATCCACCGTATAGCTGGGGCCGGTGCGGTGCAGCTCGATATCCAGAGCCTGGGCCCCGGGGCCCAGCTGGGCGCAGGCCAGGGCCGCCATCTCCAGCCGGTCGGCGGGCTCGGCGCTGCCCTGGGGCAGGGCCTTGTGGGGCGGAACGCTGGCGGGGATCAGCAGCAGACGGTCCAGCCCCAGGACGTCCATAGCCGCCCGGGCCGCCGTCAGGTGGCCCCGGTGGATGGGGTTGAAGGTGCCGCCGTAGATGCCGATCTTCATACGCTGCGCTTCCTGTCTTTTTCCAGCTCGATCTTCCGCTTGTCCTTGTTGTGCTGATAGCGGAAGAGAACGAATTTGCTTCCGATGACCTGGACCACCTCGCAGCGGGCGGCCACCTTCAGCTCCTCCGCCGCCTCCCGGGCGGTGTACATGGAGTTTTCCAGCACCCGGCCCTTGATCAGCTCCCGGGCCTCCAGGGCGTCGTTGACCTGCTTGACCAGGTTGTCGCCGATGCCGTCCTTGCCCACGTGGACGATGGTGTCCAGGTTGGCGGCCATGCCCCGCAGCTGGGCTCTCTGCTTGCTTGTCAGTTCCATAGATGCTCCTCAGTTCTTTTCCAGATAGGTTTTCAGCTCCGCCGCGAAGGCCCGCAGGGCGTTGCCGCGGTGGCTGATGGCGTTTTTCTCCTCCGGCGTCAGCTGGGCAAAGGTCTTGCGCAGCTCCGGCACGAAAAACACCGGGTCATAGCCGAAGCCGTTGTCCCCCTGGGGTGCATAGGCAATGGTGCCGAAGCAATCTCCGGCTGCGTCCAGCCGGTCCCCATTGGGGAAGCAGCAGACGATGGCAGTGTGGAAATGGGCGGTGCGGGCCCCAGCACCCCGGAGATTCTCCAGCAGCAGGCGATAGCGGGCCTGGTCACTGTCCACGCCGCCGTATCGGGCGGAATAGATGCCCGGTGCGCCATTCAGCGCGTCCACGCACAGGCCGGAGTCGTCGGCGATGGCGGGCAGGCCGCTGGCCTGCATCACGGCCATGGCCTTGATGGCGGCGTTTTCGGCGAAGGTGACGCCGTTTTCCTCCGGCTCCAGGTCCAGGCCCACGTCGGACTGAAGGACCACCTCCACCCCCAGCTCACGCAGAATCTCCTGCATCTCCGCCAGTTTTTTGCGGTTGTGGGATGCCAAAACGAATTTCATAGAATCTCCCCCAATATGTTTTTCTCCAGATGGATCAGCCGGGCGTTGCCCTGGGCGCAGAGGGCCAGCAGCTCCTGCTGCTCCCGGGGCGTGAAGGCCCGGCCCTCGCCGGTGCCCTGCAGCTCGATGATGCCGCCCTGCTCGTTCATGACGCAGTTCAGATCCACCATGGCCCGGCTGTCCTCGGAGTATTGCAGGTCCAGCAGGGGTACGTTGTCCACGATGCCCGCCGAGATACCGGCCACATAGTGGCGGATGGGCATGGCCTTCACCAGCCCCTGCTCCAGAAGATCCCGGCACGCCAGGGCCAGGGCCACGAAGCCCCCGGTAACGGAGGCGGTGCGTGTGCCGCCGTCTCCCTGCAAAACGTCGCAGTCCACGGTGATGGTGCGCTCGCCCAGGCGGCGCATATCCACCGCCGCCCGGAGGCTGCGGCCGATGAGCCGCTGGATTTCCGCGCTGCGGCCGGACAGCTTCAGCTTGTCCACGTCCCGGCGGGACCGCTCCCGGTTGGCACGGGGCAGCATGGAATACTCCGCCGTGACCCAGCCGCAGCCCGGGCGCACATGAGGCGGCACCCGGTCCTCTACCGAGGCGTTGCACAGCACCACCGTGTCGCCGCAGCGGATCAGGGCGCTGCCCTCGGCAAACCTGATAAAGCCCGTGGTGATCTCCACCGGGCGGCTTTCGTCATACTTTCTTCCGTCGGCACGGATCATATTCGTCCCTCCCATCAGAACAGATCGCCCACAAATTCCTTGGCGTCGAAGGGGGCCAGGTCCTCGATGCCCTCGCCCAGGCCCACATACTTCACCGGCACCTGCAGCTCCTGGGCGATGGCGATGACGATGCCGCCCTTGGCGGTGCCGTCCAGCTTCGTCAGCACGATTCCCGTCAGCCCCGCTGTCTCCTTGAACTGCCGGGCCTGGATGAGGCCGTTCTGGCCGGTGGTGGCGTCCAGCACCAGCAGGGTCTCCTTGGCGGCCCCGGGCAGCTCCCGGTCGATGATCTTCCGGAGCTTGGCCAGCTCCTTCATGAGGTTGGCCTTGTTGTGCAGCCGCCCGGCGGTGTCTACCAGCACCACGTCGCTGCGGCGGGCCTTGGCGGCGGCCAGGGCGTCGAACAGCACGGCGCCGGGGTCCGCGCCCTCGTTCTGGCGGACGATGTCCACCCCGGCCCGGTTGGCCCAGATCTCCAGCTGGTCGGCGGCGGCGGCCCGGAAGGTGTCACCGGCGCACAGCAGGACCTTCTTGCCCTGCTTTTTCAGCTGATAGGCCAGCTTGCCGATGGACGTGGTCTTGCCCACGCCGTTGACGCCGATGACCAGAATGACGCTGGGCTGGGTGGACAGGTTCAGTCGGCTGTCGCCCACTTCCAGCTTCTCGGCCAGGATTTCCCGCAGAGCGCCCTTCACCTGGTCCGCCGTCAGCAGACGGTCGTCATAGGCCCGGCGGCGCAGCTTCTCGGTGGCGTCCAGGGCCACGTCCATGCCCACGTCCGCCAGGATCAGGGATTCTTCCAGCCGGTCATAAAAATCGTCGTCCAGAGAGTCGAAGGACATGGGCGCAAACCACGCGTCCCGGAATTTTTTGAACAGTCCCATAATCGTGTCTCCTTACTTTATATTCAGCTCTTTGGCCATATCGTTGAGGTTGATGGTGAGAATCCGGCTGACGCCCCGCTCCTGCATGGTCACGCCGTAGAGCACGTCGGCCTCCTCCATGGTGCCCCGCCGGTGGGTGATGACGATGAACTGGGTTTTTCCGGCGATGCGGCGCATATAGCGGGCGTAGCGCACCACGTTGGCCTCGTCCAGGGCGGCCTCGATCTCGTCCATCACGCAGAAGGGGGTGGGGTGGACCTTGAGAATGGCGAAGTACAGGGCGATGGCCACAAAGGCCTTTTCGCCGCCGGACAGCAGGGTGATGGTTTTCAGCTGCTTGCCCGGGGGCTGCACCTTGATCTCGATGCCGCAGTTGAGGATGTCCTTTTCATCCTCCAGCTCCAACCGGGCCTTGCCCCCGCCGAACAGCTCCAGAAACGTCTCCTGGAAGCTGTCGTTCAGGAGCCTGAACTGCTGGGCGAAAATTTCCGTCATCTGCTGGGTCAGCTGGTCGATGACGCCGGTGAGCTCGCCCTTGGCCTGCTCCACGTCCGCCCGCTGGTCGGACAGATAGGTATACCGCCCGTTGACCCGCTCATACTCCTCGATAGCCCCGATGTTGGGGGTGCCCAGGGCCTTGATGGACCGGTTCAGCTCGCCGATGCGGCGGGTGGCCTTGGGGACGCTCTCCAGCTCCACCCGCTGGGCCTGGGCCTCAGAATGGCTCAGCTCATACCGCTCCCAGAGCTTATCGAGAATGGTTTTCTCCTCCATGGCGGCGGCGCTGCGCTTCTGCTCCAGCCGGGACAGCTCCCCCTGGGCGGCAAGAACGGCGTCGTTGCGGCTCTGGGTCTCCCGGTTCAGGGCGGTGCGCTGCTGCTCCAGGGTCAGCTTTTCCTGCTGGAGTCCCTGCAGCCGGGTGCGCAGCTCCTCCGCCTGACGGTGCAGGGAGTCGCAGCGGGTCTGATGCTCCGCCATCTGCTCCCGTGCCCGGACCTGGGATTCATGCAGCTGCCGGGCCAGATCCTCCCGGCTGCGGCAGTCGCCGTCCAGGTCCGTCATCAGCTGGCGCAGGTCCGCCAGGCGGCTCTCCGCTCCCTGACGCTCGGCGGCCAGGGCGGCCTGCTGCTCCTTGCAGCGGGTGATCCGGTCGGAGATGCCGCCGGTTTTCGACTGCAGGTCGCTCTGCCCGGCCAGGCAGTCCTGGGCCTGTTGGCGCAGCTGCCGGGCCAGGTCCTCCTGACCGTCGATCTCTGTCTGAAGCTCCCGGCGGCGGGCGTCGCCGTCTGCCGTCTGCCGGATCAGCCGGAGATTTTCGGCGTCCAGGGCCTCCAGGGTGGCATTCAAAGTCTCCCGCAGACTGTCATAGTGCTGGCCGCGGGTCTCCAGAGCCAGCACCTGCTGGGCGGCGTTCTGCTGCTGCTCCCGGGCCACATCCAGCTCATACTGGGCCTTTTGCAGGTCCCGGCCGGTTTCCTCCGCCCGGTGGGCGGCCTGGTCCAGGGAGGCTTTCAGTCCCGTCAGCTGCTCCCGCAGCCCGGACAGCTCGCTGGCCCGGGACAGGACCCCGGCGCTGCGGCTGACGCTGCCGCCGGTCATGGAGCCGCCCCGGTTGATGACCTGACCGTCCAGGGTGACGATGCGGAAGCGGTTCTGATACCGACGGGCCATGTTCACGCCGCAGTCCAGGTCCTCCACCACCACGGTGCGGCCCAGCAGATTCTGGAAAATGCCGTCATACCGGGCGTCATACGTCACCAGCTGGGACGCGATGCCCACGAAGCCGTATTCCTGGTCCAGGCGCGGCTCCCGGAGCATATCGCCCCGGATGGCGCTCATGGGCAGGAACGTGGCGCGGCCCGCGTCCCGGCGCTTCAGGAAGGCGATGGCCTCCTTGGCGTCGGTGTCCCGGTCCACCACGATGTTCTGCAAAGCCGCGCCCAGGGCGATCTCCAGGGCCACGGTGTATTGGGGGTCGGTGGTCATAAGGCTTGCCACGGGGCCGTGGATCCCGGACAGGGTGCCCCGGTCCGCCGCCTGCATCACGCCCTTCACCGCCCGGGAGAAGCCCTCGTAGTCCTTCTCCATCTCCGTCAGCAGACGGATGCGGTCCTCCATGGCGGCCAGCTGCCGGCGCAGCTGTTCGGCCTGCTGGGCGGCCTCCTGGGCCCGGCGGCGCCGGCCCTCCATCTTCAGGCTGTGGCCCTGGATGACGTTGGCGGCGGCCTGCTCCTCCTCCCGGGCGGCAGTCAGGGAGGCGTTGTTTTCTTCGGCCTCCCGGCGGCATTGGTCCAGCTTTTCCCGGGCGGCGGCGCTGTCGGCGGCGATGGCGGCCTGCCGGGCCTGGGCCTGGGTCCGGGTGGCGTCCAGAGCGGCCAGCTCCGTCCGGCCCCGGGCGGCGTCAGCCACGGCCAGGGTCTCCTTGGCCCGCAGGGCCTCGGCTTCCTGCTGGGCGCTTCCGGCGCTTTCGGCCAGCTGCCGCAGGGCGTCCATCAGCTCCTCCAGCTGCCGGGCCAGGTCCCGGGCCTCCGCGTCGATCTGGTCTATGCGGTCCGTCAGGGCGTCAGCCTGGGTCCGGAGATTACCGGCCCGCTGCTGGGTGTCCGCCAGCTCCCGGTCCAGCCGCTCCAGGGTCTGCTTGTCATGGCTCAGGCTGTTTTCCAGCACGGCCATGGCGGAGGTCTCCTCCTGGGCGGCGGCGTCCAGCTGGGACACCTGGTCCCGCAGGGCCTCAGCCCGGACGTCGTTGTCCCGGATCTTCTCCAGGCTCTCCTCCCCGGCGGCATACACGGCGTCCAGGTCCGCCTGGGCACGCTGGCGGTCCTCCTGGGCGGTCCGCAGCTCGGCCTCCAGCTTCAGGGCACCGGCCCTCAGGGCCTGGAGGTTTTCCAGCCACACGGAGATCTCCAGCACCCGCAGCTCGTCCCGCAGCACCAGGTATTTTTTCGCCGTTTCCGCCTGCTGCCGCAGAGGCTCCACCTGCAGCTCCAGCTCGGCGATCTTGTCGTTGATGCGCACCAGATTCTCCTCCGTGCGCTGGAGCTTCCGCTCAGACTCCTCCTTGCGGTGGCGGAACTTGCTGATGCCCGCCGCCTCCTCGAACACCTCCCGGCGCTCGCCGCTTTTCACGGACAGGATCTCGTCGATCTTGCCCTGGCCGATGATGGAGTAGCCCTCCCGGCCCATGCCGGTGTCCATGAACAGCTCGTTGACGTCCTTGAGCCGCACGGACTGGCGGTTGATATAGTATTCCGACTCCCCGCTGCGGTAATACCGGCGGGTAACGGCCACCTCGCTCTCGTCCCGGGGGAAGATGTGGCCGGTGTTGTCGATGACCAGCGTCACCTGGGCAAAGCCCATCTGATTGCGCTTCTC
>ENA-OVGB01002424-OVGB01002424.1-human-gut-metagenome-genome-assembly--contig:-NODE-2424-length-13432-cov-3.725723_pt1 | contig 13432 bp, 15 predicted proteins | sample MGYA00237767_ERZ505413 | MGnify/ENA primary metagenome ERZ505413 (study PRJEB26158, sample SAMN06016410) | human gut metagenome | biome: human gut; feature: ankylosing spondylitis patient; material...
CCCACTGGGGCTTTAATCGCTGCGCGACCCCGCAACCCCGCCTTAGGGGCTGCTCGCTCCTAAGGACCCCAAAGAGATGGTCGAGAAGCAAAAAAGCTAAAAAACGCAGGAGTGCTGCGTTTTTCTTAACGCTTTTTCGCTCCTCTCCATATTGACCCCTTCGGGGCCGAAATTCCTCTATAAAATAAGGTGAATGGCTCCCCTCTAGGGGAGCCAATGCACTTTAGCGAGACCGTACACCATTGCAGAGGAATCGGCGGCGGGCAGCCGCCAAACCAACCTTTGTTAAATTCTTAAGAGCGCGGCCCGCGGCGCGCAGCGACGCTTCGTGCGCAGCACGAACTAGCGCTCTTAAGCCGTGCCCCGCGCTTCGGAAGTAGCGGGACTTTTCTGGTACTCTTTTGGTCACAAAAGGGTGGCGCGGAACGGAAGCCGCCCCCGCAGGCCGGCCGGGCCGCACAAGCAGCCGCTACTTAGCGGCTTTCTCCTTGCTTTCGGCCAACAACGAAAGCAACCAACTAGGCACCGGTGCCCCCATGGCCGCACCATTCTCGGCAATGGAGCCTAATTCGGTAAAAATATACCACACCAACACCACCGGCAGGACTACCCCTTCAAAATCAAACCCAACACCATCCCCAAACGCCGGCAGGTTTTCCACCGCCACGTTTAAAACCAAGTCGGTCAGCGCCGCTACGCAGACGACCACCACCATGCCGGCTTTGTGCCAGATCCCCGCGCGGGCTGCCGCGCTGGACCACTCTCCCCTGCTGGCGGCGGCCGCGCTGCCGCTCAGCCAATCCAGCGCCATGCAGGCCGCCCAGGCCAGCACCAGCCAGCCCAGCCACCCAAACGCCGCCGTAAAGGCCCCGCACAGCGCGGCCACGGCGGCTTTTGCATATAAAAAACCGTTTTTCTTGTCCAAATTTCCGTTCATATTCAAACACTCCATTCACTTTTGTACAAACCAGCGGCCACCAGCCCGCGGCTGACGCACACCGCATACACCGCGTCGGCGTCGCCCCGGCTTACCGGGCCGATGGAAATACGCTGCAGTTTCTTCGCAGCATCGGCGTTTTCCTCATTCTCCTCGCCGGAATCCGCCTGCCCCGGCGCCTCGCCGTACACGCCTACCGCGTTGGGGCAGCCCGCGTACTGGCTGGGGTCCAGGCCCTTGCCGGCAGCCGTGGCGCGGGCCTCGAAGTGGCAATGGTCGTAGCCGCCCGCCGCGTTGCCGCTTTGGCCCATCACGGCCAGCAGGTCGCCGCTGGCCACCGCCTGCCCCGCCGTCACTTTCAGCTCGCGGCAGTGGCAAAAGTACAGATAGTTCACGTCGTCGGGGGTCTGGCCGGGGTCCAGCTGCACGCAGACGTACCAGCCCCACTCCCAAGTCTTGTCGTTGTGGTTATACACAATTCGGGCGCGGGTCACCTTGCCGGTAATCTTCTTTCCTTTATAATAGGGCATGCGTATGGTCTTATCGTCGAGAGCGACCAGGTCGATGCCCCCGTGCCAGGTCTTGCCTCCGTTGCGCGTCCAGCCAAAGCGGCCATAACTGTACCTGACCTGGACGCGCCCCTCAAAAATTCCCGTTTGCTTCAAACGCATTTTTTAGGCTTCCTCTCTGCGCAGTGTGTAGGTAATTTTCATCGTTTTATCGGCTGTTTTCTGCACCGGCGCGTCCAAATCGTTGATGGTGCCCAGGTAGTTGCGCCGGATGCCCTGGTGCACGGTGCTTTGGTTGTTGCCGGAGTTGGCGTCGTAACGCACCATGTAGGGCGCAGCGGGCTGGCCCAGCACGGGCACAGCCAGGTAGGGGTACTGCTCGTAGTTGTAGTAGGCCTCGATGGCGTGCATCTCGTTGGTGGCGGTGTTCAGCACGGTGCCGCAGGCCGTGTACCTGCTGCCCATAAAGTAGATGCGCCCGTCGTGCATATCCTGGAACATGGGCATCAGCAGATTGTGGGTGGTGATGGCCGTCACGTTGCTGGGATCGGCCAGCGGAATTTTGAAAAACGGCACCGCGTTGACCGAGGGCGAGGTGGTGTACCCGGCCATGAACAGGCAGCCGCCCAGCAGACGGCCGGTATTGCGCAGTCCCGGCGAGGTGCCGCCCACGTTGCCCGCCAGCGTCACGCCGGTGGGGTTGGCGAACTCGTAGGTCTTGGCATCCAGGGTCTTGCGGTCGTAGGTGCGCACGCGGATCTTGCCGGTGGTCTTCAGCTGGTCGGCGCCGGGGGTGCTGACGACGCAGATCTTATCCGCATCTACGTCATAACTTACGGCACTGTAGCTGAAGTGGTCGACCTGCAGAAAGTCCGAAAGGTCACGCTCCTCGGTCTTTTTGACGCGGGTTGTGTTGATGGGATTGAACAGATCGATCTCGGTCGTCAAAGCGGTGGCGTAACGCAGCACCAGCTTATTGTTGCTGATAGCGCCAAACACCATCTCGTCGTTTTCCGGGTCGGCGTACAGCGGGCGGCCGTAGAGGTGGCGGTCGTTCTTGCCCGGCGCGTTGGGAAAGATCGTCTCCTGCCCGAACAGCGCACTGTTGTAGTAGCTCGACGTGTTGGAGCCGTCGGCGGCGGGCAGGGCGGTCTCGCTCTCACCGAAGAAGCCGCCGTAGCGGCTGGTGAGGCACACGCTGGCGATCGTTCCGTTGGCCTGGCTGGTGGCGAAGTCGTAAACAAACGTGACAACGCCGTTTTCCAGGTCTGTTTTGCTCTCGGTGGTGTTAAAGCTGCCGCGCTGCAGGCCCTTGCCGTTGTTAAGCACCTTGGGCACGCCGCTGCCCACGAGGTTGGCCTCCGGCGGGGCGAACAGGGTGTTCGGGTCGCTGCCCAGGGCGGTGTCGTACAGCAAAATGCCGCCGTAGAGGCTTTCCAGCAGCTCCCAGCTCTTATCGGAGGAGCTGCCGTACTCGCCGTTGGCGTTGGCCTCCCGCAGCAGGGCCATGCCGTTGAATGCGTTGAATATCTGCGATACAGCGTTTGTTACGATGTTATCTTTCTCGATGGTTTCGACCTCACCGGTGGTCTGGTTGGTGAGTTCGATTTTGGTGTGACCATGAATGGGCATGGTAAAACTCCCCCTCTCGATGCTTACACGATACTTCTTGTCGGTGCCTTGCGCGGCGCCTTGGTGATGATCTCGGTGGCTGCGTCGCCCACAGGCTTCTGCGTGCCTACCAGAATGGTGTCCTTGATTGCCAGCACCTTGCGGGCCACGGGCGTCCGGGTCGAGCGGCCGACCAGCTCCTCAAACTCCAGCGTGCCATCCCAGGCGTCGCCTACCGCCATGCCCTGGCCGGTGATGGTCGCGCGGATCTGGCCTTTGGCAATTTTCGCCGTGCCTCCCTCGCATAGCAGGCGCACACTCCAGCGATGGTTTGCTGCGCCCTCCAAGTCCGGGAACGGGTAAAACAGCGCCAAGGCGTGGGCACCTCGCACCAGCCGCTGCTGTGGAGTAAAGCTGTCGATGAGAATATTGTCCAGGTAATACCGCACCGTCAGCGTCAGGGCTGCGTCCTGCTCCAGGGCCGCTGAGGCACTCCCTGTGTCCAGGTCGGGCCCGCTCACAGGCAGCTCGACGGTCTCAGTGTTTGGCTCTGCCGTCATCAGCATTTGCGCCAGAAACATGGCCGAGGTATCCTGCGTGGTGACGAAGGTCAGGTTGATAGCATTGACTTCCTTGCCGCCGTCCTTCACCTTTATATCGGAGCCGTTGGTAAAGCTGTAGTAGATGATCTTGTTGGCGTCGGCCTGCTTTTGCAGGTTGCGCAGCTGGGCATCGGTCTTTGTGGTCGCGCCCGCCAGGTAGGGGTTCTTGCCCACACCTTTCAGCGTCATTTCGCCACGGAACTTCCACACCAGGTGCGTTGCCAGTGTCTCGGGCGTGGTGTCCTTGGTGGGCAGCGCTACGCGGTCGCCCAGCTCCAGGGCCGGGTCGCCGGGCATCGTCACGGTCGCGGGCGTGTAGTCCAGCATTTTCAGCTTGTCGAACACAGCGTCGCATATCCCCTGCCGCACCTCCGTAGTGCCGCTTTCAGCCAGAGGCATGTCCGAGATGGTCATTTCAAGACCGCTCTCCCCCTCGATGTCCGAGGTGAACGTCTCGCTGTCGGTCTCGATGACCAGTGCAGCGTAATGGCAGGAAAAGTCAGAAATCTTTGCAACGGTGCGGGCGCTTTCGGCCAGGGACACGCATGCGGTCTCGCCAAACTGAGAGATTCGCAATTTGCCCAGCCGGTCAATCGTGGCAAACCCCGCCAGAAACTGGGCGATAGCCCCGGCGCAATCCCGCCAGGTGGAGACGTTGTAGGTGCCATCCAGCTGCCGCAAGACTTCCGCGTTGGGCGAAAGAGCCTTGATTTCGGCCTCTGTCTGGGCCAGCTCCACGCCGCAGGTGTCTGCAATCTGGGTCAGCATGGTGTAGGCGTCGCCCAGGATCACGCTGCCGGAGAACTTGCGCTCCAGTTTCAGCATGTTGTCGTAGCCGGTCAGGCTGACCACGGCGGCGCTGCGCTCGGCCTCGGCTACGGTGTAGCGGCCCACCGGCAGGGTGTACCAGCTGCCGTCTGCCAGCTGGATTTCATAGTCGATTTGCAGCGCTGCATCGTAAAACGCGGCACTGGATAGCGCGGTGCGCAGCTGCAGCGACGCCTGCCCCATGTACACGCTGCCGAAGGCCAGCTCCTGCCCGGACACGCACTGGTTGTCCACGCTGAGTGACCCGGAAATGACGGCGCTGTCGTTGAGAGGGATGCTCGTCCCGTTCGTCAGCGTGATTTTGCCCGCCAGGCGGTCAGTGCGGGTCGGGGCACGGATCGCGGCCAGGTAGCCATCAGGTACAGAATACACAGCGTGCCTCCCTTAAAATTCAATCAGGTTCAGCTCCACTTCCCAGACTGCCTGCCCCTCGCGGGCGGCTTTCAGGTTGGCGGTGCGGTCGCCCGCGTACATTTTCGCAGTGCGGGTCTCGCCGAAAAAGTAGCCCACCTCGAAGCTATCAGGCTTCACGGCGGTCAGGATTTTGGCGCAGTCTGCGGTGGAGAGCGCCGCCCAGCTGACTGAGATTTTAGCGATGCCCTCCCGCACGCGGTTGCGCATCATTACGCCATCCTCGGTACGTCCGGTGTCGCTGCTGTCCAAGTCGGAAAGCTGCACCTTGTACTCATTCGGGGTGGGCATTGCCACGCCCCCGATGGTCAAAATGTCCATGTGTTTTACCTCCCGCCGCTGCGCAGATTACGCCGCCGCTCGCTGTTGGCGATGACGCTGTCCAGCAGTTCTTCGCCGATGTAGACATTGATGGGCTGGCCGTCGCTGCCGCCGTTCCAGCTGCCCAGCACGTTGGCCAGTGCCTGCTGGATGGTGGCCAGCGGGGCTTCTACGTTGGTGCCCGTGCTCTGGTCGCCCAGCATCGCCAGAAACTTGCGGTTCGGCGGGATGACCGCACCCTGTGCAAAGGCGGGAACCGGCAGGCTGGCCAGCGCCACCGGCGGGCCGCCTGCAGCCAGGCTATGCCCGCTGATGGCCGACCGGGCCGAGGAGATACCGCTGGATACCCTGCTGGCCATATTGCCCAGGGCCGACAGGATGCCATTGATGGCACTGGTGATGCGTTCCACCATCGCCACCACCCCAGAAATGATGCGGCTGATTGCCCCCTGCACTACGCTGACGATGCCATTCCAAACCGTGGAGAAAGCAGTTTTCAGCGCGGCCAGCCCGGTGTTGAGGCTGGAAACAAAGCCGGAGAAAAGCGTTTTCATGCCTGTGCAGAAGTTGCCGAAAAGCGTCTTTGCGCCGGAGCAGATCGTCTGGAACGAGGTCTGCAGCTTTGTGCCTGCCTCCGACAATTTCTGTCCAATGTTGGCCCAGAAAGTAGTCCAGTCCTCTTGCAATCCGTGGCCCCAATCGTTCAGATTCTGCTTAATCTGCGCGAAAGAATCAGCGACGTTTTGCTTCAAAGTCTGGATGTTGGTGTATAAATCCTGCCCGTACTGGTACAGGGCATCGTAAAGCACACCGGCTGCGGCTTTCAGGTCATCCCAGTGCTGGTAAAGCGCAACACCCGCGGCCACAACTGCGCCGATGGCGATGACGGCGATGCCGAACGGAGAGGCCAACGCGCCAATAACGGCGGGCAGCAGCGAGGCTGCGGTCTTGATGGCGGTAAATGCGCCCGTTACGCCCGTTGCTGCGGTTTTCAGAATTCCGAAAATTGCCGAGCCCGTTTTTACCACAGTGAAAGCGGTCAGAAGCGCACCAGCCACCCAACCGACTACCTCGCCCAGTCCGTGTAGCAGGTCGGATGTCCCGGTCAAAGCCTCCAGGAGCTTGTTCACCCCATCGAGGAACTGCCCCAGCAATCCGCTGTTGGCCGCTGCCAAGCCGTCAATGAACGGCTTCACGACATTGTTGTAAAGCTCACCCAGTGCCGTGTAAAACTCCGCGATGCCATCCGCGATGCCCACAAAGAACGGGGCCACCACGGTGAACAGATTCGAGAAAACCTCCCGGATCTTCTCGGCGTTGTCAATGAAGGGCTGCAGCAGCGGTTTGGCGATGGCGTAGGCCACCTGCTCCACGGTCTGGATCATGCCCAGCGCAGCGTTGGCAAACATGCCGATGAAGCCGCTGCTCAGCTGCTTGGCTCCCTCACTGCCCAGGCTGCGGAATACCGTTGCCACAGCAGCGGCGAAATCGCCGAACAACCCCACCAGGTCTGCGCCCAGATTGAAGATATTTGCAAGAATTTTCTTTAAAAATTCCTTGCTGCGTTCCAGGTAGCGGGCCATACCGCCGACCAGGTTCTCCGCAATGGACACACCAATCGAGGCCGCCGCGCCTACCACCTCGCCCAGTGCAAAGGCGCAGGTATCTGTGAAGCGCTTCACGGCGGCGCTGACGGCGGGGGCTGTCCAGATTTCTTTCAGCGTGGCCCCAATCTTGGCCAGGTCTTCCTTGATGTTCTTCAGGCCCTCGCCTGCATCGCCGAAGCCCTTCTTGAAACCTTCCTTGAACAGATTCGCCAGCTCTTTCATCCGATCGGAGATCTGGCCGATGCTATCGCCCACTCCGCTGAAATCCGCGCCGCCGCCGGAGCTGCTGTTGTCGTCCAGCCGGTTGATCTCATCAAAGGCCGCCAGGCTCTTAGTGGCCTTTTTGGCTGCGCTGCCCGTGCCCGCGATGGCCTGCCCCTGTTTCTTCATCGCACCGATGCTCTGCCCGGTAATGGTCGAAATCAGCCGAATAAAGGCGTTCAGCAGCGCCGTCACCATATTGATGAGGCTCGTAATGACCGGGGCCAGCGCGTTGGCCAGGCCTGCCGCTGCCGTGGCGGCTGCACCCTTCAGACGAGAGAACGCCTTGTTCACGCTGTCCGTCTTCATCAGTGCTGTGCCCAAGCCATTGACAAGAGCACGCAGACCTGCCGAAATCACGTTGAATACAAATGCTGCTGCGCTCAGCCGGAGCAATCGTTTTCCAAACATGCTTGCGGCCTTGCTGGCTGCACTGATGCGTTTGGTAGCGCTGGCAGCACCATTTGCAGTGCCGCTACTGGATGCAGGCAGGTTATTCACCTGCTCGGTCTGCTTGGCAACGGCAGCCTGCTGCTGTTGCAACGTATCATTGAGGGCAGCGTGCTTGTTGTTCAGCGCATCGACCGCGGCTTCCTGCTGCTTGTACTCAGCGGCAGTCTGTTCCACGGTGGCTTTCTGCTTCTCCAGCTTTGCGTTCAAGGCATCCAACTTCCCTGCGTCTGCGGAATCGCTGGGCATGGCTCCCTGCTGGGCGAGCTGGTCAAGCTGTGTATTGACCTTCTCAAGCTCTGCTGCCGTGGCCTCGGCTTCTGCCCTGGCAGCCGCCAGCCGCGACTTATAGTCGGCGTTGGCACGCTCAGAGGCGTCAGCCTGTTCCGGGGTGAAGGTATCCCCCATCTTGTCCCGCATGGCCAGGAACTGCTTGTAGTCCGCCGACAAGCGCTCGACTTTCTGGTCTTGCTTGTCCAGCGTGCCCGTCAGCGCCTCATTCCGGGCCGCCAGTTCGTCATACTGTTTGCCCAGGGTCATTTTCTGGTTGAGGTCTTGGATGGCCTGCTCGGTCTCTTTGGCGGCCTCTGTGGCCGTCTGGAGACTCTCGCCCAGCTTCAGCTTCTTACTGGAAGCCGTGGCGATCTGCTTGTCTAGCGCGGCGAGGTCTCGGGTGGTTTTCGTGACGTCCGCTTTCAGTGCCCGCAGGTCGGCTTCGGCCTGTTTACGGTCGATGCGGACACCGATTACGATTTTGTTCTCTGCCATTTGTCACTCTCCTAAAAGCGCCAGCAATCTCAGCTCCTCCTCGGTTTTGGGATGCGGCGGCTTGATGAGGTCTGGATTTTCCCGGCAGAACTCCTCCTCTGCCTTGTCCAGCTTTTTGCCTCGGCGGCGTTTGTTGCGGATGCGGATGACCGTTGCAAACAGCCCGTCCGAGTTGATGTTCTGGTAGGCCCCGATGAAGTCCCACCAGTGCAGGTAGTCGCACCGGCGGCAGCTGTAGCCCAGCACTTCATCCACGGCTGGTGCGATCAGCTGCACGTCCTGCTTCCAGTCTGCCAGCGGTGTGCGCACCGGCGCCGCGCTATCTACAGGCCTGCCCAGGTTTACAAACTCCATCGCCTTGCGGAACGCCTCGCCCCAATCCGGCAGCTCCCGCCAGCGCGGGTATAAAATCCGCAGGCAGGCGACGCGCTGTTCCTCGACGGTCAGCTCGTCATCCTGAAGGACAGCCAGGGCGTCAAGCACCGCCCTGAAATCCGAGCGTATAGAAAAAGGCTGCCCGCCAACCTCTACGGTGACAGGCAGCCTCCAGCCGGTCATTCCGCCTGGCCCGGCGCCAAGCCTGCCGCGCTGCCCTCGTAGGCCTCGGTGCGCTGCTTGATGCGCTCTTCGGCAGCCTTGGCGGCGGTGGTCTGGGCTTCTTCGATCAGCGGCGACAGGGCGTCCAGGATGTGCTCAAACACAAGCTTGCCGTCCTCGCACATCGCAAAGCAGCTCAGCCCGCCGAACAGCACATCGGAGACGGAGCTGCCCAGCGCATAGTCGATTTTCTTCTTGATGCGCTTGTCCAGCTCCACGGTCTCGCTGATGCTGATGTCGTTGCCCTTGTAAGGCTCCAGCTCTTTCTCCACGGCTTCCCAGCGGCCTGCAAGGCCGGGGTCGGCGGGGTTCAGGCGGATGGTGCCAGCGGGGTGCCCGTCGGCGTCCACAATGTCGTAGCTTTTAATACCGCGGTCAATTTTCAGTTCCATGGTGCAATCCTCCGTTTTCTTTATGCACTAGCGGTGAAAGCCTTGGTGGCGGGGTTAAAGGTGCCCTTGGTCTTCACGCCGGTGTAGTGCACGTTGAACGGGATCTGGTAGCCGGTGGTGTCGCCGCCGTAGCTGGAGACCTCGATGTAGCACTCCTCGCGCACAGCCGGGAACGCGCCGCTGGTTTCCTCGTCCCAGAGCTTGACCTCGACGATGTCGGTTTTCAGGTCATCCAGCACCAGGTCGCCGTCGATGATCGCCTGCAGCTTTTCAAACAGAGGGTCGCCCTTCTCGGCATAGTAGGGGCTGACCTCGCCCTGTTTCTGGTAGCTGTCGATGGTTACAGAAGTCTGACCCAGGATGTTGCTCTTCTTCTCCACGTTGGCGGAGAGCTCCGGGCTGTATTCCTCCAGGTCGGCACCCAGGCGGACGTAGCTGGGCGTCTCGGTGTTGAAGGCGGCGTTCAGGTAGTGCGCCATATATTTGCGTTCGATTTTCATGCTTCCAACTCCTTAGTGTAGATGGTTATTTGGATTTGATACCGTGCCGCATTGGCATCGGCCCCAGTCGGGATACCAGCATTTGCAGCCTCGATTTTCGTTACCTCGTACCCTGCAATTTCCGGGTAGTTGTGGGTGCGTTCCGCACCGCGGAACCAAGCCGAGAGGTTTGCGAAAAAGTCAGCCGCCGCAATGTTGGTCTTGATGGCCGCCCCGTAGGGCAACTGGGCCACGAACGTGAGCTTGTGGGTAGCGTGGTCAAGTCCCAGAATATCTTCCCGGTGGCTCTCCCCTGCCGTGCACAGCGTGTATTCGGTGGCCTGGCTGCCCAGATAGTTCGCATTGAACTTGTCGGTCTTATCAATCAGCGGGCATTCAGCCCGCAGCCACGCGCGGGTGGCATCGAGTACGTTCATTCGGCGTGACCTCCTGCAATTTGTGCGGCTCCGCGCACGATGTCGTCGCCGTTATCGGCCCAGGAGCGCTGTGCCCAGTAGGCCCCGCGCATCGGCGCTCCGTTGAAGTTCCACTCGGGGTGGCTCCAAATGTAGCGGATGTAGGGCGTTGCGTAGGTAATCAGGCCCGTGCCTATGTCGGTGTTCGAGAGGGCGCTGTCTTTGGACGCGCCTGTTCTGAATGGCACATAGGGGTCGGTCACCCGGATGAACTCGGAGTCAACGAACTTCTGCGCGTCGCTCATGAGGCCCACCCGCTGCTGAAGCTCTGCGTCCAAGCCGGACAGGTCGACGTTTATGCGCAGATCAATGTCCATCAGTGGGCCTCCACGTACCAGTGTGGGTGCTGCCTGCCCTGGCGGTTGTCGTGTACTGCAAGGATGGTCATGCGCTGGCCGTCTACCTCGATGTGGTCGCCGGGGCGCAGCGTCCACGCACCTGCCGCAGCGGCGGCCTCCTGGGCCTCCCACTCGGTCGGCGCGAGGTACTTGTCGTCTGCGTAGGTAAGCGTCCCACGGGTGCTCTGTGTGGCTGCACGGGTGTGCCTGGCAAAGATGCGGATTTGGGAAATCGAGGCAGCGCTCAGGCCGTCCGCCGAGGCATTTGCCACGGTTCTGGCGTGCACACTTACGCCCACCAGGGTGGTGCTGATTTCCTCTTCGGCGTCCGTTTCCGGGTTGTAGTGGAGGTTGCGCACCGTAATTGTTTTGTCAGCAAGCAGCGGCATAGCGTTCCTCCAATGAAAAAGGACACCGACCGCCTTGGTCGGGCTTTCGGTGTCCTGTGTTTAGCGTCTTGCGGGTGGGTGGTAAGTACCGCCCGCGTAAAGCATCCAGCTGGTAGCCGGTGCGCCCAGCGCCTGTCGGATCGTCTCTCGGTCACGGAGCGTGGCCTCTTTGCGCAGGTCTGCTGCCGAGGCGTAGCTCTCCGAGTAGCCGTCGTTATTGCTGCTGGTCACGGCCCCACCACCTGAGGCGGCGGTCGTCTGTGCCCGCGCAGCGGCATCGGATAGAAGCAGCGCTTCGCAATCTCTCAGCGCTTTGATGCAGGCTTCGTCCTTGGCCGCTGCTGCACGCCAGTGCGTGGCCTCCATGATCTGCAAGGTGGCTTTGGCCGCCAGCTGGGGGAACTCCTCTTCGGAGATCACCTCATACCCGTAGGTCAGGTATTCGGCGTGGGTCAACCAGCTATCTGCCATGGCCTCCTCCTATCAGGAACCCAGCTTCTCTTCGGCGATGCAGATTTTGCCGATGCGGACGTTCTGGTGCTCGAAGCGCAGCGCCCAGTTGGCCTTATTGGTGAACTCTGCATCGGTCGGGGTCTCGCCGGTGATGTTGTCAGGCAGGAAAGACACACCGTTGGGGTGCAGAATCAGGCTGCGGTTCGTGTACAGGATGTCGGTGCCACCGCCCAGCTCGGGGTTGTAGTCGGTGTAGTCCGGCGTGGTGACGGCGGGGGTGGCCTCCAGGAAGCAGCCCTGGCCGAACAGGTAGCAGTCGTAGATGGTCTTGGTGCTGTCCACATGAGAGGTGCCGCGATCATTGACTACCACGATCAGCCCGTTGATGGTAGGCAGGTCGACTTCGCGCTGCAGAACGTTGGTGATGGTGTACTTGTTGTAGTCCACCAGGCCCAGCTTCTGGTACTCAGCAAAGATCTTGCTGTGCATCACGATCATGCCGAACTTGCGGGCAAACTCGCCCAGGGCCGCCTGCTGGCCGTCGATGACCAGACCAGCGGTCACGCCACCGGCTGCGGTAGCAACGTGGGTTTTCAGGCCATCCAGCTGGAGCACGGCCTCGGCGGTTTTGACCAGCAAGCCCTGGCGGTACATGCGCCAGTACAGCCCGGTGTGACGAGCTACGGCCTGCATGGGCTGGGCGGCGGTCAGCTCACGGATGAGCTGGTTGGCTTTCCAGGCCTTCATACGGTCGATACGGATGAAGCTCTGCTTGCCGCCGGAGATCTCGACAGGGGTGTTGTTGGTTTTGCCGTCACGCACCAGGGGCGCATCGGTGTCAGGGTCGAGCGGGTTGTAGAAGCGGGTGGTGCCAACCGTACCGCCGTTGTCCAGCAGGGTGGTCATGTTGGTGTCGCTGGCCAGGATGCCAGAAGCCAGGATGCTGTCGGTGAACACAGGTTCCTGGTCTACGAAAGAGCCATAAACTTCAGGGTCGAACGGAAAGCCACCAAAAGTGCCAGTAGGCATAGGTTATCCTCCTCAAAAAATTTGTCTTGCTGCCGCCCGGTTCTTGGCACACAGGTCTGCAAAGAGCGTCGGGTTCTTGGCCTTAAGCTCCATACGGGCCATGTAGTCCATCATTGCAAAATCTGCAACGGTGGGGTCACTGCCCGGGGCGGTCTTGCTGTTGTTGGGCTTGGGCACCACAACCTTGCGGCTGTTCTGGCCCTCGTCCTGCGGTTCGTTGGGAGTCTGTTTGAACCAGTGAGGCTTGGTCTGGACTTTCAGCTTGTCGACTGCAGCCCGGATGTCAGCATCCAGGTTGCTGCTGCCTTTCAGTGCCGCGTCCTGCGCCAGCAGATTGATTACATCTTCGGCGTCGATGGCACCGGCGTCCTGTGCAGCGTTTCGGGCAAAATCGCGGAAGCGGTAGTCTGCGGCCTGCTCGTTCAGCTGGGTCTGCAACTGCTGCACCTGCTGCAGCGCTGCCGCAAGATCGGCGGGTTTCTGGGTGCCAAAAGCGGCTAGACCCTGCTGCGCGGCGGTCAGCTGCTGTTGCAGCGCTTCCTCTCGTGCGTGGGCTGCAGTGCTGTCACGGCCTGCCAGGGCCATTACAGCGTCAACCTGGGCATCGGTCATGCCCTCGATAGCTCTCAAATCTTCCCTTTTCATGGTTCCTCCCTTTGGGCTACGGCCCTTTTTCGTCCTGCCGGGGACTGCCCAATCCGCCCGGTTTCGCTCGGCGTCAGCGATCTTGAGTCTATCGTATCATGATTTCCGACCAAAAATGTGACAGGTTTTTTGTCAACAGTGTCAACGGGTTTCCTATTAAATCTATTTCTCTATACGTGTAAGGGCTCTTTTCCCTTAAACGCCTATAATTATTCTCTATAAGGATTTTCTGTTGACACTGTTGACAATGGCTATTTATAACCATACTACGTCATTTTCTTGTCAACAGAGGTGTCAACAGAATTTGTCAACAGAGCCGTTCTGTTGAC
>ENA-OVGB01002439-OVGB01002439.1-human-gut-metagenome-genome-assembly--contig:-NODE-2439-length-13361-cov-3.562228_pt1 | contig 13361 bp, 10 predicted proteins | sample MGYA00237767_ERZ505413 | MGnify/ENA primary metagenome ERZ505413 (study PRJEB26158, sample SAMN06016410) | human gut metagenome | biome: human gut; feature: ankylosing spondylitis patient; material...
GAGCCACTTCGCGACCGCGGGGTCGTTCGGCGTACTCAGCCGTCTGGCCGTGAGCGGCGTGTCGGTAAAGCCGGGGCAGATCGCGTTGACGCGCACGCCGCGCTGCGCCCACTCGTTGGCCATGCACTTCGTCAGCATGATGACGCCCGCCTTGGACGAGTTGTACGCGCATTGCTGCTGGGGCAGGGGATTGACGACCAGGCCGGACATGGACGCGACGTTCACAATATTGCCGTGTCCCTGCTGCAGCATCCGGTTTCCGAACGTGCGGCACATGAGGAACGTGCCCGTCAGATTGACGCCGACGACCTTCTGCCAGACCTCCAGTGGCATCTCCTCGGCAGGGGCCAGCTTGTTGACGCCCGCATTGTTGACCAGAATGTCAAGCCCGTTCGGGAAGATCTCCCACGCCTGCTCCGCAAGCCGCAGCACGTCTTCTTCCTTCGAGATATCCGCTTTCAGCACCGTGCAGCTCACGCCCTTGGCGCGCACGGCAGCCTCCGCTTTGGGAAATTCTTCTTTCATCAGCCCCGCGATGATAATATCCGCGCCCGCCGCGGCCAGACCCTTTGCGATCTCCAGCCCAATGCCGCGCTCCGCGCCGGTCACAAGGGCGGTCTTGCCCTTCAGACTGAACCGGTCCATTGTAAAATCAGCCATATTTTAGATTCCTTCCTTCTTATTCCGTCGTAAACGAATAGATGGTCTTGCTGTCAAAGACCTCGCCCGCGCGCAGGACGCAGCTTGGCCAGTCCGGATGGTGGATGCAGTCCGGGAAATGCTGCGTTTCGAGGCAGAACGCGGAGCGGTGGCCGTATTTCTGGCCGTTTTTGCCGATACGCTCTTTCATATGGTTGGCCGTAAAGAGCTGCACGCCGGGCTGGTCGCTCGTCACGTGCATGACGATGCCGCTTTTTAATGACTTCGCTTCGATCGCCGGAACGCTTCCGTCCAGGCAGAAATTCACGTCGTAGCCGCGGAAGGGTTTCACGCACGGCTCATCGCTGTCTGCGTCCTTGCCGATAGCCTTGAAGCTGCGGAAGTCCATCGCCGTACCCGCAACAGGCGCAAGCTCGCCCGTCGGCAGACAGCCCGCGTCGTTCGGCGTATAGTGGTCAGCATGAATTTTCAGAAGCTGCTCCTGCACCATGCCCTCACCGTCGAGATTAAAATAGCTGTGGTTCGTCAGGTTCAAAATCGTATCCTGATCGCACTGCGCCGTATAGTGGAGCATCAGTCCGTCGCCCTGCCAACTGAACTTCACAGATACTGTCAGCGTGCCGGGATATCCCTCTTCGCCGTCCGGCGAGACGCGTGCGAAGCGGACACCGTCGGCCTCCGCCTCGCCCTGCCAGACGTATTTATCAAAGCCGCGCAGGCCGCCGTGCAGATGGTTCTCCCCGTTGTTTTTCGCCAGCCGGTACGCCTTGCCGTTCAGCTCAAATTCCGCGCCGCCGATACGGTTGCCGAACCGGCCGATGGTCGCGCCGTAGAAGCTGGGCTTGCCGGTATAGCCGGCCAGATCGTCATAGCCGAGCACGACGTCCCGCAAAATTCCGTCCCGATCCGGCACGAAAAGGGCGCGCAGCGCTGCGCCATAGTCCAGCAGTTCTGCATACAGGCCGTGTGCGTTTTCCATCGTCCAGCAGGATACGGCAGTACCGTCCGCAAGCGTGCCGAACGTACGCTTTGTGATCTTCATATGGGTTCTTCCTTTCTGATAACACTGCGCCTGCCGGTTTTCCGGCAGGCGTTTGGCGCTTACAGGATTTTGTCCGCGCCCAGCAGCTTGATTTTTCCGATGCAGTAATCGCGGACGGCATGGATGGGTTCGCGCATGAACACATCCAGCGCGACTGTCGTGCGTTCCGTGACCATGACCTGATCGAGGAAGGCATAGCAGAGATCGGTTGCAAAGTTGACCTTGCGGATACCGGCTTCTACTGCCATGCGGATCTGCTCGTCCGGCACGCCGGAGCCACCGTGGAGCACCAGCGGCAGTTTGCCTGTTGCTTCACGGATGTCGCGGATACGCTGAATATCCAGCACAGGCGCTTTTTTATACCGGCCATGCGCCGTACCGACCATGACAGCCAGGGCGGAAACACCGGTTTCTTTCACAAAGCGCACTGCCTCCGCGACATCGGTATAGTTGCCGAGCACCTCGTCCTTCGTTGCGCCGACATGGCCAAGCTCACCCTCGACCGGAACGCCGGCATAGCTGCAGAGCTCTGCCGCGAGCTTTGTCGTGGCAATGTTCTCCTCCAGCGGCAGGGTCGATGCGTCGATCATCACGCCAGTCATGCCCAGACGGATGGCCCGGACAACCTCCGGGATGCCCGCGCCGTGGTCAAGGTGCATGACCGCAGGCTGCGGGAGCTGGCGGATGGCCTCCAGAATGGCGGGCGCGACAAAATTACCGTCGTTGGTATCGGCCAGACGGCTGAACATCTGGAAGATGACCGGTGCGCCGGTTTCCTTCGCGGCTTCCAGAACACCCATGACGCACTCCTGCGTGTAGCAGTTGAACGCTGGGATTGCGCAGCCTTTTTCTTCAGCCAGCGCAAGAATGGATCTTAAATCAGTCAGCATATCAGTTTCTCCTTTTAATCCACCGTATCGGAGTCCAGATGCGGGATCAGGCGGCAGAACTCGCGCAGCTCCCATGTATAGTCGCCTTCGACCTCAGCCATGTGATGGATGTACGGGCCGTCGATCAGCTTGCGCTCCCACTTGGTCAGATCGTTGAATCGCGCCCAGAGGTAGGTGCCGAAGGTATACGGGCCGTCGGCGCTCTCCAGCGTGCCGTTGAGCAGCTGATAGTGGCCGTCGTCCTGATCGAAGCGGCAGATGGTGAATTTGCCGTCCTTGACCTGGAACCACTGGCGCTGGTTCTCCTCGCGTGCGACGGTGCCGGGCTTTTTGAGCGAGTAGGCAAACGGACCACAGTGCCACAGCAGCTCGACATTTTTGTCCTCCGGATGGCGGACGGTGAACTCGCCGAAGAACGGCGGGTTCTTGCCCAGTGCCGCGCAGGACAGCAGCGCCATGGAGATCGCGCCGTGCATATCGCTTTCGCAGGAGACGATGTAGCCCATGTCAGCCAGAATGCTGTAGGCGGTGCAGGGCATGGCTCCGACGCCCAGCTGCATGGAGGTCCAGCACTCGGAGGAAATGACGTCGACGTCGTATTCCTCGAAGATCTCTTTATAAAGAAGCACGAATGCGTAGATCTTCTTCGCGAGCGGCGGGGTATCCTTGTCCATCTGATAGCGCTCGAACAGGATCTTCGCGCCCTCCTCCAGCTCTGCATCGCGCTCTTTGAGGATGCGGTTATATTTGTCGATAATGACCGCCATATTGACCGGAATGATGTGCATGCCGAAGCGCTGCATCAATTCGCCCTCGTTGAAAATAACGGAGCAGAAGGGCTTCGGACGCAGACCGACCTGCGCGATGCGCATACCGCGGAAATTCTTGATCATACAGGCCACGCGGACGAATTTGTCCAGGCCTTCGGCAAAGATCGGGTCGCTTACGCGGCAGTTTTCAATATAGCTGAACGGAACGCCGTAGCGCTGCATCTGGCGGCTGACGCCGAACAGGCCGCATTGGCTGTCGGTGTGGCGGCTGCCGTCCGGCTCAAATACATCGTCCAGCGGCCCCCAGAGCAGAACGGGAAGCCCCAGCTCCTTGGTGACCATGGCGGCAACCTCTTCATTGCCGAAGTTGCTGTTGATGATGAAAATCGCGTCGGCGCGCTCTTTGCGCATCAGATCTACAACAGGCTGCACGTCTTTTTCGTTGTACAATACTTCTACATCGTTAATGTCCTTGAGGTCGACGAACGAGACGTTTTCGCTGGTGAAATGCTCCTCGATATACGCTACGGTTTTTCTTGCGCGCTCCTCCGCGTATTCCCAGTTGAAAATACCGGGGCGCGGGGTGCAGTCTCTGCGGATCGGCACAAGACCGATCTTGACATGGTAATTCAGCATACTGATTTCCTCCCTGTCTTTCTATTTGTCAAGCGTTCAAAAGCCCATATTTGTAATGCCGGACGCGCTCGTCCAGCTCGGCTCCGTCAATTTCGCCCGTGGCGAGGAACTTTTCCAGAACCGGCAGCGTCGGGATGCCGGAGCGCCCGCCGGGTCGGGTGCATTTGATCGCCGAAACGCCGGAACAGAACCGGCAGCAGGTCTTTGCATCCCAGCCCTGAAGCCACGCGTAGATATAGGCTCCATGGAACACGTCGCCCGCGCCGGTCGAATCGACCGCTTTGACCTTGAAGGCAGGGACTTCAAAATAATCGTCCCCGCAGAGGCCAACGCAGCCGTCGGCGCCAAAGGTAAAGATCACGGTGTTCGGTCCCTTCGCCTGAATGGCGCGCAGGACAGTTTGGATATCGTCTCTGCCTCCGGCGTAGCCCTCGGTCTGACACATGACGTTGTAATATGTCTCAGAGCCGATGAAAATGTCCAGATGGCGGTAATTTTCATAGATATCCGGGCGGTAATACGCGGCGTCGATGGACACGATGCCGCCTGCCTCGTGCATCCATTCGCAGGCTTTGATAATGGCGGGTGTGAACTGGCCGATGTGCAGTGCCTTTGCCGACTGGATATAGTCCTTGTCCAGCTCCTCCGGGGTCAGCGGGTCAAAATCGCCGGGCTTGCTGATGAATTCCTTGCCGTCATTCTCCTGCTCGGCCACGCACAGGCAGAAATTTGTCCGCTTGCCGGGCGCGACCTTCAAGTGAGACGTATCCACATGGTTATAGGTAAAATCCGCCGCGGCAAGCCGCCCCAGCATATCGTCTCCAACGACGCCGAGGATGGAGCTTTTCAGCCCCAGCCTCGCCGCCGCGACCATCGCCGTAGGGACGTTGCCGCCGCCCATGAAGCAGTAGTCGTTCATGCGCATATTGACGTTGGTTTCCGGGAGCCTAGAAAGCTGGATATCCAGATCCTGAAACGGATCGCCGAAGCCAATGACGTCAAATTTCTTTTCCATTTCGTTCCCCTTTCCGCATTTACGGGATCATGGCGCAGTATTTGAAGTCGAAATACTCTTCGAGGGACCAGGGGGATTTGTCGCAGCCGACGCCGGACTGCTTCACGCCTGCGTGCGGGACCTGCTCGGTGCCGCCGGAGCCGTTGATGAAGATCTCGCCGGCCTCCATGCCCTCGAATGCTTTGGAAATTTCCTTCGCGTTGTGGCCGAAGAAGTAGGAAGACAGGCCGTAGATCGTGTTGTTGGCCTTTTCAATCGCCTCGTCCAGCGTTTTGAACGGCTGCATCGGGATGATCGGCCCGAAGATCTCTTCCCTGCTCACGCGCATATCGTCCGTAACGTCCACCAGCAGCGCAGGCGTCATGTATGCGCCCTTCGCAAAGTCCTCCGGCACCTCGCCGCCCATCACGAGCTTCGCGCCGGACTTTACCGCATCGTCCACCAGCTCCAGCATACGGTCGCGCGCCTTTTTGTTGATCAGCGGCCCCATGACCTGTCCTTCGTCCTTCCACCGGCCGAGCTTCACGGCGCGCAGCTTCTCCGCGACCTTTTCGCACAGCTGCGGATAGATACGCTCCTGCACATAAATGCGGTTATAGTTCACGCACGTCTGGCCCGCGAAGCCGGTCTTCTTCGCCACGATATTCGCCGCGACCTCGTCCAGATCCACGTCCGGCATCACGATGACCGGCGCGTTGCCGCCCAGCTCGAAGGAATACTTCTTTACGGACGCTGCACCCTCGCGCATGATCTGCAGGCCCGTCTCGCTCGAACCGATGAGCGTAATGAGCTTCGGGATGCTGCTGGAGTTGAGCGTCTTTCCCACTTCACCGGCCGAGCCGGAGATGATGTTGATGACGCCTGCCGGGAAGCCGATCTTCTCCGCGATCACGCCGAGATAGAGCGTGGCCAGCGGGGTCTGGCTCGACGGCTTGATGATGCAGCAGCAGCCGGAGACGACTGCGGGCGCGATCTTCAGTCCCGCGTTGCCCAGCGGGTAGTTCCACGCCAGATGGCCGACCGAAACGCCCATCGGGCGGCGCTCAACGATATGATAGCCGCTGCCATACGTCCCTGCCGCGTTGGGGAAGGACGTGCCGTAAATGCGCTTGACCTCCTCCGCGTAATACTGGAAGCTCGTCATGCACCAGTCAAAGTCGCCGCAGGCCAGCGCATACGTTCTGCCGGATTCCCGGCTGACCAGCTCGACCAGCGTCTCACGCTCGGCCAAACACGCCTCGCGGAGCTTCAGCATCCAGTCGATGCGCGTCTGCAAAGGGGTCTTCGACCAGGTCTTGAACGCTTCCGCCGCCGCGTCCAGCGCCTGCTGCGCCTGCGCCGCGTTCGCGGAGCCGACCGTGCCGACGACCTCGCCGGTCGACGGGTCGAGCACGTCCAGCGGCTTTCCAAGGCCAGTAACCAATTTGCCGCCAATATACTGCTGATACATCCCGCTTACTCCTTTCTCTCCAGCGCGTCCGCGCGCTGCTGGTTCTTAAAGCCCTTCAGACCGCGCGCGCCGAGGAACTTCGCGGTCTTGCCGAGCTCTGCTTCAATTTCCATGAACCGGTTCGCCCGCGGGCCGATGCCGCATTCGCGCACGGAACCGGCGTTGATGCCCACGGCATAATCCGCGATGGCCTCGCCCTCGCCTCTGGAGTCCGACGGCATGACGGCGTAGCCGAATTTATACGCATACTGGATCATCTCCAGCGCCTCGGAGATTGTGCCGATCTGGTTGACCTTCAGCAAAACCGTATTGGCCGCGCCCTTCGTCACGCCATGGGCCACACGGCGGATGTTCGTCGTAAACAGATCGTCGCCGACAATCTGGATGCCGGAATCTTTCGTCAGAGCCGCGGTCGTGTCATAATCGTCTTCGTTGAACGGATCCTCCAGAATGACGAACGGGAATTCCTTGATGATATGCAGATAGAACTCGTAGAGCTGATCCTTCGTCTTGGGCTGGTTATTAAAGAGGCCGTAATATTTGCCGTCTTCCTTGTTGTGATAGGTGTCGGTCGCAACGTCCATCTGGAAGCCGGCCTTTCCTTCATAGCCAGCCTCGATGATCGTCTCGGTCATAGCTTCCCAGATCTCCTCGTCGGACTTGAACACGCCTTCCGGCACGACGATGAAATCGCGGATGTTCGGCGCGCCGCCGAAGCGCCTGTCCATCTTCTCGGCCCAGCGGGTGTGGATATCCCAGCAGGCGTAGGAGGCGTCGGCAAACGTGTCGAAGCCGAAGCACATGACGGACATGGTGGGCTTGCCGCCGGGGGTGGTGATGCCGCCGCCGTAGCGCTCATGTCCCGCGACCATCGCGACGCCCGGAACGGGCAGATACATCGCGTTCGCGCCGCCGATGTGCCGGTAAAGCGGGATGCCCAGCGCCGCCGCGCCTGCCTTTAAAACAGCCGCGGAGACGGCCGCCGTCGCGTTGCCGCCGAGCTTTGCCTTCGCGCCCGGGACGATATCGAGCATCGTGCGGTCGATCAGCCGCTGGTTGGCCGCGTCCAGCCCCTTCAGCGCCGGGGCGATGATCTCGTTGACGTTCCGCACCGCGCCCAGAACGCCCTTGCCGCGGAAGCGCTCGCCGCCGTCGAAGTCAAAATGGATCTCATGCGTGCCGATGGAAATGCCGGACGTGCACATGGCCCGGCCCATCGCGCCGTTTTCCGTTGTGACCACGGCCTCTACGCCGGGGTTGCCGCGGTTCGTGTATACCTGTCTTGCCGTAATGGAGCGGATCTCTGTTCCTGCCATTTTTCTGTCACTCCTTCTGTATTGCTTTCTTCTGTTATTGCTTTTATTCCTGAATCAAAATCACGCGCAGATCGAGCGCGGAGACATTTGCTGCCGCCGCCACGCCGCAGCCGAGCCGCCAGAGCGGCTCCGACGTGCCGTGCGTGCGCAGCGCGTCCTCCAGATCGATCCCGGCCTGCTTCGCGGCCTGCGCCGTTTCGCCGTCTGTGATCGCACCGGCGAGGCATTCCGGCGCGCCGGGGTACCGGAAGCCGCCGGGGCCGTCCGTGCCGTCGGTGTCGACCGCGCCGAAGACGATCCTCCGGCTGCCCGCGATCGTCACCGCCGCCGCCGTGCAGTATTCCTGATTGCGCCCGCCGACGCCGCTCTCCGCGCCGACCGTCACCACGTTCTCGCCGGAGGACAAAAGCACGATGGGCGCGCGGAACGGCTCTGCCATGCGCTCTGCGCAAAGGGCCATCGCCGCGTCGACCAGTCCCGCCTCCTTCGCCTCCGCCTGCTGATATTCCGAGAGCATGACGCAGGGCAGACCAAGCTCTGCCGCCTTTTTCCGCACGGCGGGATAGACCGTCGCGTCCTTGAAGATGAGGCCGAAGAACCGTGCGCCGAGGCTTTCATACTCTTCTACACTCATGTTCTCCGTCTCCGGCGTGCCGCGCAGCAGCCGGTTCTGGATGGAGACGGGGGTCTTGTCCCACGCGTTCCACTTTTGCAGGATCGCGATGCAGTCCGCGTAGGTCGTACCGGTCGAGAGCGGGGGGAAGAAGGTGTTGTGCTCCAGCATCTCAAAATACGTCGTGAGCGTCACGGGCGTATTCTGCTTCGAGGGATCTGCCGTCGTCATATGGACAAGCGTCGCGGGCCGAAACAGCCGGGAAAGCCGGCCGCCCTTGAAGCGGTCGATGTGCGTGCGGATGGGGTTCAGATCGCTGGTCGGTACGCCCTTTTCGATCTGCATCATGTGGGTAAAGCGCGCGATCTCGTCGATGGTGATATCGTCCGCCGGATAGGTCATGAGCGAGCCGCAGCCGCTTCCCGTGATGGTGAAGACCAGATCGCGGCTGGTGATATCCCGCGCCAGCGCTTCGATTTTCTTGCAGCCCTCGACGCAGGCCTCGTCCGGCACGGGATGGCCTGCCAGCGTGACGCCGATCTTTTTGCAGATGATGTCTTCGCCGTGCTTGGCAATGACATGGCCGCCGGTCAGCACATCGCCCAGCGCTTCCTCCATCGCCAGCGCCGCGCGCTGCACGCCCTTGGCCGCGCCGACGACATACACGCGCTCATAGTCCTTCAGATCAAATTCCAGCGGCCCCGCGTGCGGGTCTCCTTTCATCTCGAAGCCGTCCGTATGCAGAACGATCTTCCCATTCTCCGCATGGACAAGCTGCTTCACCCGCACATACGGGTCGAGCGCGTCCAATCCCGCGTCCAGCAGCTCCGCGACGATTTTTCGCCCTTCGCGGTTGCCGTGCGCGGCCAGCTGTTCTTTGTTGGTTATCCTCATATCAGAAATGGATCTCGTCGGGCACGGGAGCCTCGCCGCAGACGCCCTTGAGGTTCGCGATCAGCTCCACGTCCTCCGGCTCCAGCTCGAAGTCGAACACGTTCAGGTTTTCCTTCACGCGGTCCGGGTTCGCGGACTTCGGCAGCGGCAGCCAGCCCATCTGCATACTCCAGCGCAGGCAGATCTGGCCTACGCTCCGGCCGTACTTCTGCGCAAGCTGCTGCATCTGCGGCACCTTGAAGATCGCGCCGGTGCCGAACGGGCTGTAGTCCTCGACGAGAATGTTGTTCTTTTTGCAGTACGCCACGACCTCCGGCTGCGTCACGCCGGGGCAGAGGCGGAGCTGGTTGACCATGGGGAGGATTTCGCAGTGCGCCTTCAAAAGCTCAATATGGTGCGGCATGAAGTTGCTCACGCCGATGGCGCGGATGCGCCCGGCCTTATAGAGCTCCTCAAATGCCTTCCAGGTGCCGATGGTGGCCTCCTGCCATGTCGTGCGGTACTGGATGGGGTTCGGCCAGTGGATCAGGTACAGATCCAGATACCGCAGGCCGAGCCGGGAGAGCGTCATGTCGAACGCCTCAAGCGTCGCCTGATAGCCGTGCGCGGCGTTGCGCAGCTTGCTGGTCACAAAAATTTCCTCGCGGGGAACGCCGCTGATGCGGATGCCCTGTCCGACGCCGCGCTCATTGCCGTAGGCGGCAGCGGTGTCAATGAGGCGGTATCCCGCCGCCATTGCGTCCTTCACCGCCGCGGACGCGACCGCGTCCGGGGACTGGTATGTTCCAAGGCCGATGCACGGCATTTTTACGCCGTTTGCAAGTGTATATGTATCCTGACTGGATCTCATTGTCATTCCCTCCCTTATTTCCGGATCGCCAGACGGTTGCGCAGATCCTGCGCCTGATAGACGGACTCGCGCAGATTTCTTGCGATGAGCGCGTAATCGTTGTTCACAAGCGCCTGTCCCTGCGTGAACATCCAGTCGCCGCCGCAGATGACCTTCCGGTTTTCCAGCAGCGGGAGGAAATTCGTCTCATTGAGCATACCGGTCACGAGGAAGTGGAGCATGGGGTATGCGCCGGTATATTCATTGAGCGTTGCCAGACCGCCGAGCTGGTAGATCGGGAAGAATTTGACCATATCGAGGCCGTATTCCACCGCCATGGTCATTTCGCCCGGCGTGATGCAGTTCGGGATGACGGGGATCTTTTTGTCGATGCAGTATTCCACGACCTGCCGGCCGATGCCGGGCATGATGATGAACTGCGCGCCGTGGTCGATGGCGGCCTTGGCCTGATCGAGCGTGATGATCGTGCCCGCGCCCGCGACGATCTCCGGGACATCTCTTGCGATGCGCTCCAGATTTCCCATCGCGTGCTCGTTGCGCATCAGGACCTCCACCACGGGAAGTCCGCCCGCGACGAGGGCCTTTGCCGCCGGAACGGCCTGCTCCGGCTCCGCGTAGGCGATGATCGGCGCAATGCCGGTCACCTTCAATACATCCTTCATGAGTTCGGTTTTGTCCATACCCTGTTCCCCCTCAATCTGCCAGCCAGTGCAGGCTGGTCTTTGTCAGCGCGGCGGCCCTTTCAAGGTTCTCCGCCATATTGTCCGCGAGCTCCAGCCGGTTTTCCGCCAGCGCCTTCTCGCGCCTTGCCCACTCCATCTCGCCGGGAACGAAGATCTTCTGCGCGTTCTTCGCCAGCGGCGCGGACTCCAGCTCCTGCACCATCTGCTCCATGCGCGCTTCAAATTCGTCCATCGGCAGCATCTGCGCCAGATCCACGGCGATGAACGCGTGGCCGACATTGTTCTTCGCCTCCAGATCGAGGTTCCAGCTCACGACCTGACTCAGAAGTCCCGCGCCCGTCAGCACGGAAGCAAGGATCTCGACCATGATGGCGAAGCCGTAGCCCTTGTGCGCTGCCATTGGAAGAAGATGCGAGTCGTACGGGAACCCAGACGGATCCGTCGTCGGCAGGCCCTCGGCGTCAATTAAGAAGCCGGGCGGCACCTGCTGTCCCTTTTCGCGCGCCATGACGATCTTCAAGGCCGCCGCACCGCTCAGGGCGATGTCGAGGAAGACGGACTTTCCGTTCTTCAGCGGCGCCGCGAACGAAAAGGGGTTGTTGCCGATGGCCACATCGCGGCTGCCGGGGATGGCCATGTTGGGGTCGGTGTTGCTCATGGCGATGCCGAGCAGGCCCTGCTGCGCGGCAAGATTGGCATAATAGCCCGCCGCGCCGAAATGGCAGCTATTGTGCACGCCGACATAGGCGATGCCGGTCTTCTTCGCCTTCTGGGTGGCAAGCTCCATGGCCCTGCAGGACGAGACCATGCCCATGGCCGCATTGCCGTTGACGATAGCCCACGAGGGGCCTTCCTTTTCCACCGTCGGGACAGCCTTCGCGTCCAGACCGCCCGCCTGCATCTTGCGGATATAATTGTACAGATTGTTCGTGCCATGCGAGAACACGCCGAATGTGTCCGTCGTCACGAGCGTATTGGCGATCGTCCGCGCGTTCTCCGCGCCAACCCCCACCGCCTCCAGAGCTCCCTGCGCAAACCGCAGCAGCTCGTCTACCTGAATTGCTTTCATGTCGTTTTCCTCCTGAATAGAAGCGTTATTTGACCGCGCTGTCGACCTGCCCCTGAATGAAGTACTTCTGCAGGCACAGATACGCCACGACAAGCGGCAGCACGCACAGCACCGCGGCTGCCGCTGCGCCGTGCATATTCTGGGCGCTGTCCGCACCGCCGAAGAACTGCCGGATGAGCAGCACCAGCGTGTATTTCGACGGCTTCTGCAGGATGTAATACGGATACAGATACTCATTCCATGCCGTGACGCCCTTGAGGATGATGACGGATACCGTCACGGGCTTCAGCTGCGGCAGGATAATGCTCCAGAACGTGCGCAGGACGCCTGCGCCATCGATGGCCGCAGCCTCGTCCAGCTCCGGGAACATCTTTTTTGCCCACGGGGCGCTGGGCATGGCGGCGATGGACCACTGGACGCGGTCGTTCATGGTGTACTCGCGCCACGGAGCCATGAACTTGCGCTGACCGGCGTTCACCCGGCTGATTTTCGCGCCGTCCAGACCGGCGTAGACTTCCGGGTCATCGGCGAGGATATGCAGCACGCAGACCCCGCCCTCACTCTCGGCGTAGTCGAGATAGCGGCGCAGCTGCCAGGACTTGAAATCGCTCAGGGCTTCCTCGCTACCCAGTTCCATCCGGCTGCGGGAAACGTCGTTGTCGCTCCAATTCACCAGCACGTCACGGGCGCCGGCCTCGTAGGCACTGCGCACGCACAGACGGGCCAGCGGTGCGGCCTCGAGGCAGCAGTTGATGACAAGGGTCTGGCCCGGCTGGGGATTGACACCCACCCGGACGATGAAATCGGCATATTTTTTCAGAAGAATAGTAAAGTTTTCCACGGAATATCCTTTCTGCCGTGCAAACCACGGCGGTGCATTTTCTATCTGACAGTATAACCGTTCCCGGGCGAATTGTCCACCCGATAAAAACAAAACAGACGTTTCTACCGGTTGAAAAAACGGGAAACGTCTGTTATACTTGTATTTGAGAGTGCTGTCTACATACGGCAGGCGGTCTACACCTTTCCGGCACTGCGTCGGGAAGGCGAACATTTTTGTTATGCCCCCGACGCTCCACAGCGAAAGGGGTGATGCTTCATGACGCTTTTGGAAACTTTAGCTCTTCTCACGTTGCTTGCAACTGTGGGTTTTGGGATGTTTGATATTGCGTGGAAGATTTTCAACAACAAAAAATGACCGCCCAGTTTAGCCCACTCGTGCGGTCATTCTTTGTTGTAATTGACTTGCCGGAAAGGTGCTGACCGTTTGCCAGACAGCACTTTCTTTATTTGTATTATACCACAGCCCCGCCGAAAATGCAACGGCGGGGCTGTTTTTCTCACTCACAAAAGTGAGTTTTTATCAGAACTCGATCTTGCTCTCGATGTAGCTCTTCAGCTCGGAGATAGGCATACGAACCTGCTCCATGGTGTCGCGGTCGCGGACGGTGACGCAGTTGTCGGCCACGATGC